>Ga0214477_100241_pt1 | contig 38308 bp, 27 predicted proteins | sample M1_20Mar14CPVII9_FD_165058 | JGI IMG/M metagenome (GOLD analysis project Ga0214477, IMG submission 165058) | Marine eukaryotic communities from Monterey Bay, California, United States - M1_20Mar14CPVII9sort6BwellC16 | ecosystem: Environmental > Aquatic > Marine > Unclassified | place: USA... | reverse complement strand
CAAACATGATTTTAAGGGTCGACGTATCTTCTTTTCCACTTTAACATTCACTTGACTAATGTTCTCGTCTCCAGGAATTACCACTTTTGGTCCCCAGCGAGATTTCCTTTGTCCATTAGTCACTTGCATTTTGGAAGATGGCAAACTTGAATTGCCGTAAGTGCTATTCTTTAGACAAGAACTTTTTGGTACTGCTGTAACCATTGACTTATTATCTTCAACCTTTACCTTGATATCTCCTTCACGAGAAGAACTCTTTATCTTTTTTGCAGGTCGACTATCAACATTATTATCAATGCTAGCTAAAGTACGCTTATGATTAACATACCTTTGATATTCAGCAGCTGTAACCTGTCGCAAAGATAGTGGTTTATTCTCCGGCACCGATCCAATGGCAGCTATATTTCTACGGCCATAAGATAAGTTGTAATTGCTTTGCTGCATGCCACGCCGTGGAAAATTATTATTATTGTTCATCATTGTAAAATTATTATGATTGTGAGTGTAATTGTTATTATTATTGGACTCATTCAATGCATGATGATTTGGAAAAGACCTGTCGTTATCCACCATGAAGGAGAATGCTGTGGTCGTCTCTATTTCAATACGAGCATAATCAATCAACATCACTCATCCAACACACGATATTAACCCTGATTTTTTCTTTTTTCTTTTTGGGGGCTCTTTAGACGAAAATAAACGAAAAAATAAAAGACCGGTCCTAAGTAAGTAAGGACTCGCGGTAGTGTGTGCACAATACAAACATATACAATAAAGACTCAGCGGCGTAGTCATATCTATCCTTCAGAAGAAGGTTGAGTTGTTGAGTTCAAATTCTTTTACATCTGCATCTCGAAGTTAAAGGGCGAAAAATAATACACATCTTGTACACCTCAACATACCTACCTACTGATTTCAATAGCACATAATTAATTAGAATGACATCTGCTGATACTGCTACAAGCGGAGCTGCTACTGCCCTATCACTCCTATTACGGGAGGATCCTCTACTTGTTCAACATGGTTTAACTTCGTATCGTGGTACCACCAGTGAGAGTAGTAGTGCTGATGAATCTAAAACTAACATTGAAACAATTTTAGATACACCAGCCTCCTCATCAAATGATAATAACAATAATATCAATCCAGATGATGCAGCACACTCATATGCAGCGGCATTATTACACGATGCCAATAGTATTGGGGGTAGTTCATCATCATCACAAGGGTGGATGATGCAAAGCGGATATCGTCAACGAGCAAACGAAGCTCTGCAAGAAGTTGATAGAAAACTTGCACTTGTTGAGAGTTTATCACAACGTATATCAAGAGAGGCACCTGAACAGGTTGCTGGTCCATTATTAAGATTGCATGGATTTGAGGTATTAACAAATGAAGAGATTAATAATATCAGTGAGGGTAGTAACAAAGATACTACAACTGCTACTAGTAATAGTGGCAATACATTGGTAACACTAACAGAAACACGTGATAAAGCAGAACGTATCCAACGTCAATCACAATTACTTGATACAGTTGCCAAACGTGTTGAATCAACATTACAACGAGGAGTGACACGTATGGAAAGCGCTACCACACGATTGGAGCGCGTATTAGAATTAAGTGCGACATTGAAAATGATACTGAGGTTACAGTTTGAGGCACGCAAGGTATTAAGTGCAGGTAGTGGATTAGATTTGAATAATGTTGTTGATTTACGGGATTTGACAAGAGCTGCTGCAAGTGTTGCGGCTATGGAAGAGTTGTTGGCACATCCTTCATTAACTCCTGTGGATGGAGACGGAGGAACAATTGATGTGGTAGAGGCATTAAGACCTGAGGCCGAGGCTGTAGCAACTAATGTACGACGTGCTGCTGCTGGATTGATGGATGAGTTACAGAATCATCCTACTACGTCCGGAACTGCTTCATCATTATCTCGTTTGGGTGCTACATTACAAGTTTACTTCCATTTGGGAGAGTTGCCTGATGCAGCATGGAAGGCAGTTTCTTCAGCATTAGGGACTACTGAAAAGGCTAGTTCACAACTCTTCCATCCCACGGCACTAAAAAAGATGAAGGAAGGGGCAGAAGCTGAAGCCAAATCATTAGCAGAGGCGGAATTATCATCCAAGAGTAAGGAGGGTAAACACAAAGATGGCAGTGACGGAAAGCAAAATAAGCCTGAGAATCCACGTCAACGCAAAAAGCAATATGAAGCAATCTACAACCGATTGTATCAGCGTAAACTCCGTGAGAAGCGTGCTGCTGCTGCAAGCAAATGGAGTACAGCCATTTCTGATGCCGCCGCTCGTGTATGGAGTTTACATCGTGTCTTGGCACGACGAAATGATCCCGTAACACGCAAAAACTTTCTCGAGGTTGTTAGTGAAAGTTCTGTACCTAAGGAGTTTGGTAGTGCGGAAGGTCGATTATTGGATATACAAAATCGAAACAATACTGATGGGGAAGTTAGCACCGTATTGAATCGAGCAAACTTCTCATTATTCTCCTTATTTTGGGCGCAAATGTGTATCGGATTGGGAGGCCGCATCCAACGTTTGTTAAAGTATGATAATGGAAGTTTGGAAAGTGACGTGGCTGCGTTATATCCCGCAGTACGCTCGACGTCGCTGCAAATGGTAACCGAGCTATATGACATGCAAATGGGATCATTATCATCATCGGATGTTGGCGATTCAACAATGAGTGGATTGTCTTCAATGGTTTCTAGTAGTGGTGTGATGGGAGGATCATCTGGCTTGGAGGATTCTGTATTCTTGGGTGGAGCATTAGGAGGATTGGATGGATCAGATGATTACTTTAGTAGAGCAGATGAAGCAGGTGGTGGCTTCTTAGGCGGTGCAGACAATTGGACACATATTGATTCAACCGCAGATACAACAGATGATACAAGGGGTACTGGAGCTACCGCATCAACATCGTCCTCTTCAACATTGGCAGTGTTTGCCTCTTCAGAATGGACTGCACTACGAGGAGATCAGGTGACAGATGGATCTTCAACTGGTCTTCTGGCATTGCAGTCTGCATTCCTCAAGGAGTCGAAGAAACGGCTCTTTGCACCGTTGGAATTTATGTTTCCCGAGGCTGTGTCTGTTGATGAGAACGGATTGGCAATCCCCTGCTTACCAACTTTACCCTCTCGATATGATTTGGCAAAGCTCGATGCTAGTATTCGTGAGGAGCTATCACTTGCTGACCCTAGACAGGGTGGTGGAGACTTCAGCATGGCCACCATGATTAGTGAGGTGGTTGTTAGTATGCTACATGAATTCTGTGTCATGGCACGACGTGCTATTAGTGATACTGGAGATGACAAGATCAAACTATCGGGATCTGTTTCAGAGTCGATGAAGCACAATCTTAACGTCGCTGGTGTCATATCATCTCTAGCAAATTTCATCAGGAATGCACCAGACAATACCTTTGTTAATCCATACCGCCCAGCACAATCGACCCAACACGAGGAAGCATCGCACTCATGTCGTGTGGCACTTCTACCGGCATTGAAAGAGATGGATGCCTTAGTCAACTCGTCCATTCTTGATCCACTGTGCCGTGCACTGAATCGTCAAATCTCAACTGCAGTGGCCAAGATGCACCGAGGTAGCTATCTACAAGAATCAGGAGATGCATCGTCACAGTCGAGCTCATTTGTTCAAATATATCTCACTGATCAATATGACAACATTGCGAGCACCTTCCTCTCACAGCTTCCGAACGAGTATGCAGTTACTGTTGCATCGACGGTCGCCACATATTCGATATACTCATTTGTATCAAATGCAGCACTTCTTCGACCCCTTGGAGAGTCATCTCGACTTAAGTTGACTCAAGACTTGGCAGATTTTGAGCTTGCCTTGGAGCAGTTGGTCTTCAAAGGTGGTACTTCACTCTCATTGAGTCAAATCGCTGGTGGCAAGCCTTACTCTGAGCTTCGAGCTGTACGACAGCTGCTCTATTGGACTGCACTTGAAGACAAAACATTATCGCCAGCAGAGGTAGCCAAGGGCTTACTCAGAGATACTTGGGTAAAGGACTTACGTCCGTCTACATTGTTCCATTTCCTATTCTCCTTTGCTCCAGCGCTTCTAACTTCTCCTCACCATTTTAAGAGAATGGATGCAGGAGAATATGTTAGTACTACATTGGTTAAGCTTGATGGATCAGTAGACGATGGCGAGATAAGTGCTTGGATGACAACAATGGCATGTTGTGATGCATATCAACAACGGGAAAGTGTAGATGGAGCCATTACTGAAGGCGATCGCCGTATAGGTGCAATATTAATGGTCCTGGGTCCTGAACTATTGAGACGACGAGGTGCATCACGAGTCTAGTTTGACATCATGAGTAGTGAAGAAGTAGAGTACCATTAAGAGAATAGATAAGTTGTTACGATTTGTCAAATCTCTTCTAATCATTATAGTAAATAAGGAGATAAGGTATGTAGCCACCGCTAATTGCGCAAAGGGCTTTGAAGGGTCAAAGGGCCCTTTTTGTGCCCGCCCAGAGATATAAGGTCGGTTCAAGATAGAGGTTACAATTCAAGAACCGACCTTATTCATATGTGGTGAGTAGAAAAATCGTTCACCGCAATCACTCATCAGTCATTGCTCTTGCTCATAATTTATCAATCAGGGTCATTGATACCACATACTACAAACCATACTAACCTTATACTACCATTAACAACAATGAGCGACGGATATGATTTAAAGATTTGCTGTATGGGTGCTGGATACGTCGGCGGACCAACAATGGCTGTGATTGCAGCAAAATGTCCCAAGGTGCGTCATTTGCTGTTTTATTGTGTTTATTGATATGGAATCACGATATATGGATATTTGTATGGCTATTTGATACTATATATCAAGTTTATCCTACTGTGTATGATCGAGTTCAGAGAGAGAAGAAGTACTATACTGCAATCGATATAATGATATGAATGTGCAAATCTTGTGCAAAGAATATTAGATCAGCCATCAACTTGGAGAAGGAGATGAACGACGATAGAAGAATATGTGGACTGCCCATTTCATATTATATTGATTGCAATGTACTTTTAAACTTCTAAACAATCTCATTTCTCCAACACATATCATACATCAAACATCATACAAATATATACCATATCTACTTATAGATTCGTGTATGTGTAGTTGATCTCAACCAAAAACAGATTGATGCATGGAACTCATCAAGTCTACCCATCTATGAACCTGGTCTTCCAGAAGTAGTTGAAGGATGTCGTGGAAAGAATCTCTTCTTCTCCACTGATATCGAAGGTGAAATTAAGAAAGCTGATATTATCTTCATTTCTGTTAACACACCCACAAAGACTCAGGGTATCGGTGCTGGACGTGCTGCTAATGTTAAGAATTGTGAATTGTGTGCTCGTACCATTGCACAGGTATCTGATAGTGATAAGATTGTTGTTGAGAAGAGTACTGTTCCCGTGCGTACTGCACAGGCAGTTCGACGTGTCTTGGAATGTAATGAGAAGGGATTAAAATTCCAAGTATTAAGTAATCCTGAATTCTTAGCTGAGGGTACTGCTATTCCTGATTTGATGAAACCCGATCGTGTACTTATTGGAGGAGTTCAGAGCGAGGAGGGAATAAAGGCTGCGGAGACATTGGCTTCTGTGTATGCCAATTGGGTACCCCGTGAGCAGGTCCTTACTACCAACCTTTGGTCATCTGAGTTATCAAAGTTGGTTGCCAATGCCTTCTTGGCACAACGTGTATCATCAATCAACTCCATCTCTGCATTGTGTGAGGCCACTGGTGCCAACGTTTCAGAAATTACACGTGCTGTGGGTATGGATGATCGTATTGGAAAGAGATTCCTCAACTCATCGATTGGATTTGGTGGATCATGCTTCCAAAAGGATATTCTCAACTTGGTATACCTCTGTGAAACATATGGATTGAAGGAGTGTGCTGAGTACTGGAACCATGTCATTAAAATGAATGACTACCAAAAGAAGCGATTCTCGGAGAAGATGGTGCATACTATGTTTAATACTGTCACGGGGAAGAAGATTGCCGTTCTAGGGTACGCCTTCAAGAAGGATACCGGAGATGTTCGTGAGACTCCTTCTATGTTTGTCGTTCGTGATCTCGTCCTTGAACAGGCCAAGATTCATGTTTATGATCCCCAGGTGAGCCGAGAGGATATGTGGACTGAGATGGATTACACATGCAGTATGAACGCTACCACCCACCCTGGATTGGAGGAAGCTGTTACAACATCTCCTGATGCTTACTCTGCATGTGATGGTGCACATGCATTGGCAGTATTGACTGAGTGGGATGAGTTCAAGACATTAGATTACGAGCGAATTTACAAAAGTATGGCAAAACCAGCATTCATCTTCGATGGGCGTAATATCTTGGATCATGAAGGTTTGAGGAAGATTGGATTTGAGGTTCATGCTATTGGCAAGCCCGATCCTAACAAATTTTCTGATCTTTAAAGAGATTGTTTGCATATATTATTAAAGGTGTAGAGTTGGGGGTACAATGTTAGTCTAGACTAGAGATACAGGGGGGATACGTTAATTGTAATTAGTTGTCTCAATTTCATAAATCTACTACTCTTAAATTGTATATAGTGTAGACTTGCAGTATTTATAGAGATACAATCTTGACCAAAAGAGCACAGTATTAGTGCCCCGAGCTTATGTTTGCCCAAATCATTTACTTGCTAAACAAGTTAAATCTTTCCCTGACTGCTGAATCATCGTTATGTTTAAGCCCATCATAATCCAATAAATTCCAAACAAATGAAAGTGGTGAACTCCCTGGAATGTGAGATTCATAGCCCAATCTTCCCAAACAGACATAGGGTGTAAATTTCTTATTCTCAGTTTGATATCTTCGACACCACAGAATAATCTTGGAATCATCCTTCTTTATCATTGCATCTTTACCATATTGTATTAATTTGTGAATTACTGGTGATTCATCATGCATACGACTACCACCAAACCAGGTTATTTGTCGTCCATCTAAAAGAAAGTCATTCGGGGAATCGGAAGTGGCTAGATTTACCCAAAGGAAGACACAATTTGACCATTCTTGAACTCCACAATACTTGTTAAATGATAGTTTTGTATTAGCCAATCGTTCTTGATCATACGGTGTAGCGGAGAGTGAGAAGGATTGATTGATTACATGTTCTTTTCCAGTATTTTCAACCATTTTACCAAGCAAACCAGTTGTACCCAGAACAAGTTTGTTCACATCAAGATTAATAGAACGAACTGAATTAGGAGCTGCTGGTACCACCCCGGGTTTTGATTTGGTGTCTTTTGGTACACGTTTTGCAATTGTAGAAACATCTGTTTTTGTATCTTCCGCCGTATCCAAATCATTATATGCCACATCGTCATGTGAACGCTTCCTACTACCACCAATTTGTTTCTCATTCAATAGCGTTACATCTTTATAATCTGGTTTTGTTTGTGACGATAGACGGCCCGAACGCCGAACAGGTCCACTATATACTTTTCTTTGGTTATTGCGTTTATTATCATTTGACCGTGGAGGATTTGGAGTGATAACTTGTGGTACTGGTAGTGCTAAACCCAACTCTTTCAACCTTCTTTGATTCCTTGCAATCTTAGCCTTGCGCATAGCCAAGTAGGGATTGGAATCCTCTTCCTCGTTGTCTGCGGTATCATTATTCATGTTATTGTGTGCGTGGTATATATAGTTGTATGATATTGCAGTGATTACAGATAGATTGCAATGTTGAGGCGTGTAGCCTGTAGCAGAAAAATAAACACGAAATGTATGACTTTGGCGATAAAACGGTATCAGCTCCAATGAGATTTATTCAATGTCCATAGTTTCACCAGATTATGGTGTAATTTAGGTAGGAATCTAGTACAAATCAGCTACCGGTATCTTTTTCTGGTGTAAATCTTACACCAGATTCTAAAAATATGTACAATATTTTTCAATTTTTATCGTACAAAGCTACCAAAAATACTTAGTACAATAAAGTATACAAAATATTTCAATTTTCTGGTGTAAAAATTACACCAGAACATTGAGCTCATAACCCGTTTTGCCCTTCAACTCACGAGGCACATTTAATTGGTGGTGGTCTCGTGCATTCTAAAATTTCTCAACCACAACTTTTTTGCTATTGCATCTACTACTACTATTCTTTTCTCCTCCTACCTCAAACAAATGATTCTCTTCTCTCGCCCAATACTATCAGCACCTGCTGGTATGGATCTTGCTGGTGGTGGCGGTGCCGCTGCTGCCGCTGCTCCGGTTAATGCAAGAGTTGATGCAACACGTGTTGAAAGAAGTTTTGTAGGTAGTGGAACATCATCTGGATATATCGACCAACTAGTCCGCTTCATTCTTTATTTGTATGATAAGAAGGATATTGTCGGCGATTATTTAATGGATCAATATCGTACACGAATGGATATGTATAACAATAACGATATTACTACATATCAGAGTAGAAGAAATAAGAGGCAGAAAAATCAGCGTCCTGAACTTCGTGCTTATATCAAGCGTTGTATCGAAGCTATCCGCCCAGCTCGTGAGGGATCACCCCACAATAGTCCTATTAAAATTGATGGAGAAGGAGCACTTACATATACCGTCGTACGTGATTATATGGTTAGTAAGTTTAACGTCGTGGAGGTATAAAGATGCAGAGTTATCTCCGTGCTATTGATAAAGGACATGAAGTGACGCAAGATATGCAAACTGGACCAAGGAAAGTTCGTCTGGAAGTATACCAATCCAATTCACAGTTCAGTGCCATCCGTAGTGCGATTGCTTACGTATACACATCTTCAAGGGTACCTATGCCAGATGTTATGTCAAATGAGATGACGATTTTTATCAATGGTATGCAGAGGACTATATCAGCTGCCAAAGAACATCTCGGGTTGAAAATTACCGAGGGAAAGGATGCATTATCATTCGACAATTATGAGTTTTTAGCAAAGCAACTATTCTTCAGTGGTGAAAAGAAAGATGTATTCAATCGTCTGTTTCTTATCCTTGATTGGAATCTGATGAAGAGAGCTGAGAATTGTGTTCATGCTAAAATCAATCATATTCGATTTGAAAGTGATTCTTTGGTATTTGAGTTTGCTAAGTCTAAAACACAACAGACAGGTGATCTTCATGGACCGTGGCATCTATATGCCAACCCAGATAAGCCATGGATTTGTCCACAACTTGCAATGGCTATGTACTTGTTCACATTTCCTGATGTGTTGAGAGGAGATGTACCGCTATTTGAGGGCACAAACCAGTATGCAAGGTATTCTGCAGCTATGATGAAGCTCTACAAGAAACATGAAGATGACTTGAAGGGTAGTGGAAGTGAGATTAAGAACTTGGGAAGTCACTCCGCTCGTAAGGGAGTAGGTACTATGGTTGCTTCTGGCTGCACTATCGGTCCACCAATTGTACCACTGTGTCTAAGGGCCGGTTGGGCACTTGGTGGAGTCAAGGAAAGGTATTTATTCCGTGAAAATGCCGGTGATCAGTACGTTGGCCGATGTGCAGCTGGTCTTTCCCCAACTTCAAAAGAGTTTGCCATCTCTCCTGCCTACTTTGACTTCACTGACTTGACTGAGGATGAAGCTGCCAAGATGAAGAGAGCTATCAAGGCTCATCTCTCAAGCCGCATCCCTCACTTCTCTGAAGTATCACCAAATGCTTTATTTCTTGCAGAGATGTGTTTTGCTTCAATTTGCTATAAGTATCAATACTTGAATAAGAATCTTCATGACAAATGTCCGTTGAGAAACGCAGCTGTATTCAAGGACATCCCAGATGAGATTGTCAAGTTAGCCGTTACAAGATATGAATGGGATAAGACAAGTGACACTCCAACATTCACTGGTATACCTCCTCATGTTTGCCAGCTGGCCAAGTTGGAGTCTCTGGAGAGATCAATAGAAAGTATCCCAACTCAGTTTTTGGATATGATGAAGACTGAGATGGACAATAGGAGTTTCTTTGCCGCCAACCACAATACTCAAGCAATCACAGATGCTATTCAAGCAATGTCTGAAAAGATTGTGAAAGATTTGATCGAGAAAACGGGTCTAATGAAGATAGTGGCTCAATCTGCTGCAGAGGATACCGATCTTAACGGTAGCAGCGGGTTTGTATTGGATGATGAAGATGATGAAGACGCTGAGTGGCGTAGTCAACAGTTGCTTGTTGATACAGAGGGTGGCGATGAAACCGCGGCTGAGATGCAACTAGCTCGTCAGAGGGTTCAAAATATCTCAGCTACTAGTGTTAAGAAGCGGCGGTTGAAGTTAGGATTCCATCACGGCAAACTCAACCCTTTGCCAAGTACTTTTGAGTTCTCTTCTATGACTAGTCTTCAGCTGGTTCAAAATTGGTTCATTGGAGACTTGAATAGAAACATTCCTCCGTTATATGCTCTAGATTGCAATCATGTTGCATTCTTAAAAGCTGGGAACCGTGTTCGAGGTAAGATGGTATCTTTCATGAAAATTGTGGAGAGGGAAGCACGAGCAAAGGATGTTTGGGTTGACAGGCCAAGTGATTGGGATCATGGTAGTGTTACAAATATGTGGAATGCAATTAGCCACGACTTTAGTTTAAAGTATTGCAAGACAAAGAGGAAGAAGGAATTGAGTTGGTCTACTGCATATTCAAACATGTCAAAGGCAAATGCATTCAACAATAAGAGAAACAAAAAGTATGTGGCGCCAGAATAGAGAGGTTTGCACACAAACTGAGTGATAGGTAGTCTTATTAAGTTTGTTGTATGATAATTTTTGTTTTTATTTGTATTACTTTGTCTACTACTACTACTATATTGTAATTACCCCTTGGTAGATATGTGTTGCCTTTCATGTTTGTTGCATTATGTATTCAATTTCGATGTCAGAAGAGGTTGCTGCAACAATCCCGTTCTATATCCCTCTATATTGCATGCATATCGTATATGTTTGTGTTATGTGTGTATCCCCGTCAAGTTTATTACACCCACCCAATAGTTGTGTTTAATTTTGTGCATGCATTTGTGCTTTTTTTATATACGATGGGAGGACTGGCGCAGTTCTTTCATATATATATATCATTATTTGAAAATTGACATGCTTCTAATATACTTGATACTCCCTCCGAAACAATAGGCCAGCGCCGCCGTACGTGACACGATCATACTTTCCGCATACGATATGTTCATAACCCATCGCCACAATTGTAGAATTTTCGTAGTAAACGCTATATATTGAGCGGATAAATTGCAATACATACCTCCCCCGTGTAGTAGACGATGTAACATGTATATTATATGTAGGAATCGTATAGCGTACGTTACAATCTATATTACTACTGCAATTAATCCAATAATAGTGATATTTTGATATGCCGAGAAGTTCCGTGCTAACAATCGTCGTGATGTAAATATCTACGTTTCTTGTGGATAATATTCTACCGCAAAACTCGTATATATTAATAACGATAATAATAGACAGCAATTGACTATATGGGCGATATATCAGGCGGCGTATTTAAGGAGCTACGGCCGTCACAGTTCTACTAAGAGTTGTGCCATGATAGAATATTATGAGACTGCCGTATCTCAAGAGCTGGGCGCCCTTGGCGGCGAAGCCGCTTCTACTGTTAAAGGTAGTCATATTAATTTTACTAGCACATTACCTTGCTTACTATCTGGTGTAAATATTACACTAGAATCTATTCCACAAGTAGGTATGTACGTTGTTTGGTAGAAGTAGACTGAAATACTTTTCGAGGTACACTAATTTAGGATATGTTATCATCAGACGAAAGAGAAGAGGCCAAAGAACGTCGTGATGCCGAGATCGAGTTCATTAAATCAGCATACTCACCAGAAGAAGCGTACATATTGAACGGAGATATCATTCGTATACTGCAATTGCCAGTGGACAATAGTAACGATAATGATGTAGTAAAGGTTGAACTGCGTCTTCAAATGCCAGAAGAATATCCTGTTCACGAAGATGCAGTACTCAATATTAAAGGACATTTGAAATCATCTCCATCTAATCCACAATACATTAGGAAAGCTGCTTTAACAGCTATACCTCAATTGGTAGAGAAATGTCAAGCAACTGCTGTCGAAGTAGCTGAATGTGGAGAGGCAGTATGGTCAGTACTAAATAGCGCAGAAGAGTTTGAATCAGAATGGAAGGATATATTAGAAGAATATGCTACCAATACAACAAAACCAACACACATAGAGTCCAGTAGTAATAGTAACAATGCACTTACACTCGGAAGAAGGATAATATACTCACATCATATAATTGCCAACTCCAAACGACGTGCACTGAAAGATTTAGCATCCCAGTATAAGCTTGGTGGATATTCAAAAATTGGTTGGCCTGGAGTGATACTTATCGAAGGCAAAGAATCGAATTGCCAACTCTTTACTGATGAGATAAAACGATGGAGGTGGCAACAGATACAAGTTAGAGGAGAAGAACAGAAAAACATACCTAATGGTGAAGAGTTGGAATCTCATCGACAACTTCCGCTTCAGTTTGAAGAGATTGGAGAAGACGGAATGTCTATACTTGCAGGTAAATGTCGCGAGTCTGGACTAGAGAGATTATACTTACAATGTATGAAGATCAATGATCACAGGACCCTTGACTCAGATGAAGTTGATGTAGAAGAGGAGAGTAGTTATGCTACTTTGGTACATGTTGATCACATGAATGACAGTAAAAGATATTGCAAGTGGCTTAAAAAGACGTGTGATACACAAGGATGTACCTTGTTGATAAGACAGTGCCGCAACAATACTGACAACCCCAATGAACGGCCGACAATTTATGTTATAATATTGGGAGAACGAGATTGCGTGAAGTCAGTAATGAAACAATGGAGAACAAGCAATGTTGATGTTGATGATGGTTCGCGTAGGTCATGTCTTGAAAGGATGATGACTGTTGTAGAAGAGGGGGAAATAAAGACTCATATCAAACAAACTTGTGACGAGAATGAACTAGAGTGTACCTTTGAAGAGTTCGAAAAGCTATTGTCATCTATCAACTCAGATTGGACTCTTGTTGTGAGAAGAAGTGACGATAAGAAGTCAATTAAAAGAGCCTGGATATGGGTGCATCACATCGCCAACCGATAGACTAAAACAAATTGTTATTGAGGCTCAACAGCATGGACTTGGAGGATACCTAAAGGGCGGCTATCCGGGTGTCGTGGTTGTTGAAGGGCAGAGTCAATCAGTTGATGACTTTATTAGTTGGATTAAAGGCAATAAGAGTCGGCCTGGAGGATTTGGAAGAAATTGGGGACATCACGTCAGAGGGGAAGCATTTGTAGACAAGAGACAGCTACCTGTGCAGTTTGAAGAGTTACAAGATGATATGAGTGAGTTAGGAAAGCTATGCAAAGATGCTGGTGTAGACAAAGAGTTTCGAGAGTTTATACTCCAACACAAATAAGCTTTATGAGTGAGTTACAAGTGATAGAGAGGGTAATACTTATTCTTATCTAGATACTCTATTTACTGCAACCTAACGAGTAATCAAACAACTCACATTCTCTTACCACCGCGAAAAAGAGCAACTCCAATAGCTGCCGACAATGCAACAATACTACCGAGAACAAGCGGATTCTGTAGCTTCTCACTCACAATACTACCAAAAGACTTCTTCTTCATCTTCTTACCTTCTTTGAAGTCCGAGACTACCATCTTTGCGCAAATGGGGTGGTAGAAGTCTTTGTGTTTGAAGAAAGTCGTTACAGCAAGCTCTTCGGCAATCTTTGAGTGGTATAATGCACGGTATAAAGGACGCACAAACTTCATTCGTCCTTGGGTTGTAATGAACCGTATGGCAACCGGGAGTATCGACGCATCCTCGGCTTCAACTGCCAACATACAAAAGCGGAATAGTATCTCACTGTTCTGACTTTCATGGAAAGCATATTTTAGCTTCATCCAGTCAATGGTTGCCACACTGAGTGGGCGTTTACGATCAGTGCATGTACTAATCAATGCATCTAAAAAGCACGTCTTGAGTCCAGTACTCCAGTCTGATATATCATGCTTAGGCAAGATGCCTTTGCCAGTCTCGCCATCATCAACTGATATCCAAGCGTCAGCTAAATGCTCACACTCTTCACTTAGTGTACGATCAAATTCAGGCTTTTCAGGCATGCCTGGTTTGTGTAGCCATGTATCCCAATCAAACTCCTTGATTTCAGGAATATCTTTGAAGTGAAGAAAGAAGAAGTCTATAAACTTTTGAGTAGTCACTGTGGAGAATTTAAACTCATTGAAGTAAGCCTTCATAAAGGGTGCAAACTTTTCAGCACCTACAAGCTTTTCCAAAGCATACAGTAGATTGAAGCCTTTCTCGTATGGAACAGATGAGAAGGCATCATCAGGATCATCTTCTCCCAACTCAGGCACTAGCATCGTATACTTGTCCGGTAATAGAGCCACGCTTTCCTTCAAGTCTTCCCATCCGCCGATGGCATCGAAGTCAAAAAACTTCTCATCTCCATGAACTTTTGTCATAATCTTACGCTGTAAGAAGATGGTCCATCCTTCATTTAACCAGAAGTGAGCCCATGTTTCATTAGTTACAAGATTACCACTCCAACTATGAGCAGCTTCATGCGCTACAACATCTGCTAGGCTTTTATCTCCTGCCAATAATGTTGGAGTAACAAATGTAAGACAAGGATTCTCCATACCGCCATAGGGAAACGATGGAGGTAGACACAAGATATCATACCGTGTCCATTGATATGGTAGCGTCAACTCTTCTGCTGCCTTGAGAAAGTCTTCAACTTGTGAGAATTCAAAGGCAACAGCTTCAACCATACTCGGCTCTGACCATACGCGACATCTTGGTGAAATATCTCGGGAATCAAGATCTCCTACCGCCAAAGCAAACAGATATGATGGTATTGGTACCTTTTGTGAGAATTGAAACACTCTATCGCCATATTCTTGAAGATGCACGTTTCATAGTTTATGAGGATGAAAAGAGATGGTGTATTAACCTTTATTAGTAAGTATGCAAATTTTAAAGGCAATCAAATGAAAAACATGAAAGATAAAACAACTTTCCTGCAGTACCAATGCTTTCTTTGGATAGAGCACTCATGACAGCTGTTGCCCATTTAGGCACAGTAATAGTGGCATCATAAGTCATCTTAACCGCTGGACAATCTTGACAAGGTAAAATACTTCTAGCATGAATTGCCTGACATTGAGCTAAATAAATGAGAATCATATATGCATATGATATGTTAGACTTTTCACAACGTATACACAATTAAATAGTACACTCACAAAACACGCACTGAATACGTATGGATGCTTTTTGCCAGCTGTTTGGGCCGGTGGTAACCATTGTGCAGCGGATGCCGTCGGAGATGTAGCATATAATATTGCAACTGATATCTTACTCCCAGCTACTTTGTTTGATACACCCATTAAATCTATCTCAAGGCAACTACCAAGGTGTAACTTTTCTCCATCTGGCACACTTAATGAAAACGTTACAGGTTCTTCGTTAATCTCTACTCGTTGTATATCTAAATCAGATGTATCAAGACACAAAGAGGTGACTTCAGGAGAGACGATTGTTACATCATATACCGCCTTTGCAAAGAACTGTTGATTCGTAAAATCAACCACTGCTTCCCAAGATAAATGGGTACATATCGCCTCATGCGGATTAGAGAGAGACGAGGGATCACGAGCAATAGAAGCCGCCATTGTTCGTATGCGCTTAGTGATACGATAGTGGGCAAAATCTAATAAAGATACGGTATGCATGGTATCCTTTTATTTGCAGGCGTAGGCCGGCCCGGCAGTGAATAACATACTAATGCTATTACTCTAATATAAAGAGAGCCAAGCATTCAAATATATCTCTTCATTGTGTGCTGTGCATATTGGAATCTTCACACTTGTTTAGTAATTCTAAAATATATCTTACACTACTAGTAATAGGAGCAATGACGATGTTTATCTCCATATCTTCCAATGTATTCTAGACAGGAGACCAATCATACATATTGTGCACTAACACATCTTTTCCTCAAAGTAAATAATGTACTAAAAGTATTAAAGAGCAATTACCAATCCTCCAACAATAGTAGCTACTAAAACACTTGTATAGTAGTATGTATCAAACACAGAATTCCCCTTGGAACAGGCAACAAGTGGAGATTCATATGTTGCACCATTGACAACAACAGGATTCAGTGAGTAAGTAGCACTAGTGGCAGCAGCAATACAGACATCACCCTCTTGAACAACCGTCTCCCAATCGGATACAAATGTCGGGCAAGTACCTGAGCATACGCATATATCTTGGGAGGAGCATGTCATACCAGATACGATTTTAGTAGTTGTTGTAGTTGTGGTGCCTTGTATAGTTGTAGTATGACTTTCCTCGACAGTGTAATTTGATAACACAGTGTAATTTGATGATTCGGTAATGTCATTAGTATTGGGATCCTTCTCTTCACTCTTGCCATCCGATCCATCGCACCATGTATCATCTCCGTTGTTGAGCGAAACATTGACAACCTCTGGATCCTCACAACAAGTTGCAGCTACCACCCCTTTAATAGTTGTAGTGCCAGCAGAAGGTGCGGCTACATATGGATCAGGACATGTTTCCTTATCGGCGATGATATTACAACAACCGAAGGTGGCATCCAACAGGTTGGCTGATATTAGTATGGCGATTGCAATAGATGATCTCATTATACTTGTGGTTTGTAACGTCCCGTACTGATTTTATGAGATGGGTGGCGGCAGCTAAACAATATATAACGCCTATTGAAGGAGTAGATAAGGAGGATATCAAATCTTACTGGTAATGGTAACAAAGAGAATACGATGGTATCCTTTTACTCTTGAATTTGAAATTGCAACAAAGATCTCCAAACCACAAACACAAATCTCATTTCGTCATTGCTTCCCCCATACAATATCTATCATGAACTTTCTTACTGCCGCCACCATCCTCTTCGGAGCATCAACTATCTCGGCATTTGCTCCTGCCACTACCAACACCATCTCACGCGCCAGCCATGCCGCTACTATTTCAACACCTTCCGCTCTTGCAATGGCCGACGATAAAGTTTTCGACCAGGAGGCATACATTGCTGAATCTAAAGAAATGCGTTTAAAGCATCTCGAGGAACAGGCCATGTTTTCATTAAAGATTGCTGTTGAGAACTATGGTAACGCGGTATTCCCCAATGCCTTGATCGCCGGAGATACTGTCATTACTCATTTACTACACAGAATGGGTTACCTAAAGGATGGTAAAGCCAAGGTTATGGTCGTTGATACCTTCCACTTATTCCCCGAAACCATGGATTTCTTACGTGAGATTGAAGATTTCTATGGTTTCAAGGCTGAGGTATTCTGTGCCGAGGGTGTACCAGTTGGTGATAAGGATGCATATGATGCAAAGTATGGTGCCAATTTGTGGAAGGAAGATATTGAACAATATGATAAGGTATGTAAGGTTGAGCCATTCCAACGTGGATTAAAAACCTTGAATACCGATTGTATGATTAACGGAAGGACAAGGTGGCAAGGATTTGAGAGGGCATGGATTGATCAGTTCGAAAATGCCCCTATTGGGTAAGTTTATTATTTTTTAATGGAATTTGTTCATATCATGTGTTATAATTATGAAAGAAAGAACGCACTAACAACTTCCATTAATATATGAACATCAACAACAATCATTTAAATTGGTGATACAATAGAGGTGGATTAGCCAAGTGCAACCCCATCGCCTACTGGACTTTGGAGGATACCTTCGACTACATTGCCAAGTACGAGGTTCCACACCATCCTCTTCATGCTAAGGGTTACCCCTCCATCGGGTGAGTTGATTTACTTCTCGCAATTATATATTTGTATGGCTTATAGTTATTATATGATGCTCATATTTCCTTATCTATCTGAAATACAGTGATGCCAAGGATACCATCCCAATCCCCGAGGATGGCTCTACTAAGTTTGTCAACTTCAAGTTCGAGGGAGACAAGACACCATGGTTGGACTATGCCTCTGAGCGTAAGGGACGATTCGTTGGACTTGCCAACAAGGATGGATCAACCAAGACTGAGTGTGGTATTCATGTTGCCGGTGCTGAACAAACCTTCGATCGTGACTTATGGGAAGAGGGTAAGGTACAGAATATTGCATCAAATGAGGAGGCTTTGGAGATTATCAAGGGAGATAAGGAGGCCATTATTGCAGTATATGCTCCTTGGTGTCAATTCTGTCAGGGCATGGAGGATGAATTAACCAAGTATGCCGAAAGTGCTGGTGTTCCCGTTTACAAGTTCCGTGGCGATGAGGAACGTGACTTTGTCCAGGAGCATTTGAATACAGAAAGTTTCCCCACTGTCAACTTCGTCAAGAGTGATGGAAGTGTTGTAAAGTATGATAGTGAGGCCAGATCTGCTGCTGACTTTGCCAACTTTGAGAATGGAATGAAGGTAGCTTAATGCGGTGTAAAGGTTGAATTTGATATCTATTTAATGACAAGGTAACCAGTCAAGAGTAAGATACTGTAACTCTTTGGCTTATTCCATTATTACCCTAATAATTGTACTATACCTAGGATATTGACTTACCGACAAAGGTTAAAGCACATTTCTGGTTGAGGATTAGCAGCGAATACATCCCATCTAATATGAAGTAGATTTTAAGTGGTAGCGATGACAATTACTTTCTTACGGGTATGATTTGAACTAAATGGAAGGTATGATAGATAAAGTGATACTAAGATTTACATCTCCAACAGACAAGATAGCATCATTCTATAGACATATCACACCCACTCGCTTTTAACCTCTCCCCATTACCCATCCCTAACACACAATATATTTAATAACTTCTTCGAGAACGACCGCCGCTTTTACCCTTCTTCTTCTTACCAGTAGAAGGTACTGAAATACCATGTCCCATACTCTTCCTACCACCGCCACCGATACGTCCACTGAATCTAGCCATTGCAGCTTTATCAACTACGGGTAAGACATCCTTGTAATATCCGAGTCCCTTAGTAGATTTTTTGAAAACATACCCCTTCTTTGCACCCTTGAACTTCTTGGATGAGATGAATCCTTCTTCTTCTGGTATTAATGCCTTGTGTTTCTTGGATGATGATTTAGGTGTCTTGGCTTCCTTCTTCTTTGGCTCATCTTCGGCAGTAGTACTGTCGATTGATTCCTTTCTCTTCTTCTTTGACGACTTGGGAGTCTTCTTCACGACCGCTTCCTCTTCCTCTGTAGCATCGAGTGATTCTTTACGCTTCTTCTTTGCAGACTTTTTACTTGACTTCTTCTCAACAACCACATCTTTCTTCTCATCTTCCTTCTCTTCCTCTGCAGCCTTTTGTTTCTTCAATGCCTTTGCCAATGGCGTATTTGCAATCTTTCTCTTCTTCTTACTACTACTACCATCATCTTCACCCTTCTTCTTCTCAACCTCCTCATTCTTCATCTGTTCCTTCTCCTCTTTTGCCAATAGTTTAATAACCTCCAATTCCTCATGTGTCTTATTATATATTGGTAATGCTACACTATTGGTAGTTTTAACTGATATAGAACGTATGTTGGACCACTTTCGTGGTACCTTCGTTGGAACGAGGGATGTAATTGATGTTATGTTGTCAATTAGTTTGGTTGGTGACATGGAGGTGTTACCGGCTCTGTGAGTAAAGTAATGTGTTTAGGTGCAGTGCGATATGTGAGCAGAATTAATAGACAGATACAATTAGATACAGGCCGAGAGAGATGTCACACAATACAAATCAGCAAAGAGATAACATACCTAACAGTAACACAAGTACCCGAACTTAGATACATGAAAGTACTATTTAATGCCTTTTCAATGGCAAATGGTAATGCCTCCTTCCGACTTATATTCACGGGTATAGGCTGTTTCTTCTTATCAAAGAATTTACCCCCAAGTGCCTTAGTTAACATTGGCAATATACTATCATCTGCTAGAAAGATATCAAATCTTGATAGTAGTTCACGACGTTGTGTATATGACTTATGCTTTGTACGGAGTGATTGTAATCCTAATACCTTTTTAATTGATCCTAATTGTTTTGGAAACTTGGATAGGATGGATTGTATGTATGGTTTTGATTCTTCTTTGACAATTATACATACTGATACTTCCTGTAATGCAGTATCTTCTTCATCGGTATCCATGGCAGTACCATCTACCTTGACTAACGGATGGGGTATATCAATACGGATTGGTTTAGGAGATGCATTGCCAGGAATACGTGCTAGTGTGAATTGTACTTGAACGTCGAGGTCATTACCAAGTAGATTAGACGAGGAGGAGGTTGACGATTCATGATGTTTGAGTAATGCTTTTAGAGCACGTGTCGTTAGTTGTGCATCGACACCGATTGATGAAGATAATGACGATGATGATTGAGATTTGGCACCCATTGCAATTATATATATAGTATGGGAGTAGTAATCTATTGATAGTAGAGGATAAGAGATGTCTGCTATGAAGAAGTAAATAATTTGTGGTGAGCTGAATGAAATGAAAAGGGGAGTTGGCCCACGAGCCGTATTGATACAGTACGATGCTTTTAATACGACATGGTGACTCACTAACTACTCACAACTCCTAGTGGTAACATTTAGACGGCGGCTCCTCAATATGAAGACAATATGATGAATCGCCTACCAACTCTACTCCGGCGTCATCCCATAAAAACATTCACAGCCACAACAATAACAACTGGCATATCTTATGCACACTATCTTGAATATTCTGCAAACAAAATAAATGACAATACAATAATACCAAGAAATCATTTCGATCCTACTGCAATCGCTAAGTATTGGGAACAACGTCCTATATCAATATTAAAACGATTGGGTAATATATTGTATGAAGTAGGACCTGTGGTTGGTGAATATGTTGTTCAATTTCAATTAAAACCATATGCAAAAAGTGTTATTGATAAGGATGATGATAAGGACAATAACAGTGATACAACAGAGAAGAACGAGTTGGAAAGAGAGCTTTCACAAAATTTACGACAATCACTTACCAATCTTGGTCCTTGTTTTGTCAAGATTGGACAACAACTATCTATACGCCCAGATTTGATATCACCGACTGTGCTTTATGAACTACAAAAATTGTGCGACAGTGTGCCTCCATTTGATAATGATATAGCAATGAAGGTATTAGCTCAAGAACTATTGGTTGCAAAAGGAAATGGTAGTAATGATATATTGAACAAGAATGAGATTCACAACACCATACTCTCAGTATTTGAAGAAATGCCCAAGCTTGTTGCTTCAGCTTCATTGGGACAAGTATACAAAGCTACATTACGATCATCAAACAACAACAATAATAGTGGCGAACAAGTAGCATGCAAAATACAAAGGCCTGATATATTCGAAACAGTCACACTTGACCTCTTCCTATTAATGTCATACGGTAAACTTGTTGATAAGTTTTGCTCGATCTTTACCAATCAAATACCATATCATGAGACATTCATTAATGGCTTTGCCAATGGCTCATTCATGGAGATGAACTATGTAAATGAAGCTAATAATCAAATATACTTTCGAAATGAGTTGCACAAACGTTTTCACAGTACGAAAAAGAAGGTAGTAGAAAAGGTTATTGTGCCCAAAGTATATGAAGAGTATACAACACAACGTATACTTGTTAGTGAGTGGATAGATGGCGTACCATTAGCACAATCACCTCCTCAACAGATTCGACAGCTTATACCCATTGGAGTTGAGTTATTCTTATGTCAGTTATTGGATGTAGGCGCGTTTCATGCAGATCCGCATCCTGGCAACTTGTATGTTACTACATCCAAAGTTGATGGCGTCACGCCTATATTATGTCTTCTAGACTTTGGTCTAGTAGCCAATGTGAGTATAGAAGCACGAGCGTCCATGACAAAGGCCATCGTCAACCTACTCCAAGGAGATTACGACACACTTATTGCAAGAGATGCAAAAGACTTGGGCTTCCTTCCAGTTGATATGGACGTCACAGATCTAAAACCTGTTCTGAAGACTATACTCAAAAACGGATTAGTTGATGCTGGAAGTAATTTGCATGATAGAAAACGACGACTAATGAGTATCTCCGATGAATTGAATGAGGTATTCTTCCAACATCCATTCTCTGTGCCGCCCTTCTTTGCATTGGTCACTAGAGGACTCGGCTTGTTGGAAGGTATAGCACTTACAGGGGATCCAAACTTTGACATCTTCCAAGCAAGCTATCCATATGCTAAGCGTCGAGCAATAGAAACGTTTAGTGTGAAAGACGTTGCCAAGATATCAGGCATGCTTAGGCGTACATCCACTAGAATATGAACATAATGTAAATGTTCATTCAATTGTCAATTGACCAACTAATATAACATTTAGATTTTAGATATACTCATCTCACATACCATATATATTTAATAGCCCTCATGTTACTACCAAGCAGCAACTAATATGTCAATTAAGATGTAGTTATCTCCCATGACCATATATACATATACATATATTCCTTATTTACGATCAAGCAGCCATAGCGCCCATTTTCTTAAGAGTACTACATTCCGGAACACTTTCAATCTTTTCTGTATGAATGATCTTACCATCCTTCAATGTGATCAACGATCTACCAAGAAAATTAACCTTTTCATTCTTTGTATGTATCACTGCCTCAACATGTGAGTTATCTAATACATTAAAGCTTTTTATACTTCTTTTTAAACCATCTTTTAACATTGCAATATATAGTTGTTTGATTTGAGATTTGTTTTGGGGTAAGCCGTCCATCATATGTATGACATCGTCGTGATATATGTCATTGATCATATCTTCTGCACCTTCAATATTTTCTTGTATTATAAATGATCTAAACTTTTGTTCAAATTGATCCATTTCATTGCTTGATGGTGATACGATCGATGGAGATACGATTGATTTGATTGGCAATTCCTGTTTGATATCGTCATCGACGGCTTCTACAAAGGGTTGAACTGAAATGGATGATGGCAGTGATCCCCTACGCCTCACATGTACAGCTTCATCAACATTTGTTGACATTCTAGAACGATCTATTGTACAATCTATTGTAGAGTCTAGTAGTATATTGTCTGTAACTACATTATTCTTCCTTCGTATGTGGATAGCATCGTCAAGATCTGAGATGTGCTCGTCATTACTACCTCCGCTGCCGCTGATGAGCGAGTTGAATAGTTTCTTTAGCATGGTTGATTTGTTTATTATGAATGATAGGTACTGGTTGATGGTGATGTTTTACGATTACATTTATCTTACGCCACTCATTTCCTTTCTTACAATGATCTTGCGTGTGAATAGAGGGGTTGCTTATGCTAACTTATAGGGACCGTCGACATCTAAACACTGCATGGAACCTCTATGCATTTTTGATTCTTCAGGCCACTATCGTACTCAAACCAATAACTGGTTGCTGTGAGATTGAATGATAGAGAGTTGCAGGGAGGATCGGTAAGAGAGGCGAAGGGTAATCAATTATATTATTATTATGACGAGATAGTACGATATCATTTTTTGTTGCAAGGATACCGTATCCTTTACAATATTAGTAAAAAACATCACTCAAAGATTACATTTGATACTTACTCAATAATAGTTACTCATTCAACATATTCAGAGTATACCAGGTTGATACTGCATTTAATATAGTTACTCATTCAACATATTCAAATTATACCAGGTTGATACAGACATTTAATATGGCATCAATACCCTCTACCAATGATACTAAACGATGGGCATCACTAGCAGATCGACTCAATCCTAATCGTCCATCATTTGATGCACAGCTCAAAGCAAACTGGAAGACAATGTCAAAGAAACAACGTAAACGAATCATTAAAGAAGATAAAATTGCAATAGCAGCTTTGAAATCACGAGGTACTTCACAACCATTACCATTTACTGCCGAGGAAGATGATCATTGTGAAAGTAGTCCCATAGCATATACACACATTGCACCTATATTACAACTGATTGCTAATAGATTAGACAAGAAACCATGTGATTTATTAATTTATGATCCGTATTATTGTGCTGGAAACATGGTAGATCATTTGAACAAACTTGGATACAACAATGTGTACAACAAGTGCGAGGATTTTTATGATGTAATATCAAAGAATCAAATACCAAAACATGATGTAATATTGACAAATCCTCCCTATTCGGGTGATCACTTCCACAAACTTTTAACATTCCTACAAAACAATAACAAACCAGCACTGTTATTATTACCAGAACATTTTTCAAAGAATAAGTCAACATTATATAAGCCTGACAACTTTTGCTTTTTAACTCCACCTGAACGTTATCACTACTGGACACCGGAGGGGATGCGGCACCCAAAACAGAAGGACGGTAGCAGTAAGAAGAGAAAGCAACATTGTAATCTAGTATTGGGAAGTAGAAACAGCCCGTTTGCATCACACTGGTTTATTAGTTTGGAACCAATAATGTCAAATGATGAATTAGTTTCATTAGTTAATGATGGGAAAGAGAGAGTAAAGCTTGTTGATGGATGTCGTTTATATAGAAAAGAGGAAGATATCATCCCCACTACATTCAAAGGCACAGCAGTAGTACAAAGTAATGATACAGAGAAGGATGATGATACTGATGAGCGGAAGAAGAAGCGCCGCCGCCGCAATAGAAGTAAAGAAAAAGACAGCTGAATGATATACAAAAAGTCAAAGCTTATGGAATTATCTGGCGGTTAGCACGTCTACTTGGTATAGGCAACAACATCAACGCCTTCTCATGTACTTGGAACGTTATGTTGTTGATGGCTGTTTGTTTTCATTCGTCAAGAGTATTAATGATGATTACCAGAGATACGAACGTACTATCAGACATACGATTGAAAGAGAAGAGACAATGGCTATGTCCTTCGTCCAGCAAGTGATTAATACACGAGATAATGACCATTCATCAGCTTGGGAACGCTACAAAAATGATACCATTGGTGATACTACACAGCATACAAAGAAGCTAACGATAAACAGATCTGGTCAGAATCCTCGTATTAGCAACAAACAACATAACAGTGCTATGCAGATTTATGGAAGATCCTCTAAACAGCAATCGTCGTCGAAAAAGAACGAGACCAATAAAGTGAAGAGTCGTGGTGATCTGTTTGAGCGACCTGAAGTCAAGACAAGCCCTTCTGAGTCTGAGTCTCATCATGACGTGCCACATACTATCGAGACAACGATAGGGGAGAAGGATCAATCCGGACAAAGTATTGCGGATTACTGATACTGATACTGATAAGCAGAAGAAGAAGAAGAAGAAGAAGAAGCGCCGCCGTCACAAAAGAAGTAAAGAAGAAGACAGAAAGTTATGGAATTATCTGATGACAATACACCTACTTGGCATAGGCTACAACATCAACATCAACGCCACCACTCAAACTCTTCGCCGCAGCTACATCCATTGCTGCTAGTGTCAATGCCTCTTTTAATGTTGAAATCTCCTCCTCGGTCAATGTCTTGTTTCTTTCAGCAACTTCAACTCTTCTTTTCAATTCAATGCATTCCTCGGTTTGGTTTTGAAGCTCTGTCTTGGTACGGTCATGTGCCAATGCTTCAATCATTACATGGGTATGGCATACTTGTAGAAAGCGCCAGACTCGTAAGAAGCCGAGCAAATGAAGTGTTGGGTTTTGAAAGACGTTTCCAAGTGTTGAAACAACAAGGAGAGTATCAAGACAGTAACCCCAATGGCTGAAAAATCGTGTCTGGAAAAGTACCAATTGAAGTATTAATTCTACTGTTTGCAGATACAGAATAATGTTGTGGACGAAACCAACCGTTGCGTAGGAGATCAAACTGTTGGTACCCGATAATAGTACCGACCCCAACATTAAATCAACATAACTAATCAAGAGGAAGATGATCAGAGTCGAGGGCTGCTCCATAAATGCCTTCAACCATTCACAACATTCATTCATCTTGTCGTTTTTCATGATTGTTGTAATGGAGATTGATTTATGATTACCTTCTCAATACAGTCTGCTGGTAGTGTTTTTGCGAATGTATGTACGATATGTACCGAATATGTACTTTATTTTTACTGCTATGTACCCACAACTATTTTCATCAAGTGTTCAGAGTATCATCGGCAGACAAATTATTATAAATAATATTATTCTGACAACACGATGAATAAAATGACAAGCGGCAGTAACGGCGAGTCCTCTTCGGAGGAAGACGAAGATATGCCAATGCCAATGCTTATATAACCACAAGTCAGTCTAACAATGTACCTCAATCGTCAAGAAGAGCGCGCTGCCAGTGCATCAAGATTATCGGCAAGAAGAACAATTCTACAGAAAAGATTGACTAGCATACAGAATGAGAACCAGCAATTACTACCGCTGGAGACGAGTACAAGATTGTCTCGTACAGCCCAGAACCGTCAAACATCAATTCAGCATCCTATGATGGCCGATGCGATTCGAAAATTGCGCCTTGGCATGAAGACCAATGAAGTAAAAGGGAGACTGAAGTTCACTGTTCCCAAGAGCAGCGTCTTGAAACTACCGCCTTCTAATGGTGAGAGTTCAAGAGATGTGGCTGCAGTAAAAGTGACCTTATGTCGTCGATTTGAAGACTTACACCCATCACGTAAGGAAGATGACACTACTTACCTAGATGCTGTTGAGAATGACAAGGAGGTACTAATTATAAGCGCCTTACCACCCAATTGGGAGTCCGGTGGTTGGAGATGCCATGCAAAGATAGAATCAACAACAAATGATCAAGTAATTTCAGTTGAATGTCTACATCCTAATCGACCGCAAGACAAGACATGTACAAAGTGTACTTCTCCTCGGCCAAACATCAAATCAGCGTTTGCTTATCTACGGCTATTAGCCCCAGCCATTCGAAAGCAGCGTAAAGAATATGAACGAATTATACATTCATGTGATACAGAGTTATGCAGATGCGAGGCAACAGAACGTGACGCAACTCAGAGAATAGAAGAAGGCAATGAGGATGACGAGGAAACACTTATGATGGACGTTGATCTTGTATCATCAGGCGTGTTTCAACGCATAGACGCTTGTAGTCTCCTACCAATGCTTTCAGAAAGAAAAGAAAAGTTGAATAAACGACTAGTCTCTGCACGAGTAGAATTATCAATCATGATACAAAGTACTTATGAATTAGCTTGTATACATGCACAAAGAGTGGCGAGACGATTCCTCGTTCGTTGTCGCCTAGATGATATTAGAAGGCAGGTATATGAAATGGCTAGAGAATCTGCAGCACTAGAGATTCAGCGTATTATCAGATCAAAGCTTGCCTGTATCGAGGCAGAAAGACGTCGAACTCTTAGGGATCACCGCATGGCAACAAAGCTGCAATCCGTAGTTCGAATGAGATTTGCAATCAAAGAGAGACAGAGATTGTACTCAATTTATATCATACAACTACGCCATCGATCTGCTACTATCATTCAGAGCCTATACCGTTGTCATGCCTCCAAAGTAAAAGCACAATTGCTTGCAGAAGAAAAGAAACGTCAGAAGGAAGAGGAGGAGAAGGCTTTAGTAGCATCAATTGAGAAGGACTCTGCAATCATAATTCAAAAGCATGCCAGGAGATTGTTGACTATTGAAATTGTAAAGAACAGAAAGATTGAATTGGGTCTACATCAACGCCTTCTCATGTACTTGGAACGTTATGTTGTTGATGGCTGTTTGTTTTCATTCGTCAAGAGTATTAATGATGATTACCAGAGATACGAACGTACTATCAGACATACGATTGAAAGAGAAGAGACAATGGCTATGTCCTTCGTCCAGCAAGTGATTAATACACGAGATAATGACCATTCATCAGCTTGGGAACGCTATAAGAATGATAGTGTTGGTGATACTATACAGCATACAAAGAAGCTAACGATAAACAGATCTGGTCAGAATCCTCGTATTAGCAACAAACAACACGACAGTGCTATTCAGATTTATGGTAGACCCTCTAAACAACAATCGTCGTCGAAAAAGAACGAGACCAATAAAGTGAAGAGTCGTGGCGATATGTTTGAACGACCTAAAGCCAAGACAAGCCCCTCTGAGTCTCATAGTGACGTGCCACATACTATCGACACAACGATAGTGGAGGAAAACCAACCCGGACAAATTATTGTGGATTCACCATCTAAATTTGATCGACTAAGAGGACAGTATTTGAGGTTTGACATTCCAAACAGCTTAGACGACACTGTGTCCAACTTCCTCACTGCTGTAACTTTGCGAGTCAACTTTGATCCTGGAGAGTCAAGTATACATAATAGCTGCTTTCAATTTCAATCAGCAGCGGCGAAGAAGGAGCAACAGCAAAAGTGCGCAGCGTTTGTGGAGCCCTTGCTTCAGCGTCTTCATGCAAAGGGTATCATCTTCATTCGCCAACTTCTGCCTGCCGAAAACTTAGCAAGCACCCTTCTTGATTTGGGATGTTCATCAGAATTCATTCAACTCTCAATATCAATGTTGAATGTACTCAGTCAAATTCACGGTGGCAATCATCTCAACAGAAAGCAATTGATGTCAAAATGTCGTAACCTGTTGGATACACAGCAACAGCTAAGGGATCTCAATGGAGAGAGTGATGGTGACGAAGACACCAAGGCCGACAGAGATAACTTCAATCTTGCCTCATTTCTAGGAGAATGTGGAAGTGCCTCTGCGGAGGATTTTGATGATACTGATAACCCAGGAGGACTTTGGAAGTCTACAACAGCTGACACACCGACTCAAGAGGCATGTGTCCAACCACCAAGTAGGACAATATTATCTTCACACAATTTGGCTGGTAGCTCTAGAAGCAGCTCTTCGTGGGTATCGAAGTACACAGAACGAGTAATCTCACAGAATGAAACTACTAATCCAGCGTTAGGAATGTATAGAAGTGGCAAGTTGCTCGACCGTCAACACTCAAAGGCAGGCTAGAATATTTGTGTTGAGCAGTCTACTCTGATTAGTACAATATTATAACTACCATGTATATAAAACTACTCCAACACTCTCGTGAATTGACGAGCACACTACCACTTCTCAATATTCATCGCTTTCACATTCAGACACAGACTCTTCTTCCTCGGATGTCTCGTCAAGTAGATCAAGTTCGCTGGTCTTTATTGCCTTTTTGACATCAAGAACATACGAGCCCACGAATTTGTCTAAGGGAATCAGAAGTTAATTCCACACAATGGTCACAAGTATACCCGAGAAGAGAGGGAGATAGGGGGGTTAGTATTTGTTATGGTAGTGCAAAACCATATCATATGCACAATTCAACTCAACCACAACAACCAAACCTCACACATTATCTTGGTTTCACAATCCGCACCCAATGCCCAAGTCAAAGGGTGGGTTGTGACCATTGTGCACAATTGACTTCTGCTTACCTAACTTCATCTTATTTGGTAGATGTAAAGTCGTTACAATTGATCGTAACTGACGTCGATCATCCTTGAATTTACTCTCATCCTTACCATTAGTAACTTCCTCTTCTTTTTCAAAGAATATGAGCCGCAGACTTGAGTTGATGGCAACAGAAGCTTGTGCTCGTGCAGTGCCTGGCTTGATGAGGAAGCCCTTCCTACCCAACTCGTCGATGAAAATCACACGATGCCAAGACATTCGATGTAAAACACTCATTTGATGACACTTCTGCTTTGCCGAAGCTCCGGATTGTGTTCCTGCATCTCTTGACGTGAGCCATCCATCATTCGATTTACTATGACTGCTGGGTCCACCCAGGATTGAAACGCCTGATGAATCAACAGGTATGGTCACCTCCTTCGTCTTGAGACTATCATATGTTGTGAGAACTATATCATACCCTGCACATTTACCTGCCGTGGATGCAAGTTTGCGAATACTAGATTGCATACCAGCATGATTTAACACAGATAGAGAAGTGTATTCACGAAGTGCAACCTCCCACTGCTCAATATCCTCCTTGCCACGAAGGACAATGAGCGTTCCACCAGCAAGGTAATCGTCATCCTTAGGAGGCGGAGCCTGAGATGACGGTGTGTATCGTTTGGCCGGCGCTGCACCGTTCTTGGATCGTTGATGAAGCCTGGCAGACTTTTTCGTTTGTATGAGTAGTTTGGAAGTTACACAAACGATTTGTTTAATGGTCATTGATAATAGTACAGCCGACGGCTTGTCATGATCATCTTCTTCACCAATTGTAGTTGAAGACTGTCCACTTTCCTTATCAATCAAAAAGTCTAGTCCAGCATTCAACCTAGCTGAAACACGGCTTGGAAAGTCAGAGAGGGGATCCTTGAAGGATGGCTCAGGATCCGACAACGAGTTGTCTGAATCAGATGATTCATCCTTCTTAGACTTGGCAGCTGTCTTCTTTGTTGCCTTAGATTTGTTTTTATTCTGTCGACAACGAAGGGGATCCACACGATAATGCATACCATCACGTACACGAACATCAATAGGCGCTACCTCCTCTAATGATTCTACTCCTTGCTCTTCCGCCGTCTTGGCTCTACGACATAGATTACGGACTGTTTCGATGGGATCATCTTCACCGCCACCCTTTCCCTTCTTGTTCTTAGAGCTCTTCTTCTTCTTCCGCTTGTCCTCACTTACAGCTACCACTTTACGACCAATAATATCATCTTCTTCATTTGCATTTTCGTCCTCATCATCTGCAACTCTAACCTTGCTCCTTGATGCATTCGCTTTACGTTGCGATTGTTGCTGGTGCTGTTTCTTCTTCAACGCCATCTTCTTTTGGGTAGCCGCATCAAACCGTATAGCCCTACGACGTACTGGCGATTCATCTTCTTCATCTCCACACCCTTCCATTTGTGTATCTGTAAACTTGGCATCAGCATTATGAAATGTATTCCATTGTGACATTTGATTATCACCCATACCTCCATCATCATCGTCGGCAGCATTATCAAACTCATCATTGTAATAATCATCATTACCATTTCCAAAATCGATATGCTCATCTTCATCATCATTATTTCCCTGCTGTGAGAAGTAACAATCACTTTCACTATCATCATGATTAGTTTTACCAGGAGATTTGGCACGATGACGATGAGCAGGTGACGATGAAGGTAAATCATGTAAACTATCTCTCATTTCAGAATCACCATCAATTTCTAAATCATTCGAGAAACATCGTTGTATTGGACTACCACAGCTGAATCGTATGTCATCTTGGTCATGTAGGTACATTCCGTTGTTATCATGGTCCATTTCATCATCGGCACCACCGATACCGCCAAAGTTACCAAGCAAATCTTCCTCATCCTCTTCTTCTTCATTCTCACCACGATGACGTGATTTTAATCCACGCTTACCTGAATTAGATGCACATCGTTTATTCAACTTGTTGCTACTAAAAGGAGGAGTTGACGTGTCTAACATTTCATCATCTTGTAATGCCACCGATGTGGAATTGTTATATGGATTTTGATATTGATAATGTCGAGTACGTTCAATCGGAGCTACTTTCATACTGTTACTTTGTCTTGATATATTACCCATCTTGCCATGGTTGTTTAGTATACTGGATTCATCATCTTCTTGATGATCATCATGCTTAGCAGCATAATTATTCAAACCACCAATCTCATCATCAGATAATAATGCCATAGATTCTTCTAATATTGTTGTTTCTCCTTCATTCAGGGTTGTTTCATCTCCCAATGTGGTATTGTTATTGTTTCCGAGCATAGATTTGCTATTGTTACCAAGTGTAGTAGCCGATCCAGTCGATTGTCGGACACTGTTATTGTTGAGACCTAAAGTCGTTGCTGAACCAAATGTTTCATTGTGTTGTCCTTCCCCGAGTGTGGTTGCTGATCCAAATGTTTCATCATTCTTCCGTTGGTTACTTTTACTACTGCTAACCCTGCTAAGTGTAGATTGTTGTCCACTTGCTGTTGCATTAATATCAATATTATCCAAATTATCCAACTGTGTGCCTTGTCCATTATTAACTCCACTACTAACATTTAATGAATTATTCAACCTCTCTAATAAATTATCAACATTATCCATAGCTTTCTGTTGTTCAATTTTATTCATACAACTAAACTTTGGTAATGATTCATTACCACCACGTAAATTTGTTGATTTTTTAGTTGTATATTGTGCTATTGTTTTGGATATGTATTGTGAATATTGTGTCTTGTAAATTTGTTCATTTGGACCTATACGTCGATTTATCGATTTTGTTTGTTGTTGATGATTGATATTACTATTATTATTATTGTTATTTGATTTATTGTGAAGTGTATTGAGTGGTCGTCTTCTCTCCCTATTAGGTACATCATGGCTGTTATTATTATCGTTATCATAACAGGAATCACCACCACCACCACGGATAGCTGCACCATTTACGCTATCAGCTACACTAATTGACATATTCATATTAGCCAATAAAGCAGTAGTAGCCGGACTCATCATTTCAGTTGTTATATCCATAGGTGGTTGCGTATACATTTCTTCATCGTTTGTTGATTGCTGTGATTCTGACATTTGGTTATTTTGTATACTTGTTGGATATATTATAAGTATTGGGCAAGGTACAGTATGCTATCAATACTGGTTGTGAAGCCGGTGTGTAACGTAATTAGAATTATGTAGTTCGTAAACTAATAAGTAGATTTGCTAGTGGAAATAGTAAATCGTAAACTCGACGGTCACACGGAAAAATAATATACAATATAAATATATGAGATTATACTTATATTGATGTGATGTAGACTCTCTCTAGATGTCAATAATTGTCAACTGAAAATGAAAATGGCGCAAGTGAAAATTTATGCAAATATTATTTAGCAAGCGGTATCCTTCTTTTGGTAGATAGTAGAGGGATGGCAAATGGCATGGGGATGCTCGGGATATAGTATATGTACGCAAACTTTTATATACTATGACTCTATGTCTTTAACTGATAGTACTAATGTTGGTAAGCTTTTCTACAAGCTGCTAAGCAAGATTCTTTTGGCACTCTCCTTCTTCGAAGATACTTATTGAACTTTTCCCAGCAGATGCATCACTTCTCTATTCTTCTAAGCGTTTCTTAAGCTGGTCCACCTTGGCCTTAGCACCCCATTCCGAGTAGTATTTGATTGCTTGTTCCATATGATATGCTCCCTGACTTCTGTCACCTCTGTTATTCAAGTATTTACTTACTAGCTCATGTGAGAGTGCTAGGTCATGTAAGAAGCCGTTGGCGGATGCTGTATTGATGGCCAATTGAAAACTATCTTCGGCCAATCTGTCATATCTGTTTAGAATAGCAAGCTCAGCTTCCAAAAGATGTAAGATATGAATAACATTTGGATTTCCTAGCTCTACCCATCCTCGTATGATCTTCATCACTCTGATACCTCTTTTCTTCCACTTCCAACGAGCTATCATCCCTGCAGAAGATGATTGTGCTGCTTTTAGACATACCAACGCCTCCAAAACTGTAAGCCTAACCCCATTGGCTATAGCAACAAGATCGGAATAAATGTCTTTTGGAGCTTCTTGTAGAAGATCTGCAGCTGTTTCCCACTCCGAGAAGAAGACTTTGAGTTCCAGTTGAGCTGCCAATAAGTGACTCCTAAGACCTTTGTTATTGGTGTCTCTAGCAAACTTGAGTACACCATCGAAATTTGTTTCATTCTCTTCAATTTCGATTCCCCTAAGCTTCATAAAAAGAAGATGACATAGTTGAAGTTCATAATCAAAATGTGTTTGTAAAGCACCAGACGATCCAGCGATTGTCATCATATCATTCTGCAGTCCGACATTAAGGGACATACATTCATCCATCTCCTCAAGAGGTCGCCCAGAATTGTAAGTGTGCGAGATTAGTAAGGTCTGGTTTAGTCCAGTACTTGAAATGTCACCATGCTCGATGCCCATTTGATATCCTTTCAATAATGGGGCGATTGTATCCTTCAAGGGCGATGTCCAATGGAATATACAGCCCTGGCAGATAAGTGTGCATCGTGATTCTACTCGTGGCAGCGGATCTTTGGCTAGAATCAATTCTGAAGCCATAGCCATGTCCTGCCCACGTTGTGGATCCCCAAATACTCCACATAAAAGAATCCCATAGCCTAGAAATGAATTACAAGATGTGGCAGGGTTGATTCCATACTCGAGAGTTTCTTTCATATTGAGGTATACAATAAGAGGGAATAGTGTAGGTTGAGCCGTCCAGCAGTCGTAACCAATCAATTCTAACATTCGCTGTGCCATGATAACACGTTTGTTGGTCAATCGGGGTAAATTTGCAAGCTCCTCTGGAGTTCTGTTTCCTAGTAGAAGTCTTGTCGTTATATAGCCCGACAGAATTGCAAGTTTTGATACTTCTTTGTCTGGTGGGGTGTAAAATCCAAGCTGTTTGCGAACCTCAATCCCCAACGCTAGAGAAGCATGATTGTCATCTACTGCTTGTAATGCCAACATCTTACACTCATATACTCTAAACTTTTCTTCTACTGCTAAATCTTGTTTCAATACTTCATCAATAAGTTCATTCATTGTATTGAAATCTCCTGTTATGTATGAAGCATGAGAACCCTCACTACATAGCTGAAGTATCGTTGTATAATCACCTTCCCAACTATTATTATCACCAACTAAAAGTGAGTAGCCCTCCTTGAAATTGTCTGCTGCAATCTCAAAGTTTGAATTCTCTAATGCCTGCATACCATCTTGTAGATGCTTCTCTGCTCTTTTCTTCCTGACTTCTTGACTTTTAATGATATTTGGTATTACTGTTTTATTAGAATCACCCGTATTAGTATTAGTGGATATTGACTCGCCTCCGACGACATCACCAGAAGTTGTTTGATTCGATGTATTAAACGAGGATTTCAATACCTCCTCAACTCTTGGTAATGGTATTTTAATATGATTTACTGGCATCATTTCAGGCGTTGTTATTGCACTAATATCTCCAATAGATTGGGCCGAGTTGGGTTTTATACCACCTCTATTAGGCTCCATGTCCACATGTAGCCCGAAGGTATCATGAGATTCATCTACATAATCCGATGATTGATTTGATACCGCCGTCGTACTATCCTCTTCACCATCGCTGTCGTTGTTGACAATTGATGGGTTTATACTTCCACTCTCAACAATACCCAAAAGTTTATTACTAGATGACTTGCTGCTGCTATTATTACTCTGTGAGTTTTCTCCAATATTATCGTTCTTAGGAGTAGTAGATATATTGGTTTTGTTCATATTAAACTCCACACAATCACTACGTACATAATCACAACCTCTGGGAGACATATTATGTATCTGTGGTTGATGATAAGCCCACAATCACAAATTATTTTTTTTGTGCTCTGTTGTCTATGTTCTATATGCGTTGCACGAACCAATGGATTGCAAAAAGTGATCAATGAATGGCATAAGAAAACGGACAACACCAATGATGTGTTGTATCTACCACCCCAATAAGAAGCAGGAAGAGTCTTCTCTAGAGGCCTTGGGACGCGCCGACAAGTTTGAATTTTGTGTTTTGTGTCGGTCAGAGACATAAGAATCCTCCTACTATGACCTGCTAAAGTGGCGATATTCTATGTTATTAGGGGGTACACGATATCAGTATGAACTAACATACACTTTATTTGTTGATAGTGCCGATATAACTTATACTTCTAATGATCTTTTAATTGGTAGAGGTATCGTGACTGCAGTTGAGCGAGTTTTTGACCTATTGTGTTTAGGTTAAAATCATTTATTTCGGTGCTTGTATATTGATACTCTAGAGAGAAGTTGGACTGTTGCTAATCAATGCGGATAGAGAATTAAACGTATTAATATAGTCATTGCTACATGTAGATTCGAAAGTACTGCTGCATAATAATATAGTCTAGTGATATCACAGATCTAATTGCAAAGAAAAAGGTTTCAACAAAGTCAACTCATCATATTGACATAAAAGTGATACTTAGGTTTAACATATTATCGTTGTCTACTAGTCGACCAAGTGGTTGGAAGTAATAAAGACTTCTGTTTTGTAATATAATATTATCATGGCAGAATTTCAACTAAACGATCCAGTAACAATCTCAACTACCGGAGGAGATTCATCAACATTAGAGGGTGTAGTAGCACATTTAGGTCCAGTACAATTTGCACCCGGTATAGATTGGATAGGTATAAGACTAACCGGAGTAAGTGTCGGTAAGGGTAAAAATAATGGTACAGTGAAAGGTATACAATACTTTGATGTTGCCGAGAATTGTGGTATGTTTACCAAGAAGGTTAATGTTACTAAACGTGAATTGAATAGGTGAGTATGTGGATTTTGTTGTGTTGTTGATGGCTGGTTGTATAATATATGCCGTGTGTTAAGTCCTTGCTTGTGTTCGTATGTGATAGACTCTCATGATTTCTCATACTATTATGTTATATGTCGATCAGGTTGGAAAAGTTACGGTTAAAGAGAGAATTGGCAGAAAAACCATCATCATCAATACCAACAACAACTACTAGAAGTACTAGGAGTACAAGAAGTAGTACAGGAACAGCAGCTTCTAAGACAGATACTTCTCCTAAAGCAGCATCACCCAAAAGACCCACATCTGCAGCAACTGGAGGAGGTAGTAATAAGTTGGCTGAACTCCGTGCAAAGAGAGAAGCTGCTACAAAGGGACGGAGTAGTAGACCATCCACTTCTGGTACTAGTGGTGCTAGTGCAAAGGATAACACTACCAGTACACCTACTTCGAGCACAAAAAAGGACGAGACAAATGATGATACTGGAGAGGATAAAGAGGATGAAAAACAAGAACAAGAAGATGTCAACACTACACTTGAATCGCCATCAAAACAAGAAGCTGTCACATCAACAGCAGCAGAAGAAGAGAACAATACACCACGTATAAACTTACAATCGGCAACACCCGGGTATCGTGCCGAATTAACTCGATTGCAAAATAAGATTTATCAATTACAAAATGATTTAAAGAAGAAAACTACTGAATGCACATCGTTACAATCTTCTTTAGACTTTATGTCAAAAGGTGCCGAACAGAGTACACATGATGCTGTTCGGATGTATGCCATGGGTGCATTGGCATTAACTGAGGCCAAGAGTAGTAGTACTCCTGGAGGTGGGGGCAAACAGGGTTCTGCGGCAACTCCAAGAAGTGCCAAGGGCGGTAGACGGAGTTTGGAAGTAGATATGAAGAAGGCTGATGACGGTAACAGTGATGAAAGTGGAAGTGATGAGGAAGATAATGAAGAGGTTGTCAACCAAGCCGCTGCGGCTGTGTCACAAGCCTTAGTCGAGCGTAATGATGAATTGACAAAGCAATTGTCTGACTTAACAAGTGCCAATACCAACCTGCAATCACAATTATCCGAGGCTGAAGAGAAGATATCAAACGTTGTATTACGATTTGAACAAACTACTGAAAATTACAATACCGAAAAACAAGAACGATTGAATGAACAAAAGACATATCAAGCCGATAAGGCTGTCTTAACATCACAAATATCATCACTTGAACGTGAGTTACAGGTATTACAAGAGCGAGTATTAGACAAGTCATCATCACAAGATCATTCACAAGTCACACTTGCCAAGCTACGCGCCGAGCTAACTAGTTATCAACGTAAGAATGAAGAGTTGAATAATGACAAGATGGAATTAGAAAACACACTGGAGGAACTAGTACTAGACAAGGAACAAATAGGTCAAGAGAAGGAGATGATTGAGGATGAACTTGAGGAATGTAAGATTGACTTGGAAAGTGCACAACTTGAGTTAGAAGATGCTAGGGCTCAATTAGAGGAAGGGCAGGCTGACATGTCGAGTGTTGCAGAAGGTGCCGAGCCTGGTGATGGTGAAGGAGAGGATCGTAATGCCTCGTTCTCGTCAAACGCCGATGCACAGGATGTTACTCGTTCATTAACCTTGCAAAATACACGTCTACGCACAGCTCTCATCCGATTGCGTGAGCAGTCAGAGTTCGAACGTGCTGATTTACAACGTCAACTAAAGGCATATCAATCAGATTCAACCAATAAGGAAGAACTCCAAACAGAGTTGGAAACGTTAAAATCCACACATGCTACCACATTAGCGGAAGTACGAGAATTAAAGGATATTATTGATCAAACTTCTGCC
>Ga0214477_100240_pt1 | contig 38320 bp, 35 predicted proteins | sample M1_20Mar14CPVII9_FD_165058 | JGI IMG/M metagenome (GOLD analysis project Ga0214477, IMG submission 165058) | Marine eukaryotic communities from Monterey Bay, California, United States - M1_20Mar14CPVII9sort6BwellC16 | ecosystem: Environmental > Aquatic > Marine > Unclassified | place: USA... | reverse complement strand
GAGCAGTTTCAAGAGCGCTTGGAATCATTCTATAATGCAGCAACGAGAAAGCATTCAAAAGATGACGTCGATGGTACATCGTGGAGAGATAAAGATACTTGGGAGCCTTAAGCTAGCTAGGAGGACATGGAAGAGGTAGTATTGCAAAAGGGCCTACTTATGAGCAATGCCGGTCTTTTGCAAATTATATTCTAAGGGTCTTACATATGTATATGTGTCAGCGGTATCCTCATGTGCAATGAACTTACTTGACCTTGAGAGACTGAACTACTTATTGGCAGAATAGAAGGGGAAATGAGATAAAGTGTTGGATGTTTAGGGATACTGCAGTGATGATGAATTGTACAATATAGAAAGCAAATGATGAGAGTTGTCACTGCAGAATATCACAGTTAAAACTTAAAACTAATCAGCTAAGTGGCAAGCAAATGTGTAGTAGTGAGAATACCTATTCATTCCTCATATAATATAGTATTGATACAACATGGCCATAGATCGGCTGGGATCAGTTGTCATGGTTTGTATGGGTTCAGATGTAAATCTTTCACTTTAATGTATGTTTTAGAAATAGTATCTTTTGTCACTATTTTATGGCTAGCGCCGATGGTGTAGTGGTAACATAAATGCCTTCCAAGCATTTGCCCTGGGTTCGATTCCCGGTCGGCGCAAACTGTTTTGCTTTTGGATGAGATGCAATGTGATCAATAGTATCGTGGATATTCTATTTTGGTATCACATGCTGTAATCGTATCTTATTGTTTTGCACTTGGTGAGTGTCTCAGCCTTCCAGCATTTGCCCTTTGGGTTACGATTCCCTGGTCGGCGCATACTGTTTTGCTTTTGGATGAGATGCAATGTGATCAATAGTATCGTGGATATTCTACACGGAGCTCGCTTCGCTCGCCAACATAAAGACACACTATTGTTTTGTTTATCTTTTACTTTATTCGCCCCCTTGATATGCTTACACTATGCCTCATCCTCCTCATTGTTGTTGTCAGCACCACCACTAGAACTATCTTGTTTTGGTGCCATCTTGAAACCTACCCAACTCTTCTTTATCCAATTTTGATACTCGGTAGTGTCACCATACTTTTCCTTTTGTCGAAATTCAAGTCCAGTAGTGGCAGTTGCAAGTACAAAGGAAATACCAGTAGCACCCATTACACTCAATAGAAGATATGGAGCCATGCTTTTCCATAGAGAAAGACATCCACCAGTGGTTCCTCCCTCAGCACTAAGTTTCACAGTCTTTAATATGACTGCCAAGAAACCTGACAACATAGAGGAAAGCCAGCCAATAACTTCTCCAGTGTAATTTGGATGACGAAAGAAGCGGAAGATTCCTCCCGTGATTAGTGCATCTTCACCTTGTATTGCCTTTCCAATTGTTTTGTTCAAGTCACCAAAAGCACCTAATAAAAAGCCAAGTAAAGCAATAACCACTGTTGATCGAAGAGCATGTTCCAGTATCGGAACAGCTCCACTGCTTAGACTCAATACCGCAGGCCCAGACATACTCATACCGTGACACAATTTACTGGTAATAAGGAGCGGTGTCATCATACAAAAGTACAAGAAAGCACAGCTTAAAAGAAATGGTGTGCGTTTCAATCTCCCTCCTTGTTTCTTTGCACGCTCTTCAATCCTCTCTCGCATAGCGCGAAATCGAGCTAAGAATACCTCTCGGTAGAATAAGAAAAGGTTAAGCCGTGTTCCATAGAAGAAGAGTGCAAATGCATGAAATGCTGGAAGTGAAGTTGGCAGAAGTGCTTGTAAATTATTGAGTGTTGTAGCAAGTGAAGATGCAACTCCTGCAGTTTGAAAAGATTTTAATGACATCAAAGCTTCCTTAATGCCTGGCAATAGTGGAAGTCCAACTGAATTGGCAATGGAAGAAAGTATTAAAGCACTTGATGCCGCCATTGCCGTACCATATCCATAACTAACGCCATACTCTGATTTATAATACCCTAATAGTGTTGGGAGGATACATACAAGAGCTAATCTAGGAATTGTTGGTAGGATAAGAGTAGTCTCCGATACAGCGGCAGTAGTTGCAACCTTCTTAGCAGCATTTGCAATTGTAGAAGTTGATGTTAATGCCAATAATCCAAGTGTAACAGCAGTAAGTACTGTAGATCTTTTCGACTTTGATTTGTTACTATTGGATTCAATACTACTTTCAGTACTACTCATTGATAAATGCAAAATTTGTCGTCTCGTAGAAGGCGGTTGTACATTATTATATTGCAATCGGTGTACAACGCTCCGTGATAATATATTACCAGTTGATAAATGATTTCTTTGTAGGGTATGTGTATTGATATTATTCATATTGTTAAAGGCATCAACAGGAGTCACCAACATTGACATCAACAAAGAAGATACGATGAGGATTAATAAATAACTGCCCAACCGCCGCCGCCGCCGCCGCAACCTCATAGATACAAAACACGAAGATGACGACATAACTGAGTAATTCAATAGAGAAACAGTATATTGTGAGCTGACAAGAGGATGCAATAGGAGAGAGAAGAAGAAGGAAGTGAAGAGAGCAAGATTATTAGAATCGCCAAAATCCAAAATTAGGATCTTTGTACTTGCGCTTTTGATATCTTCATCGAGAGTAATCTATCAATGCCAACAAAGTGGCAACTCTCTTCATCAATAAAGCAGCACAATAGCAGACTCTCCTTTTAATATTGATGAGTATGTCCTTTCTACTATCAAGGAGACAGTTGTCTACATTCGCGGTGACGAGATTAGGTCGTAGTTATCAGAAACCTTCAACTTCTTATTTTTCAACAATCACAGATGCCAATGCAGGTGATGATGATGGGTTGGTCCTTAGTCAAGTTGATGAAGACTCCGGAGTTGCAATTCTGGCCATGAACCGACCTCCGGCGAATTCCTTAAATCTACAAATGTATGTTGCTACTATATGGTATACCTGTTTATATGCAATATGTATCTAACCGAATCACATATCTTATATCTTAACATGATAATATATCAGGAATGAAGCTATTTGCAAATCTATTAAACATATTGAATCAAATAAAAAGATAAAAAGTGTCATACTTACATCGACAAACCCGGTTATATTCTCGGCTGGCCTTGATGTTACAGAGTTACTCACTCCGGACAAAGATAGACTTCCCAAGTTTTGGAATTCACTACAGCAGGTTTATTTAGATTTGTATGGGTCAAGACTGGCAACAATCAGCGCAATACAAGGCCATGCACCAGCTGCTGGTTGCTTTATTGCAATGGCTTCAGATTATCGAATCATGTCAGGGGGAAGCATTGGATTGAATGAGACTAAACTCGGGATAGCAGGTATGTTATTTGATGTGTGTTTTATTACTCAACATGCATTCTGGATATCATCACTCACACTATAATAACATCTAATCTCAACTTCAGCTCCGCCATGGATGAGTCAGCTAATGATTAGCACAATAGGACTGAGAAAGGCAGAACTTGCAATGCAATTGGGTCAATTATTTCCTCCTAAAGAGGCGTTGGAGGTTGGTTTGGTGGATGAGATAGTAGCACCTGACGAACAATGTGAATTGAATGATACATTATTAGACTTACTACCGTCAGCTATTAAAGATCAATCATCAAATGCATTAATGCAGCAAGCATATAAGCAAGCTAAAGTATATTCTATGATTCCTCCACAAGCACGTGTTGCCAGCAAATTATTGACTCGTGAACAGTACATAAAAGATATGATACAAACAAGGGAGCAAGATACTGATCACTTCTGTGGCTTTGTTACTCAAGAAGCAGTACAGCGCAACTTGATAGCCTATGTTGAAGCGCTGAAGAAGAAGAGTAAGAAGAAGTGAGGAGGGAAGAGAACAGAGGAAGAAATATAGCAAATGGTTGTATAGAAGAGGAGAACAAAGTACACGAATGAGAAAAACAACCTCTAGTACAAGTAAGATATATTCATCACTGATACCTGTTCAAACTAAATTAAGATCTTCTTCTCTACTCGCTATTTTCTAAAAGAACAGAAGACTACCTATACATTATTATATACTTCAACAACTCATACTCATGCTCATTACTTCGTGAACTCTTCGCCATTGATCGTGCCAATCTTTTTGCATCTATGCGCCTCAAATTGTTCCTTGAGCTGTCTAGCATTAGCAAAGGCAGGAAACCAATGCATCTGCCCGTTGTCTCGTCGATCCATCTGGTTCATGCCAAGACTTCCCTTGATTTGCATCTCCTTGGGGGTCTGAGTTTCCTTGAAATAGACTAGAATCGGTAGTTGTATTGAGGGAAAGAAGTCATAGTTCACAAAAGAATCATAACGCCTAATAGATGATAAGAGGTTGGAAGTGTAACATGGATGGTCAGAGATAGATAGAATGCATACAACAAGTGACGCTGGATATCAATTTACTACTACTTACCACTCATTATTAGTTCCCAACACATAGTTCTTGTATTCTTTGGCCTTAAGACCCTTGTCACGTTCCAATCCTAATACCTTATTGGTTACTGTTTTGAGTTCAAATGTGTCCTTATTGAACACGGCTCTTGTCCTCATCGTCTGCATACCAATGAAACATCCGAACCAGATGTGAAAAGCCGCACCTAGCATATCAATAAACATGTATTCGCCTATGTAGGGTAATAAAGAGAGAAGATTGACGTTTACCAATTGATAAGATGCAACGCTGCAAACAATAATATCTCACATACAGCATTATTACACACGATCACGTACTTGGGTGAAATAAAGATAACCATACCCCGACAAGCAATAAAGTTAGTGCTACACTGTAATCTCTATCCACAACATAGTCAATCTTAGATATCATAGGTCGAGGAGGAGCCTCTGCAGAATTGAAAACATTCCGAAAGGGGCTGCGTATTGCAACTTGCAATTTCACATCTTGTGTTCGAGGAGAAGTAGACTTTTTTTTGATACTCGGTGCTTTGTTGGATGACGGCTGAAAGGCACACGCAGATCCAACGATTGTGAGGGATAAAAGCAATGATAATTTCATTCTTTTTATAGATTTATAGAAGATTAGGAGAGGGATAGGTTTCTCAATTATGTGTTGCAATGGTCTTCAACTCAAACATCAACTCGATGTAAAATGTTGGGTCTTTTTTCCTTCGCAGAAAGATAGGCAGCTGCTTCTTTTTGTTGGTATCCTGGAAACTCCACGATCTGTACATAGACTCCCAAGACATCGTATACAATACAAAGGACGATATAAAGGAGCTGTCGAAGGAAGAGTGAGCTAGCTTATCTACCTTGGTATTTCTTTCTATTTTCCTACTCATTTTATCTTACAGACAAAGATTAAGTACTACTCTAATAACCGGCTGCCCCGCTGCTGCAGCTCTTCGTTCTGCCCTCCTTGCAATCTTCCTTTCTCTCTTTAGATCTGCTGCACTCTTCTCCCCTCCTGAATGAGGAGATGGATACGACTTGTTCACTACTACACTTTGATTCTGATCTGTAGTTGAGTAATCATTGTGATCTGCCACATCAGATGTCTCTTTGGCTGCTCTCCTCTCGGCTCGCCTAGCAAGCTTCCTCTCCCTCTTGAGATCTACATCGCTTGATGACTTATCAGACACGATGGTATTGCTTACAGGCTTTGTCTCGTTTGACTGTGCTGTTGATTCTTCATTAACAAACTGCTTTACAGGACTCTTACTTGTAGAAGACCCACCATAACTTCTTTCACCAGAGCCTCCACGATAGCTAGTATATCGTTTCTTCGTATTATTTTCATACTGTCGAGTGCTATTCAACCTTTCCTTCTCATTCTCCGCCATATCCTCACTTCGTAAACTAACAGTTATCCTTTTCTTCTCACGATCAATCTCAATTACACGTACATTCTCTACAATATCATTTTCCTTAACTACATCACTTACACTTGATACAAACTCGTTTGATATACATGATATGTGGCAGAATGCGTCGGAATGTGAGCCGATGTCTATGAATGCACCAAGTTTTGGTTTGATATACTTGATTGTTCCCGAGTATGTCTTGCCAATAGTATAGTCTGTGATTGGCTTCCGGCCAATACAACGTCTTTTATCATCCTTCTTGGAGGTCTTTTTCGATGAAGTAGTAGTTTCTGTTTCATCTTTATCCTTTTCTGGTTTAGTGGGTGTAATATTACTATCAGATGTTTGGGTTTCTTGAACTTTATCATCTTCATAATTTGGTTTAGTATCGTCTCTTCTTCCTCTTCTACGTTTGCCACGAGAACGAGTGTTGGAAGATTCTGCAATATCATCATCATCATCATCATCATCATCGTCTGACGAATCATCATCATCCGAACTGTTGTCAGATGAGCTGGATGATGAAGAAGATGTAGTTTCTTGTTTATCATCAGATTTGGTCGGCTTTGTATCATCATCAGATGAATCGTCAGAAGACTCATTATTCTCCTTTGTATCCTTACTAGATACCTGCTTAGCTCCTTTACTCTTCTCACTTTTATCATTGACCTTTTCTGTAGACTTGTCTACCACTGCAGGTACATTCTGCTTTTCATCTCCATCCTCCGTAACAACAGCATCAGTACTATTATTGGCCTTTAACCTTTTATATTCCTCCATTTGCTTTGACAACTGCTTCATTTGTTCTTCCAACTCTGACATGGTATTAGCTTTATTGTCATCTCCTCCTTGTGTACTTGATATACTTTTGGACAGCTGTTCCATCTTACGTTTTAAATGTTTTGGTTTATTCTTCTTGACTTTTGTATTACTCTTTGCCTTTTTATGTACCTCCTTCTTGTTATTATTATACTTTGGAGAAGTATTTTTATTGTTGTTCTTGTTGCTGTTTGGTGTACGTTGTTGGTACGACTGTCTATTATTATTATCACTCCTTTGATTTCCCCTGAATGTCTTCTTGTTTGGTGTATGTTGTTGTGACTTTTTATAGTCGGTATATTCCCCCGACTTTCGTTTGTTATTGTTTTGATGGGGAGATCTTCCATTACTATAATTATTACCTTCACTACTACCTTGTTGTGCTTGGGGTTTAAACTTGCCACTCGCCTTTCGTGCCACCTTCCGTTGGAATCGTTGTAATGCAATATCAGATGCATTACTCTTCTTATCACTATTCCCTTTTGTATTATTGGTTTGCTTCTTTGTAGGTGATGTAGTATCACCACTCTTTTTTTCATTTATTGCAGTGATGCTTGTAGGTTTAGAAACATTAGTACTGCCATCGGCTGTTTGTTGTGCAGCAAGACGCTTCAAGCGCCGTCTCTCCTTTGCGGCCTCTCCACCCATCTTCTTGATATATTATTATGTCGGCCAATAGTCAAAAGTAATTGATGGTGAGGATTTGCAAAATGGAATAATAATCATTTATCGCTAAACTAAACGGTCATCGCGTCGGCAAACCTCATAGTACTTCTTCTCACCACGCCAACTACATATGATGAAATCCATCCTTATACTATTATCACTGCAGGCATACTGCTGCCTTGCATTTTCGGCTCAATCTCCATTCAAAGCAGTGTCGAAAACTCAGTCTTCAAACATCAATGACCGTCAGAGTTCAAATATCGTCCTCTCCAGTAGTACTAATAATGACGATGGTCCTCTTGGTTTTCTACAGGGTATATTCTCATCATCATCAGCTGTTGCGGTAGCACCTGAGCCAGAACTTCCAGATTTTGTTGTTGATAGTGACTATACCATTGCAGGTGTAAGTTTTGTGCATATGACGTGTACTCTTAGTTACTTATCTAAAAATGATATGATTATGATATGTACTTATTACTTTATCTAATAAATGATGTATGTACTGTTCTGGTACTATGATATATCAATAGGTGTTTGGAGTTGTTGGGATATCATTGATTGCAGGATTAGGTGGAGTTGGAGGCACTTTGACCGGTGGATTCATCACTTTGCTAGCAGTACTATTTGCCGTACAAGCCAGTCGGATAAGATTCGTCTTTGATTCTAACAGTTTTGAATTGAAACAAGGAGATGACCTCAATGATTCAGGAGAAAACTTTGTGGTGGGGGGTGCTAATAGATGGGCATACGCAAGCTTTGTCAACTGGGATTTCTTCCCTTCGCTTGCATTTCCCATCCTGGTATACTTTAAAGAAACACAAACACCAAAGACAGATGGCAGCGAGCCAGGACAGATTCATTTCTTTCCTGCAGGTATGTATATCTTGTGTATTATTGAACGTATTGTTTCAAAAAGATGATTCATTCAATACTTTCTTCCTCTTTACAACGACTATAGTTGCAAATTGCAAACAGCTTGCTGAACAGGTAAGTTGCTATAGTGGATGTTATGTATTGCTTACTTTACAATAAAGCTTACTAATCCTGTTTTATTCTTCTGATCCTAGTTTGAGCTACGCGGATGTGCAAGTGTAGATAGAGATTAATGCCTGTAGGTTCTCCTTCAGCCATCAACACTATAGGCAAGTTATTCTACAATCGATTAAACTAGAGCAAGTTGGAATACAATGAACAGAGGTTTAGCTTTCTTTAGCCTTAGTATCTTATATCTAACAAACACAGTCTCTCCTTCTTTTAAATGCTAATTGTTCTCTTCTCAATCAATGGCACATAGATGGGATCGTACATCTTACGGCTTACAAAAGCGTCGAGATCTGCTAAATCCTTCTCCGTGAGCCTTGGTGCCTGATCTGTCCTAATAGCCTCTTCAATTACTGCAATAGCAACCTTCTTTGAAACGTCTCTGATTGTGTTTTGCTTTGGAAATACCTTCCCCATTGTCAATTCATCTTCACTGACATAGTTAGCTAGTGCCTCCGCTGCAACATAAAGCATCTTATCAGTTACTGACTTTGCACCACAAAGTGTAACTCCCAAGCCAATTCCAGGAAAGACAAACATGTTGTTGCATTGAGTGGGGTAGAACTTTCTTCCATCTTTAAGCTCAACAGGATCAAATGGTGATCCACTCGCAAAGATCTGCACGAGGATAATATTATATGTTAGTTTGTGTGTATATCATGACAAAGAAAAATACAAAATGGAACACTCTCAACTTACACAACGACCGTCAGTCCACTCGAATGCCTGCTCAGCAGAGCATTCTGCTTTTGTTGTTGGATTGGATAATGGGAAGATGATTGGGCGCTCGCAATGTTTGGCCATATCTCTAATAAGCTCTTCATTGAATAGACCACCTACCGCCGTCATACCAAGGATCATGGTAGGCTTGTGTTTGTTAACAATTTCATGAAGAGATAGTCCTCCATCAGTATCTCGAGCAAAGATCTTTTGCTCCGGAGACAACTCACTAAGTCGATCAGTTCCCAGTAGACCCTTCTCATCAGCAATGAAGAAGCAATTCTTAGCCTCCTCTTCTGTTTTACCATGTTCCATCATTGCCTGCATAAGTACCTGAGCAACTCCAATTCCAGCACTTCCAGCTCCTGCAATCAAAATTCGCTGTTCTCCTAATGCAGTTGGCTTCTCACCCTTTGCTCTTAGACCGCCCAATACTCCTGCTAAGGTCGTCGCACCTGTCCCCTGAATGTCATCATTGAAACATAGAACTTCATCACGATATTTGTTCAAGATCTTCTGAGCTTTGTCTGAACTAAAGTCCTCAAACTGAATGAGCACATTGGGCCAACGATGCCGAACAGCTTGAATAAACTCGTCAACTAGGTGATAATACTTAGCCCCCGTCAATCGAGGCTCTTGCAATCCCAAATAGAATGGATCATTGAGAAGAGCTTCATTATCAGTACCGACATCGAGAACTACTGGTAACACTCGGCTATGAGAACAAGTATGATAAGGTCACTTTGCATTGAATTAAGAAAACATAAGTATAAGCATGAAACTTACTGAGGAGCGATACCTCCGGCTGCACAATACAAACTCAATTTACCAATTGGAATTCCCATACCATTGGCCCCCAAGTCACCTAATCCAAGAATACGACTACCATCTGTCACAACAATAACACGAACATCCTGTTGTGGCCAATTGTATACCATTGACGCCATGTGACCACGGTCTTCAGTACAAAAATACATTCCCCTAGGGCGTCTATATCTCATTGCAAATTCATTACATGCCTGTCCAACAGTCGGAGTGTAGATAATGGGTGCCATCTCCTCCATATGATCAACAAGGATACGATGATATAGTGTTTCATTTCTGTCATGCACGTCCTCAATAATTTGATGTTTACGTATCATCGATGGTTCGGCACGTATCTCTTGTAATACACGTTCTTTTTGAATTTGCATATTTAGTATACGAGGTGGCAACAGACCACGGAACCGTAATCGATCACGTTCACCTGTTTTGAATGCTGTGAATTTGTTGTATAGTGGATTGTTAAGAATTTCAGATCCACGAGATGTAATTGAGATTGGTGCCAAGAATGATCGTGAACATCCCTTCCATTCACCCTCTGTTTCGTCACCTGTAATGATATGCATGATATTACAGTAGTATAGTATAATAGATCATATTATTTGTTAGTATTATCAGATCAGGGAGAAAAGATAAATAATGTTCATAAGATATGCACAAAATTTTTTATATGATATATACTCACCCTCTAAGACATATTCTTCCGGTGAATCACTTGGAACTAAAGTATGAACATTGAGATTAGTTAATGAGTTAGATATTAACATATTATTGTATTGCAAATATGCAATGCAAAAAGATGTTCTACTCACTGCTTTCACCAAAGCCTCCATTACTGAACCAACGTCGAGCTCCGGCTACACGACGGCTGGATATACCACCTCTTCTTAGTAGTAACGTCGATATCATGGTTATATTGTCCTCTCCTACGAATTATAAGAGCAACACTCACACATAGATAGCGTTGGCAAACATTTTTCACTGAGAAAAAGATCCAAAGATCTAAACACGTCACATGATAGCCAAGCGCTTCACCGACAATCTACCCTACAACTCTTCCCACATCCTCACTACAAACTACAAACACTCAGCCATTGAGAGTTGCAACATGGTGACCTCCGCTCGTAGTAGATTCATATCCGTTGCAACCAATATATGCAACCGTACACTCGTATCTACAAGAGCCAAGGGTTGTCTATCTCAAGTATCACTTGTTGCTAGTTGCAAATCAAACACAACACCAATCACATGTGGTTATCGTCATTCATCCACTGCGGCCACTCAACAATACAGTGATACAACAACAACTAATACTTCATCTACATCAACAACTCAACAACAACAAGAATCTATAAATTCATACGTCTCAGGATCAACAACACACTTTGGATATGAAAATGTTTCCATCAATGATAAAGAAGATCGAGTGAAACAAGTATTCGAAAATGTAGCCGATAGTTATGATGTAATGAATGATTTCATGTCAGCTGGATTACATCGTTATTGGAAGGATGAGTTATTAAAGATGACAGGTGTTGAACCTATGAGTAAGGCTGTTCGACGTCGTGCTTCATTGAGTTATGCAAATAATAACAATAGTAGTAATGGGGCAAAACAAAATGAAAAGGACAATACAAGCTTATTATCAATATTAGATGTAGCAGGAGGTACTGGTGATGTGGCATTCCGTTTTATAGATGCAGCAAATTGTCAAGAACGTGCTAAATCATCAGGTGTTGATGAAATATCAGTAACAGTTTGTGATATCAATACTGAAATGTTAAGGGTTGGTGAAAGTCGTGCACGAACCAGGTATGGTAATGCATTAATTGATGATTCAAAGTCATTAAGTTTCATTGAAGGGAATGCACAATATTTACCATTTGAAGATGAATCATTTGATATATACACAATCGCATTCGGATTGAGGAATGTGACCGATGTTGATATGGCATTAAGGGATGCATATCGTGTATTAAAACCGGGTGGAAGATTCTTATGTTTAGAGTTTTCACATGTTGAGAATATACCATTGAAACAATTATATGATGTTTACTCATTCCATGTTATACCCAAGCTTGGTGAGGTAGTTGCCAATGATCGTGATTCATATCAGTATCTTGTGGAAAGTATACGTAAGTTTTGTACACAAGATGAATTAGTTAAAAGATTGGAAAATGCTGGATTTGAAGGTTGTAAGTATACTAATATGACTGGAGGTATTGTTGCTGTACATGAAGGTTGGAAACCACTGTAAAGTATAGGATATTAGAAGTCGTATACTATTAATGTCAAAACCTTTAGCTTAGTTTTGTTTTGGCATTAGTCTATACATACCCCGAACATCTAATGTAATGATCACCCCCTTTATCCATTTACTGTGTAGAAACGAATTCATTGTTAGCGGTGCTTTGTTTATTCCCCATCATGTTCGAAACTCTACCATACCTTCACTGTATCATAATCGTGGGACAATGGCAAAAGTACATTGCTCATAAGTTGTACAGCAAATATCTTGACATGCTGACAAACATTCTGTTGATGATCTAGCCAACCCATCAGGCCCCGGTGAGTTCTCACATTTACCCTTACAATCTGAAATAGATCGTAAGAAACTAGGATCCTTCCTCGTGCCTTTTGTATCTGATTTATCTTTGGGTTTTTGTCCTGGTATCTGTGGTGATTTACCTGTCTTCCAAATAGTATCTCCGCTGTCTGCTGCAGATACAACCAGTGGAGTAGTTGCAATTATAGATGTTAATATATTTCTTGTCCATTCTCTACGGCTGCTCATATCATCATTATCTTGTGATGCTACTGATAGATGAGTTGATTTGTTGATATTGTTGATGGATGAAGAGCTTTGATGATGTGGTACCGAAAATGCACTGCCTTCTTGACACAACAAGCATATCAATAGAAGAATAGTTGCAATTATATTGTATCTGAACATACTAAACGTTTCTATATTACTTTGATAAAGAGCTCCCTTGATGGGCATCAATCATTCATACCGTACCGATGACCGATACTACAAAACAAAAATTATGAGAGTTTAGCAGGAAGAAAAAGATACCGATGCCATCACGCACGTACGACAAATAAGCTACACAATACAAGGGATGCCACTTACTTATGTTTGCATACTGTGACAATGTCAAACTTTGAGATAGATCAATGATGAATGTATTAGGTATTATGTTATGAATAATTAGCTTATTATCAATTAGAATCGGGCACATTTAATGACCTGCCTCTATGGTGTCACACTCATTCTTTCGGGAGCTCATGTTGAATCAATCCCTTCTTTAGATGTTTCACTTCTTGTATGACCATATTGCTAACTAATCCCGACTTTGCACACAGTTTAAAAAGAGGCTAGAGACAGAGAGTAGTATAAGAATTTGTACAATACATAAAGAGACAAAAGAGAATACTGCAACTCACCTCTACCAACTTGATCCTGGTATCCTCATCATTTGTAAGTCTCATACAAACTTTGATCATTAGAGTAAATGTCATAGAGTCCCTATGTTCTTTCCCAAGGTGAAATACTTCGAAGGCGACTTCGATTGCCTTTCTCTTGGCTTCGTCATCTCCAATTAAAGTTGTAGAACAGATCAGATTCATGGCCATATTTAATGACTTGGTTGACATCTCTATATCATCATTATTCATACGTTTCATCAACGATAAGACTTGAGTCGAGGCATTCTCAACACTGTCCATTGTATTCAATATAGATATGTAACAATCTTCATCAGGTTTGACATTTGACACTTCTTTACTGAGAGATCTCATGATGTCAATGAGCTTAAAAGCATCAGCTATTCTGTTTACATTAGCGAGAGAGGAAATTGTAACTCCGAATCCGATCACTGAGGGCAAAACTGCACCCTTGTTACCTTCTTTATATTGGCGTATACGGTCAGATAGAAATGAGAGAGCCTCTTCGGCCGCATTCGTGTCATTCGCCTTTCGATATGATATGAGCACAAGATTACAAAGGTCAGAGTCAAGTATGCTTCTGTCTTCTTTCTCAATTCGAGTCCAAGCTTTACTTGCAAGTCTAGCGTGCTCAATGTTGTTTGACCTTGATAGTGCATTCAAAAGAGTCTTTAGTCCGATTTGATCTATCTTTTCGTTACTTGACAATACTCGTTCAAGATATGTTGCAGCGATGACTGCAGCCTTCCCCGGATTTACTTTACCTTGAAGTTGTAGGACACTGGTATATGTGATGATATCAGGAGCTATGGTCTTGCTCTTGTTGTCTTCCATCTTCTGAAGTAAACTCATTATCTTCTTTGCATTGTCTTTTGATGGTTTCTTGGAAAACTTCCCAATCACTAGATTATAAGTGATTGTATCGGAGATCACTGATGTATTACCATTCTTCTGTTGACTTTCCATTGCCATAAGTGTTCTGTACATTACATTATCAGCCCAATCTTCCTCGCTTCTAGACAGCATACTAATAATACAGTTGAATACAAAGCTGTCGGGTTTGGCTTTGTCATACCCTTCTCGATATGACGTAAGCATTTGTCTTAGATACTCTGTTGCCTTTTGTTGAGAATCCGGTGCAGAGCTTCGACTTAATGCACTTATGATCATATTATAAGTTGCCAGATCAGGCCTTGCATCACCACCGATGTCATTCATCGATGATATCAAATCTTCTGCCTGTTGTAACTTGTCAACGGAGCTTCCTTTTAGTATTGAATTGAGAAGAATGTTGAATGGTACTGTGCTTGGTTCAACATCGGGTTCTGGCTTGTCCATCATTTCAAGTAACAACTCCTTCCCTTGTCTAATGGATCCATCACTATCTTCATTAGCATATGCTTGAACCAAACTTGATATCATATACTTATCAGGTACTGCATCCATATTCCTCATTCTAGCCATGAGTTCCTGCACACGCTCTACTGCGTTATCCAATCCACTCTTTACAATCATATTCGCAGCAGCATTATAGCAAGAATTGATATTTATATCCTCAGAGGAAGCAATGTATGAGCCTTCCAATTCATCTAATATAGACAGGACATTGTTTACGGCTCTTGATGCGTCTTCAGAGTTTACGTTTGAGTAGGCACCAAATACAGTTGAGAAGCTAATAGCATCGGGCTTTACTTCGTCATGTCCATGGCTATATAACCTCATCATCATTCTTAATACTGTTTCTGCTCGTTGAGCCCCATCAAGACCAGTATCACTGTTATTAATAGCTTTTAGTACAATGTTGAATGAAGTTGAATCCATTTGAACATTGTTCTCATCTTTTGATAGTTCTGACTGGTACAGTAGTAAGTCCTCACACCTTTGTGCTGCTTTGTGATCGTTTTGTCGTGTCGCATAATAGTTCATAATGGAATTGTATGTGTATGCATCAGGTCTGATAAGTAATGAATACTTTCTATCTAATTCGTTATCCGAAGAGGCTGCCTCCTCTACTAATACATTCATCTTTTCTAGTACAGCTTCAACTTTCTCGGATGAGTCTGTTGACGACTTTGAATATGCATTGACAAGACAATTGTATCCAAACTTATCAGGTCTTGGCATTGTTGTTTCATTTAGTCTATATCTTTCTTCCATCCTATTCATGATTGATTCTACATTATATATTATCTTGTCACCATCTACACCGCTCTTAATCCATGCATTCATGCATATATTATACATTTCTGCACCAACAGTAACATTAGTACTTTTGTTTTGTTCAGCATATATTCTTTCTAGTAATTTCTCAGATAATGTTGCTCCTTGTTCATTATTCCATTTTGATGCAATCGATAGAAACGCTCTAGTTCTTTCAAGGTCATAGTTAGAAATTTGACCAATTGGGATACGCTTCAAGATGTAGTGTATACTGGCATGCAAGCTTTGTCCTTCTTCTCTGGTACTAGAATCTGAAAAGTATCGGAGTAGATGCTTTTGATGAATAAAGTATGATGACGGAGGCAAAGATTGTATTCTTTCTATAATAGGAGTTATCGGTTTATTATTATTGCAACACAATGTACTTCTGTTGGTATTATTGAACCGATGAATAGCAAACCGAGCTATGCCACGGCAGAAGTTTGTTGACATCCCGATACAAGAAGTCTTATATATATTATGTATATCCAAATACTGCCAATACCAGACTCACCAGTCGATATATCATTAAAAACTAGTCAAATGATCATATCGGTGGTATACCAAACCTTTAATCCTAATAGTAATCGCCCACAAGTCGATCAATGGAGGTAGTAGTATTGATAGAGGTATCTTTTTTTATTCTTACATCACTAGATTCGAATTACTTAGTTGGTGTTATAATACGAGTTTGGGCGGAGGAGACAAAGGGGTTGCAATTGAACATACTACTGAATTATTATACCTTTATAGTGTTTGATAAATAAATAATGATTTCATATACCAGCCGATGTCGGGGTTCCTCTTTTGTGGTAGCCGCTATCATATCCACTTATGTGTCATTGATGGCATCGGCATTTTGCAATAATCCATCACATAATCAAGTATTTGGAGCATCAAGATTGGTCACAAATAATAACATACATGCAACAATATATCAACAACAGAAAGATAATAAAAGAAATCATCATCATCATCAAAAGTTCATGTCTGCACTCTTCATGTCCGAAGGAGGAGCCAAGTTTGAAAAGATAGATGAAGATGATGATCAAGTCATTGCCTTCATGGAAACTTCTGGTGATAAGGGTATTGACTGTTACATTGACAGCTATGCCAATGTAGACGGAGTAGAGTATACAATCGGTAGTCCATGTGATTATTGTGTGGCATTGTGTTACTTTGATGGAGATGATCAGTTAGTACCGATTGAATTAGATGATGAGTTGATGGATGATATCTTTCCGATTGCAGAGGAGATTATCGAAGACGAGTTTGGAGAGGAACTTGTTTTGTTACGAACTCCACAAACTTTAACATTAGTCGGGGTAAGTACATTATATCATTCATTTGTGTGTGTATGAACTAATTGTTTCCTCAATGTATATGTATATCTCACTCATTGGATACACAAAACAAACTAATATTGAAAAGGAACTGGAAGAGGAGGAAGACGATGAGGATGATGAAGAAGGTCTTGGTGATATGGATGATACTGAAGAGGAAGTTGAAATACTTGTCTCTTTTGAGGAAGAAGGGAGAGAGTATCATTTGGTGAGACTGCTTGATCCTGTTTTGTTAGTTGGAAAGATTGGGAACGAGAATACGAGAATACTCTTGACACCAGAGGAGTCTGATGTAGTAATGCCCCAACTTGAGAAGATGTTCATGAGTAACCAGGATGGTATGTAGTTGTAGGGGAGTGAGAGAGTAGGATAGATGATTGGAGAAGATAAGCATAAATATCTTAATCCTTAATCTCAATCAAAGTGTACGGCATGTCCTGTTATGTTCACAGTATTTATAGACCTGTCCTGCGAAATATGAATAGAATCCCTGCAAATAGCTCTTTCAATATCACAAGTGGCAGATACGATAGCGGTTGTCTTTTGAATTATTTATTTATAATTTTACATAAGTTTATGATCTAGGCTTTTCCTTCTTCTCCTTGTAAAGAGCTAGAAGACTTACTCCGGCAACCTTCACACACTTGAATCGGACTCCGGCAATATCTCCCACGGAGTGACCAGACCTACCGAAACCAGCAACAAGAACTTCGTCATTCTCATCAACATAGTTTAAACAACCATCTCTTGGTACGAAGGCGGCAATCTTCTTACCATTCTTAATAAGTTGAACTCGGACACACTTACGAATAGCCGAGTTAGGTTGCTTGGCTTCAATACCAATCTTCTCTAGGACAATACCCTTGGCCATGGTTGAACCTCCCATGGGATTAGCCTTCAAGGCCGTGATGGAATGGGCCTTGCAGTATTTAGCATCACTCCAACGTTGATTACGACGATGGATGCGGAGCTTACGTCCGGTTCTGATTCCTTGTGGTTTTCCCATTGTTTAATATGCTTGTGATTTGGGTGTGGTTGGTGAATAATTATGATAAAAGAGACTGTGTTGAAAGAATAACAAAAAAGAGACAATGTTGTGAGCAAGGTATCACTCAATATTGCCAGAAGAAATCATGACATCATCATCTGATACACAAGACGACGCCGACGATATCTCCACTTTTTCCCGACATATACTGCATACGAGAGGAGATCGAGCCGCGCCACGAGCATTAGTATTAGTAGAAGTCGATACCACAATACTATTGATTGGTCGACCAACAAAACATATCTCGCCACAGACTCGATACTCCTCTCCATCAAATTCCACGGGTATGCCATATCCATCTACACAGAGACGACATATACACCATCTTTGATTTGCCTTGCCGTTAGTTGCCGTCTCCTTAGAACAAATTGCCGCCGTCATCGTACCTCAACTTTTATCAATCAGGTGGCTGGCAAATGAAAAAAAATAAATTATTACATGTGGAAAGTAATGAGGTAAAGAGAAAGATGGTGGTCCTGTGACAATAAAGAATCGGGTGAACAGATAAGGGTAAAGCTACCTTCTATGGAATGCTATACTCGGATTGTAGTAGGTCAAGCTATCCATGTAGATTAGGCTCTTTACTTTGCAATTTATATATATGTATATACTATTTTCCTTTTCTATTATATGTATATATTTTTATTTTATTCTCAACACTTTCTTAGAAGTAAGTATATGCTCTCTCTCTCATTTATACTAAGTAACAACATCTTAACATATACTCTCATTAATACTACAACTTCTTAATATACTTTTCATTCATCTATTATCACAACTTGCTTCTGTACATCTTACCAATCTTATGTATTGTCTTGTGTATATCATCATGTTCGGGTAAGGCAGCCATTCTATCTAGCCATTTACTCAAAGGTTCTAATTCTGGCCACTCTTCACAATAATCAATACCCATTATTTGCGGTATCTGAGCGAGATCTGGATACGCCAATAGATCTGCAATTGATGGTGTATCACCCTCTACAATATATGATGAATCATTTGCAAGAAACTTGTGTTGAAATCGTTTTGCAATATCTCTTATTGTAGCTTTTGTCTTGTCTATATCTTTTGTACTATTACTCAAATGAGCAACTCCCGTTGACGATGCATCCGACCCCTTTCCTCTTCTATCACTAAACATCCATTTCATTGTAGGAAATATAACTTTCCGTGTCATCAATCTTGTACTTTCGTTATGATGACTAAAATATTCATTTATTCTTGCTCGTCGCTGTATTGCAAATGCATCCGAACTGGTTGGATAGAAGTCACTCCATTGATGCTTTTCACATAGATATATCATAATAGCTGACGCTTCTGAGAGAGTGAATGGTGGAGATACATCAGTATCTTCAATGGCTGGTATCAAACCTAAAGAAAATTTCTCTCTGTAATGTGGTGTACGTGTTTCTCCTGCTGTTGGGTTGATTGTAATGAACTCGAATGGGGTTTTCTTCATCTTTAACAACCATGCAACTGATCTAGTAGGCTGTGATCCGAAGTGACCGTATAGTTTCAACATATCTGTTGATGATGTTACTTATGTAGAAAAAAAAATGATATGTAGGTATCTTTTTATGTATTGTAATGTGCTGCACAAAAGGATTTCAATTGACCACTGCCACGAATATACTAATTAAGTAACCTTATTAGTAACATCAAGAGGAGAGAGAGAGAGAGGGTATTATTTGATGTCAAGTAGATGAATAGCGGCTGGAGTGGAGAGGGAAGGGGAGGATACCATTATGTCATTTTTTTCTTTTGTTCTCCTCCATTAATAATAATCGATAAGCAATGGCTTATATATAAAACACACGGTAAGACAATAAACATGATATGATGTAATGAGAATAAAGGGAATGATTATATCAAAAACACTCTGCCCTCTATATAATATCAAACCAGCATGGTCTTTATTGTATTGTAATCAGTAACACGTTTGGCAAAATGCCTAGCAGTTTCTTTTTATATTGACACTTTAGAGTGATAGTATATTCAGAACGTATCAAAAGGGTATATTTTGATTGTGCTGTCGTTGATTGGAGTTTTGTGATGACAATATAGTGTTTGATAGGAAGAGTATGACCCTCATGATGTGGATAGATATGTTTCCTTCATTTGCTCTCTGGTCTCTAATATATGTTTATATCTCTTGCAGTATTCTTTAGTAGTATGACAACAGAAGTATGTGACGATGTCAAAGCTTCTAAAACAAAACAACAAAAGAAAGAAGAAGGTAGGCTGAGAGCTCTTGAAATATCAATGGCAAAACAGAACACAAACAATACGAATGTATCTAATAATAACAAGAGAGGAAATAGAAAGAGTGTTAGGCACGGAGCGAGGAATCAACATAGGCATAAAAATTTTGCCAAATGGATACTTGATACGTTTGGAAAAGTTCTTGAGGAAAGTAGTATAGTCAAAGAAGTTGATGGAACAACTGACACGTTTACACAACAACAAATGCACATATTAGATGTGGCCGGTGGTAAAGGAGAACTCTCTTCACGCCTATCACTGTGTCACTCGCAGAAAGTAGTTATGATTGATCCACGTCCTGCTGATATAGAATCAGTATATCTCAACTCAGTAGTACCCAAGCTTCCTAAGAAATGGCAAGAGTCTATTAAAGACAAGTTGAAATTGAACCCATCATTTGTACAAGATCTTATTGATGATAGATTTACACAACTAGTCATGCCTTTTACATCTCCATATCAATCTATAATATCTTTGGATGATGAAAAAGTGAATAGTTATACAGATGCAAAGTTAGATGAAGCAGTGAAAAATGCTACCTTGATTATCGGGTTACATAGTGACGGCGCTACGGAAGCAATCGTCGATGCAGCTTTGCTGTACAAGAAGCCATTTGTTGTTGTACCTTGCTGTGTTTTTCCAAATCTATTTCATGAGCGATATATCAGTACTGAAATGAATGATGCCACGGATGATACAATATTGTATACAAGAGAGAGACAAATAGTCAAAGATGCTAGTACTAATCAGGAAGAAAGACAAGCTATTACGGAGAAACGAGTTCCAGTACGAACACATGATCAATTCTGCAAATACTTATTGGCAAAAGATCCTCGATTTGTGAAGGAAATCCTACCCTTTGATGGGAGAAATGTTGCGATATGGTGGGACGGTACTTGAAACCTTTACTATGAATCAGCGCTTCTACCATGACTGCTGCCACCAGTGCAGAAGCTACCAGCAGAAGAGAATTGGTAGGTATGAGTTGGGTGCACTCTGCTGCAGTTGCGAACTGATACTGAATAACGTCCAACTGGTGAGTACCTGCTCTCTCTGATGTATAAAGAATGAAGCGAGAAAGCTGGCAGAGATGTAGAGGATGGAGAAGAAATAGTACAGAGTTTATATACTAAAGTCTGACTTTACTCCTTAGAGATCTAAGTATCAATATGTTCGTGCCACTCCTGTACAAGTTCGATTTCTTTTTCACTTCTTGCCCCAAATCCCTTCCATTTGATCAGCTGTCTCCCCTCAGCCTTCTTCTTGATACGATAGGCCACGGATGCAACTACTATTGCCAGTCCAAAGAATCCTGTCGATGTAACCTTGTGCTCATATATCAATACCGATAGCGCAATACTTATCAAAACACGAGTAGTCATGATAATTGCAAATACCACAGCACCATAGTTCTTGATAGTATAAAAGATGAAAAGTTGACCCACCGTACTGCATACTGAGAATACAAAGATATGAAACTGAATCTCAGAGTGCTCACGGATAAAGGCAAAGGCTGGATATAGCTTCCCATCATGAATAAGTGTAATCAATGATAGTACAGTTGAGAATGCCGAGGTTGCAAACATTAACTCAATCATTGAAAGATCACGGTGTCGCTTGAACATACGGCTTTGCCATTGACTGGTAAAACTATCAAAGAAGAGGAAGAAGAACAGCAACATAACCCCGGTCCACTTTGCAGATGTTTGTTCCCCATAACTATTAAAGTCAAATGTTAACTCATCAGTGGATGTCATAAACATGGTAATTCCAAGTCCAATAAATAATGCCACAATGTAGTCATATTGAGGATACGAATGATTGCCTAACAACTTTCCCATAAGCATAACCGGTGCCAATTTAAAACTCTTGAATAAAGTAACGGCTGGAAAAGAAGCATACCGCAATGCCTCATATTGACACCAACTACTCAACATATTTGATATTGATGGGAAGGAATATTCATAAATAATTGTACTACGAGAAGTTCGCGGCTTGAAGTATAACAATAGCATGCCCGACATGATGAGTGTCCAGAAACGATTTGTAAATACCAATGCATATGAATATGTGAAGTATTCTCCAGTAATACGAGGATAACGACGAGTGAGCATTCGTTCCTGGAGGTATAGGAGGAAATGGGGAAAAGTGAACATAAGATGTGCGTATAGAAATATCATTCAGAATAGACACCACAAACCTTACCTGCAACAAACCCCACGAAACAAACGTAACATTCAACATAATAGCACATAATGCCAAATTCCGATACACACTATTCTTTGACTGTGTTTCCTGATCATAATCAAACAAGAAGGATGAACTAGCAGTTCTAGACATTCTCCCTCCGCCATTATTAGGAGTCAAGTCGTCAGTATCATCGGCATTCCCTGCATCCAAAAATATACTTCCACCTTCTTCCTTTTCATTAGATGTCGATTTGTTCGATTCACCCCCATTACTATACCTTCCACCTTCAAAATCTTCATCTTCATCCTCCTCTTCATCACTTAAATCATCCTTATACGCATCTTGCATAACATTCATATAGGCATGATTTGACATACGTGTTTGTGGTTCCTCACGTGGTTCAAGCCATGATGGGAAATATATCTTAGCAACCATTGTAGTTATCATAACCATTGCAACGTATAATAAAAAATTGGTTGATAGTTCCAGCAGGGCCGATTCAGCAGTTGGGCTGAGTAGAGGTCTGTTCTCTAATTGTGGCATGCTAGTAGTGCCGGTTGTATATTGCTGCTGTTGAGCAGCAGTATTAGCCGCTGCAGAAGATGTGTATTCATTGGGAGTCGAAGTTGTATCTTCAATCAATAATCGAAAGACATGTCGCGACGTTTCGTGTGCTGCAGTTGCCAGTGATATAAAATCCATATTATTTGTTAATGATACTCCTGTCTATCTAATTGCAATGTTATATTATAATAAGGTCATCTCTCTCTCATACAATAAACAATTGCATTGCGTGCGTGAATGATTTATGCCAATAGCCAAGTAAAAAAGATACCTTTGATTTAGAAGGAGGGGTATCCTTCAAAAGAGCAAGCAGCACCGAGTGCGTATATACGGAGAGTATAAAGAGATCCTGATCATTGCCGCGGAGTAACATAATACAAACAGGAATTTAGTTGGCTAATTCTACTCATTTATTCTTGTAATAGCTTGTGAACCAACCACTAAGACGAACCAAAACGTCATTTATATTTTACAATTCAATATGCCTCTCTTATCATACAAGCCACACCGACGGCCTAGTACTACCGCCGCCATCATTACATGAGATGACATGCATCACAAGATACTGGGCATTGGATACTAAAGTTTTTGCATCGATTTGGAGTCGCATCTATCACCCAATTACAGTCCCTCATCTTCCCTTTGTGAAGGAACGAGGTTTCGTCAAGACAATTACTCGATGTTGCAAGGGTAGGTGAAGGTGAAGAAGGAGGAGTTGATGTAGGGATGGGAGTAGGGCTCGAAGTGACAATCACAGGTCCGTTTGTCGGAGAGGTAGTATCAGAAGTGACTTCAAGTCCTGTAAGTGGCTGAAGACCCGTCCATCCATTCGTTGTAGCCTTATTCCAAGCACTGGCAAAGGCAGTATAGAAAGGTGTGTTGTCGTTATTAAAGCCACCGTTGTTGTTACGTCCGGCAAAGAGATCAACTGCCGCCGCAGCCTCTGCCCTTGTTGATTCTGGATCATAAGAGGTACACGGAGTATTACGAAGGACTTGACCACCGCGATCACATTGATTGCCACCATTATTCTGGTTAAGATCGGTTCTAGTACAGCATGGGAAGGTAGCTTCAATGTCAAACAGCAAACACATGTCTACATTCAAGAAAAATCGAGGACTGTCTCCATTATTACCACTGATAAGAGATATATAGAGAGAAAATTACATACACATTAGCATATAATGTAAGCATATCATATGAGCATAGCATTTGAGAACTTACCCCCATGTCCAGTCTTGAACTGCAGTATTTTGATTTCTAGGAATCCATGCACGTCGGAAGAACTCTTCGTAGTAGCGCTTGTCAAAGATCTGTGAAGTAGAAAGAAATGCTATGTAAGCTCAAGTAATGCAATGTAAACGATGATAATACTCCAACTACTCACTGTCGACTGAGCTTCAGTATCGACCCAGATTCCGTGATGACCCGAGAATACCTCGTTGCCTCGGCCGATTGTGTGTGCACCAAGAAGAGCAACACCGTCAGTGAGAGTTAAGCCCATCCTCTCAACAAATACACCCTCAACAGCATCACAGCCCGACGCTGCAGGTAGACGTTGGCCCTGATCAACACATGATTCGGCATCAACTCGGCCGGACACAAATGTGCTCTTGAGATCAAGCGCGTTATTGTCAGAGCTTTGTCGAATGACCGCATTTCCGGCTGCAATCCAAAAGTCTGCCTTGCTGATATGAGCAAAGTTGTTGTTGTAAACTTCAGTCAATGGGCAGCCATCACACCACACGTCTTGAGGTAAGCCACTATTGTCAGCGTGGTCCATATCAATACAACCGTCAGACCCCATCGGAATTGTTTCATTGCCCACATCAAAATCCATAAAGTCATGAGCAACTAACCGTACTATACCTCCGAGGAAATGGGCACGAGATATGTCATCATTGCCAAATGCCGCCGAAAGTGCTGCGATATCTGCATCGATAGCATCATACTCTTGTTCGGAAACGATAGCAGCACCAGGAGCCCTCGTTGGGTTGGGGGTAGGACTTGATGATGGCTGTGGTAGTGATGGGGCACTTGTTGGCTGAGGGAGCGTTGGGGCAACACTTGTTGCGCTTGTGGGTAAATCAGTTGGCTTCAGACAAATGAAAAAGGTTATGTTAGGATGGTTTGCAATACATATAAGACAATTCCAACATTATAAAGACTTACTGTTGGCACAAGGGGTTGGAGACTACTCAATCCATTTGTTGTGGCCTTATTCCAAGCACTGGCAAAGGCAGTGTAGAAAGGTGTATTGTCGTTATTGAACCCACCTCCTGGACGACGTCCGGCGAAGAGATTGACTGCGCTTGCTGCTTCAGCCCTTGGAGAGCCTGGGACATACCCAGGACAAGGAGTATTACGAAGGACTTGACCACCACGATCACATTGGTTAGATCCATCATTCTGGGTGAGATCAGTCCTTGTGCAACAAGGGAAAGTAGCTTCAATGTCGAAGAATAGGCACATGTCCACATTCAAGAAGAAGCGAGGACTGTCTCCATTGTTACCTCCCCAAGTCCAATCTTGAACTGTAGTGTTTTGGTTTCTAGGAATCCAAGCACGTCGGAAAAACTCTTCGTAGTAGCGCTTATCAAACACCTATAGTATATCAAAAGATATGTATTGATTGAGTAAGAAAGGTTCAGCATATGAAACATGTATAACAAGTAAGAACTTACCGTCGACTGAGCTTCAGTATCGACCCAGATACCGTGATGACCAGAAAACAACTCATTAGCTCGGCCGATGGTGTGTGCTCCTAGCAAGGCCACTCCATCGGTAAGTGTCAAGCCCATCCTCTCAACAAATACACCCTCGACAGCATCGCAACCCGAAGCTGCAGGTAGACGTAGGCCCTGGTCTACACATGACTCGGCATCAACTCGGCCAGACATATACGTACTTTTGAGGTCGAGTGCATTGTCAGAGCTTTGTCGAATGACTGCATTTCCGGCTGCGATCCAAAAGTCCGCCTTGCTGATATGAGCAAAGTTGTTGTTGTAAACTTCAGTCAATGGACAGCCGTCACACCACACGTCTTGAGGTAAGCCGCTATTATCAGCGTGGTCCATATCAATACAACCATCAGAACCCATCGGAATACCATGATTTTGATCAAAATCCATAAAGTCTAAACAAAAGATAAGGGATTGTTTATGATATGTCCGATTGCTAAGAAAGTATCATTTGACAGTAGACTTACCGTGCGCAACCAATCTAACAATACCTCCGAGGAAATGACCACGAGATAGATCATCGTTTCCAAATGCCGCCGAAAGTGCTGCGATATCTGCATCGATAGCATCATACTCTTGTTCGGTAACAATGGCAATTGCTGGTGTTCTAGTCGGCTTGGGGGTAGGACTTGATGATGGCTGTGGTAGTGATGGGGCACTCGTTGGCTGAGGTAGTGTTGGAGACGATGAAGGGCTCTCGGTAAATGTCCCGGGTAGTGGGCAGGGAGGCAAGGAACATCCTTGACTCGTATCAGAGCCAGCCTCGATCATCTTGGTGAACACTGATTGGAAGTCTTCTAGGAACTTGGCATTATCATGCTTGTATTCAGCAGCAATATCAAAAGTTTCGACTGCATGAGGACAACGAGGAACGGCTCGGAAGTTACACTGCGTGACTTGGCCATCTTCATTATCAATAAAGCCAGAGAGATCTCGTACAAGTGCAATATCAGCATTCAACATAACGAAATGGTCTGGAAGATTAACGTTATGATGATGAAAGAAAGAGAGGTAACTTATGTTAGGGCATAGAGCGCGATGAAGGAGTGAAAGGATACCTCCCCAGACGAAGGCACTTTACGAATTCACACAAAGACAATACTAACGCGGACTTTCCTGGAGGAGTTCTTCTTTCCCATTGTACCCGATTAGGGGTGTTAAACTCGGTGTTGTTGTAGAAAGCTGTTTGCCAATTAGCAGCGTTCATCATTGCCTCGAAGTTTCCATCCTGGAAGTCAATGAGTGTTCCTCCCACGATATCATTGTAATAGCCATTGTTTAGCCTATTAGTATTCCCAAGCCATCCGTTTGGACCACTTCAGAAAGGAAGTATCGAATGTATATTATTAGCATGAGATAGAAACAAACTAAATAACATACAAAACATTAAAAACACTTACTGGAAGCCACTGTTCTCTCTTGCAAGGGTCCCTAAAGTATGAGCACCCATGATTGCAACCGTTTGCCATGGTTCTTGGAAGTCGAATGTTTCATTGAAGAATGAGATGAGCTCATGTGTTGTCAGATGAGGGCTAGGAAGATCACGGTGTGGGCCTCTCTTAGCAGAACAGTCATTCTCAACACAATCAGCATCAACAGTACTTTCGCAGTTAGGTCGTCCAAACCAAGTCATCTCGAATAGAAGGTCATCACCATTGGCTTGTGCACCTCGTGCTCCCTCTAACGAGGCGAGGGCCCAAATATCGGCTCGTGTCAACCCCGAATGTTCAAACTTGGCTACAATGCTTGAAAGCGAATCGATCGGGTCTTCGAGACCAAAGTTGTCTCCATTAGTCAAGTCAATACATCCGTCACACCCTCCAACACAATCATGGAAAGCCATACGAACGAACTTTGCAGCTAGGTTGGTAGGATGGCCATTGATAAGGCTTGTAATGTCAGATCTAGCAGAATTGATTAAATCTGCAGCTGAGTCGATGACAAAGAAGTTTATAAACTCCTCTCCACCACCGCCGCCACCGCCACCTCCTCCTCCTCCATCCTTACCACCTTCAACTGCTAGGGAAGTCTGGGGGTGTCTTATAGTATTGCCTGAGTTATCTTGCATCTCAAATTGATATCCTAAGAGAGAGTATGAAAGAGAGAGAAACAAGTGAGCACAAGATATGCACAAAATATTTTGTTGAAGGAAATTATCTTACCATATCGTCCCTTCTGAACAGAACTATCAACATTGAATGTCCAAGTTGTTATATCACCCATAGTGGAAACCAGTGTACCAGGATTGAAATTCGATCTAGTACCATCAGGTGATTCGACTCTAAAGCGGACTCGTTGAATGTCGTCGTCAAATACAGTAACTGAAATCTCAATTGAATCTCCTGAAAGGAACTCATCTTGCAAAGGAGAGTGCTCTGTAAAGGTAGGTGGCCCGACGGGTGCATCTGTATTACAATCAACTGCACAGCTGTCCTCATCTTCTCCTTCCTCGCATACCTCATTGCCACAGCAATTCGGCTGTGGTTCTTCAAATATACACCCGGCAACTGGATCACATCTGTCATTCAAGGTACAGTCATTTGAATCGTCACATACTCTTTCAGTGAAAGAGCATCCACCAGTCAATGCGTCACATGTTCCAAGCTGGCAAACATCTCCTTCTACCTCACAATTAATGGGTGGAGAATCTTCGACACATTCTCCACTAGACTCTTCACAGCTAAACGAACCATTGCAAATGTTAGCATCGTCACATACTTTTGAAGTATGAACACAAAGATCTTCAGGGTCTCTTGAAGGATCGCATACATCTTCTGTACATGGGATGCCATCGTCACAATCAACAGGGGGTGTGCCTTCAACACAGGTATTAGTTGACAAATCACAAACTTGTTCACCAATACAAAGGTTAGACTCTTGACTTGAGCAGTGATCATCACTAGTGCAGCCAAATGTTAGTTGTTCCGAACCTCCAAATGCCATATCACTTAGAGTTTCGCCTTGAGCCTCGTTGGGGAAACGGCCGCCAGCTCCAACACATCCTCTTGAGGATAGTAGCTCAAAAGCTTGCCCGGCATTGACAGTACCAAAGCCATAGAAGATATCCCAAGCCTCGGGAATGTTCTGAGGGTCAATAGCAGGTGGTTCGCGCACACTATTCAGCATGGCATTACGAATTTGATTATTGGTACACTCAGGGAAGTACGACCACAGTAAAGCAGCAACTCCAGCTACATGCGGTGTAGCCATTGACGTGCCTGAGAATGTGGAGAATCTGTCACCTGGTACAGTAGAAAGGACAGCGCTACCAGGGCCAGCGATCTCTGTTTGATCATTTCTTGTAGAGAAACCAGACAAGATGCCATAATTATCAGCTCCGACTCCACCACCCTCTGCAACTGAGGCTACACTCATGACTGCAGGATATCCGCTTGGGAAATGATCTCGAGTATCACCACTGTTGCCTGCTGCTGCAATGATTAAAACGTTCTGATCATACACATCTTGGTAGAACTGTTCAGTTGCCTGTGAGAAGCAGTTATCACATCCTAGAGACATGGAGATAACTTTTGCCCCTTCATCAACACAAGAGGAAACGGCATTTAGTACATCCGAACCTGTTTGAGTTGTCATGGTTGATGAATGAAAGAATGGAGAGGTATGAATGCAAGAGTGAGTAAACTGATGCTTCACAAACAAGTAGGAGGATGCATCCTCACTTACCAGCACCCGATCCAGAGTCAGATAATCCTTTTGCAATATGGAACCTAAACTGAGTAGGGTCATCAATTACACCAACAACACCCTGTCCATTACTACCCAGGGCACCGATAGAACCAGCACAATGTGTACCATGTGAATGTCCATCGACATTCCACACACCGTTGTTGGCATTGCCTGTGTCCCAACCACTTATATTTTGAACTGGAAGCTGTGGAAGATCAACATGCCCGAGATCATAGCCTGTATCCACTACACAGATTGTGATTGGTTCGGCTGGTGGATCAAGCTAATGTGATGAGATGGGAAGATGAAAAGATAATGAGTAGGATGAGAGAGGGCGTATAATAAGATATGTCATATACTTCACAAACATAATATGCACACCACTTACATCCCACAAATGTGTTACATTCACAAGATCAATCCCCCATGGTCGTTGTTCTTGTAATCTCCTACTCTCGCTACGTTCAATATCAATATCATCAATATACTTTTTAACTTGATCATTATTCAACATATCAATATGCGATTCGGCATCAATCTCAATACTAGTAACACCCTGAATGTTTGTATATGTTGAAGGATCCTCATCTAGAAGATGCAAAGAAGAGAGGAGATTATAATATATGTTAGTATATATGATATGCAAGTGCACATGATGAACAATACAAACACGGACTTTCCTGTCACAATAACAGCATACCCCACACTATCTTCCTCTTGTAAGTTTCTTCTGTTTCCTCTATTTCGTTTCTTCTTTTGGGGACGTTTAAAGTTTGTATGTCCTTTGATCTTGATACTGTCAGGTTGTGCAGATATATGATCTTCAATGGCAATAAGTGCCTCGGGGGAGGAATAGGATACGATGAATTGATTCTCGATATCAGGATCGGACACATGTGAATATGGTAGGGTTGGATCTTCTCCTGTAGTTGTAGTTAGTAAACGCTGTATATATGTTTATATGTATGAGAGGAGTGGGGGGTAGATGATGAGTAAATGATAGACATATGAATATGTCGGGGAAAATATCTATGATTGTAAATAGATATACTCACAGCTTGCCCGCCGTTGCCGCCCATTGAACGCTCATTCTGCTGACTATTACTACGATATTTCTGTTGTTCTTTAGTACGATTATCAATTATGGACTTGAGCTTACCCTTTGCTTCAGGGGTATCGGATAATCTCCTTCGGAGACTTCGTCTCTCATCGTCGGGGAGAGGTTGATTATTGTTTGTTTTTGCAAAGGGACAGCCATAAGCACTCCTACTCCCGACAGTAGCAAGGATTACTACTGCTATCTGTAACGTCTTCATAGGTCTTGATATATCTTGATTGATTGTATTGCAACAAAGTTATGAGCATGCCTTCAAAGTTCAATGAACAATCTTTTCACGAGAGATTTTGTCTGAGTGATTGACTTTGAGACAGCAAAAGCTTCAAATGAGATGCTTCTATTGCTATTTAGTACGGAGTGACAAAAACAGGCCATATCCATAATATTACCGATACGTCTACAACATAACTAACAAAGAACTCACAATCTACTGTTGATTAAGGATACACTATCTATTCTTTGTAGAAAGCATGGAGCTCAAGAATCCAAAGCCCAGGGCATTGTTACTAGTTGCAGCATCCTTCTTATCTTCTTTATTCTTCTTCCCATACTTGCCACGCAGTTGTAATTCAGTAAGAGACTTCTCTGCTTGGATGGGTAACAGAATAAACCGTCTTGATGATGGGAGTGGGTTGAGCATGAATGATTGTGATGATAGCAGTGCCGAAGAAGAAGAAGTACCATCTGAGGATGAGAATTTCTCATCTAAATCTTCACCAAAGAGCGAGGATAGAAATAGATCACATGAAGTAAACACTTGTGAATGTCTCTCGTATATCGCACCGCTCGTTGGTGATCCCTCTCTCAGTGGTGATCCCTCTCTCAGTGTATTATTGCCAACACTCTTGATTAGATGGTCTGATAGGCTGTCCATGATTTTGCGTGAATCATTTACAACATTACTTGATACCAAGAAACCATGTTGATTTCTATCAAAGAAACATCGATGGATGAATTTGATATCCATACTAAGTTGAACAAGTGATGACGATGAGCACTTTTTCAGTATTTGATCATTACTACCCGAAGATGTATCTTCCTCTGCCGATGTGGAGAGTATCCTTTGCTTAAGCAAATGGGATACTGATTCCAATGCCTCGCCAAGCAAAGATCCTCTAATTGTAACTAACATGTTTGGAATATCCGTTTCATCCTTTGCATCGTCGAGGGAGGTTATACCCAAAGCCTCGGCGTATTCTAATGATGGCACTGGAGGTAAAGAATCCGCAGGACATACACTTCGATTCAATACACCGGCTACTGCTTGTAGGTACGCCACAACATGTGGAGAAACCTCACCCACCGTGTTGGTTGAACTTGATGCCAATACTGTGCTAGTATCACCCTTGGAATCGTTGATTTTCTTCAATAGTGCATCATCCTCTTTCTCAATCAAGCCATGTAATCTTCTCCATTCCATATCAGACACAGATGATGCCACAGCCATACTTTCTTGTAACGTCGTTGTGAATGATTTCAACGGTGGAGATAAGGCCGCATGTGCCCAATCCTTAAAGCACCGGGTGACAATATCATCGAGGGAAGACTGGACTGTGCCTAATGCACTTTCATTCCCTGACGGGGCATGTCGTAATCCACGTGCCGAGAGTAATGCCAATTCAGACAATGTTACATTCTGCGGAGTTGATTTGGCATTCGACGAGGATGCATATGAACCATTCGATACCACCCCCGATGATGACGAGCCATCCCCGACGCCACTACCACCAGGTGATGACGACGCAAGTAAGAGTGTATCTCGTACCATCTCGGCACCGTGAAAGTGTGTACCAGAGAAGGCACTTTCCATAGCCTCCATGGCCTCGTCGAAGCTAATTAATCCATCGTCATCATCATCTGCCAAGTCAAATGAACTGCTCAATTCCATCAATGTGATCATACCACTATGACTTTTGCCTCCACCTACGCCTAATCCTGCCGCTAGCATAACCGCCGGTGAAGACTTTGGATCTAATAAGGTTGGTAATGATTTCAATCGGAACTTCAACAAGTGACATAACCTTCCAATAATTAGTACCTTGGTGGCATCTTCCTGTTCCTTCTTCTCAGATGATGATGATCCTCGTTCTTTACTACCCACCATAACTAACATACGACGTAATTCATTCAACAATCGTCCCATAATCTCACATGTTTGGACATATAAACTCTGTCGTAATCGACGTTCACTCTCCTCTCGTTCCTCAGCATGTACTAACAATTCATGCGCATCGTCACTAACTCGTCGTAATGACACGTCCAAGTCTGATGCTATACGTAATGCATTTCGATGTGCTTCATGCGGTAGCATGACTGTATACGGCGGGGCGCGTGCCAACGATGTACGGAGTGTAGACACAACACGTACATGTACTGAATGGAAGGATGATGTTAGTAATGAATGTACCAATGAGGAGAATGTGTTTGAGAACAATGCACCCCATAATGAAAATCGACGTGTCGTTGCTGAGGATGAGGATGAACCATTCATTGTTGTCTTTCCTCCTCCTTCATCATTACTACTAGTAGCAAATGTTGTACTTGTACCATGACTAACCACCCGTACATCCACTAATCCGCTAACAGCATCATCCCATGTGCACACGCCGCTACTATCTAATGCCGCACGACATTCGACACCATCAGTCTTATCATATAACGTCTGACGTATCTGTCCCAACTTGGATGCAGTCGTACCAGCTATAATCATTAATACAGATTTAACCTTGGTACGGATTAGTGGTAAGTGAGCCGCTAGGAATCGAGATGCTTTTGATTTTAACAAATGTGGATCAAACTTTGGTAATGTTGACATTATTGATTCATCACTTTCACTACCAAATTTTCGTAATACGAATATCTGATATGGATATAGTATAACATCATATTGTAATATCATAACAATCTTTGATAGTATAATCTCTGCACGGTTGGTGACACTTGTGGCATCTACTGTTGATGATGATGCACCCCCAGAAGAAGTGGATGGCAATGTAAGCTTGTTTAATAACTTGGTAAGCAACTTAGCCTTGGATTCGTAATACAAATCAATCAGTTTGGTAGCCCGTGTTGATTCTTCATTGTTGTTACTACTCCTTGCAGGATGAATATCTAGCAAGTCTAATGCGCTTAATGCCGCAGCCGTGACTTGTGCACCACCATTAGGCGGCGACACTCCTGCAGCAGCAGACTTGAGCAATGTCCTACGTGCCAACTTAACAGTCCTACTTGGCAATGTCTGTACATGCAGGTATATCATTTTCATTTGCACTTCCAGTAATGGATTATTCTTTATTGATTTTGGAATATTACAACACCCAACAGTCTTATTGTTAGAGGAAAGGGCAGTAGCCAATGGATATAGATCCTTCTCACTAGTTGAACTATTCTCGTCAGATTGTTGACAAGAGAAGATAATATCAAATAAGGCAATAAGATTAGCCGCCGCACCGTGTACATTATTAACATCAAGATTTTGATGTATTAATCGTGATAATCTTGATAACTCAGTCCGTATTACTGATATATCATTTTCATTTGTAATTATTTCTTGATCAGCCTCATTATTTTGTTGTTGAGATTGAGAAGAGGACTCAGAGAATAACTTTCTGCTAGATGAGCCTTTAACACCACTACCATCATTATTAACATCAACAACAGCACCACTATTAACATTATCAGCAGCATAACAAACCTCACTAACCAACTCAGGCAATATTACTACTAAATCATGTAACTCCTCAGCCCGATCATTCATATGTATTACCTCATCACTTGATCCGACTAGTTCACGATATCGTGATGCTAGTACTAATCGTAACTCGGTACGTTTTGCTTCTGCTTGGGTTAGGGCTGTTTGATGGAGGAGACGCATTTCATCAATGGTCATTGAATTGCTATCGGTTTCCTCAACTTGCTGTTGTTGAGTGTTTTCATTTTGGTATCCACCTCCACCTCCACTGATTGAGGGCCCACCGCTGCCGCCGCTGCCGCCATATCCCATATTAGACGACATAGTAGTGTTGTTAAAGGAACAAACACTACTTTGGAGGAGCTGGCCGTCAAGTGGCTGGTAGTTAATGCAAATAAAGTTAGAAACTTCAATACAGTTAGAAGTTTCAGATCGTACAATAGTTTATAATTTGAAAGAGTTGTTTATCGTTTGTTATCTCCTATTAATCCAGCGAGAAAAAGTAGTGTAGAGTAGGTGAAAGGTGATATCAGCGTAGGGGTGGGTGATTGTTGGTTTTTTTGTGCATAAGATGTGCACAAATATTGCAAACTCTCATAATATTTTGTATCTTTGCTGCTATCTTCCCCCAGCCAATCATTAGATAATTGGTATTATGATGATGAACTCTCTTCATTTTCTGCTTCTATTGATTCTGCTGTTTGGCTATCAATGTACGGCGTTTGCTCCTGTTCAAATTAACAGACAGCAAAAACAATCTAAGTTCAAGTTGCATCAATCATCGTCATTTGATACGTATTCACAAACTGATGAACAAGAATTAGCATTTGACGATATACTAGTTGGAACAGGAGATGTAGCAGAGGTTGGATCGTTTGTAACAATACAATACACAGGAAAACTCATGGCGGACGATAAGATATTCGATAGTGGAGTGATATCGTTCAAGTTGGGTGAAGGACAGGTGATTCCAGGATGGGAACAGGGTATTATCGGGATGAAGGTTGGTGGCAAAAGGATGTTAAAAATACCACCTCGATTGGCTTATGGTGAAAGAGGTGTCAATATAATACCAGGAAACGCTCATTTACTTTTTGAAACTGAATTGAAAAGTATTGCAAGCAATGGAATTGAAGAGTCTATTGCAAAATTCAGATCATTGAATCCATTGACATCTTTGGCAATATGGCTCGTACTCTTTAATGCGATCCTTGGAGTTATAAGTGCTATTCAAAAGTAAACCTAGCTAATCTACTGCCGCTACTGCATATAAGGCAAACTAAGCTTGTTCATATCAAAGAGCACTAATATTGTGACCCTGAGGGTTTACACCTGCATAAATAACCCCCTTTTCCTCGCCTTCTCCCCAAAACGGCTTACGAGGAAGACATGGCACTCTTCTTCTCTTCCAAGAACTCATAATGCATATCATTCACATCAATGGCATGAATCTTAATCCAACCATCCTTGGTCACATGATACAAATTATTAATACTACCACTCATGGCATCACGATGACACGCATGGTAAATGGCACGTTTACCTAAATCAATGGCCTCCTCAACAGTCAAATCTGGCCTGTAATACGTATCGAGTACACCATAGGCATACGTCGATCCTGAACCAACTGAGAAATAACGTCCATGTAAACGAGTTCCATCATCATCTACATAATATAATTGCGGACCAGTCTCATCCCATCCTGTAATCATCGTTCCCATACTTAATCCATATCCACGGTAACTACTCATAGTGTTGGCCAGGAGTTTCGATGCCGCGGCAACAGTAATACGTTTCTTATTTCGAAGTTCATACATTCTACATTGCATACCTAAATTACGTTCCCAGAAGGAACAATCGGCAGCACCACCAGCCATGGTACCCAATAAGAATGGATTAATTTCAATAACTTTCTTAACTGTACCACTGGCGATGTAAGCACCCATGGTTGAACGAGAATCGACACTAACAATAATACCACCATTGAATTTAAAAGCTAGGGTTGTGGTACCCTTGGCAAATTTAACTGTCTGTCCTTGATCACTGTTACCACAGGCGGATGCAAAGTTATTACGGCAAAAGTGTGCGGGCTATGTGTATTTGTTTAAAGTATATACGTAATAGCAATTCATATTGACATAAAAGACGTATAGATGTGTTGTGTTCAGGGTATTTAACACAACAAACAGTAAAATAATAAATGTTAAATGGTGAGTCAATGAAAATAAATAAACATGCAAAACAAACACATCAAAGGAAGATATTTATAATAATATAAAACATAATAACCACATTATAATACATACATAACACTTACATCAGCAACATTAGGCACCTCAAATTGTCCAGGCTCGCCAAGAGCAAGTTTGGGTATCATAGCACCACTTCCGATGGCTCTTTGATCACTCTGATTGTCATACTTTTGTGACCCGATATCGAGTATATCATTACCGATTGTTAGAGATTCTCCAAACATATTTAATAGATAGTATCGACCTGCGGGTTGTACTGTTTTGTTTTGAGTTTTGATTTGTTGTTTTTGGAGTTTAGAAGAATCTTATCGACATAGGGAAAACAACCTATTAGTTAAAAACCCATAATGAGGATTAAGTTAGTAAACTACTACTAAGTAACTTCTGTTATCATTGCAGGTTCCTATTAGAAAAAGTATTCTGCATATTATACTATTGTGGATCAGTCAATATCGGTCGGCATTTGGCTGTGCTCTGATTGCGCGGTCTGAGTTTATGAAGAGAATTATTTAGGTATATACAAAAATAACAAACAAAAACTCAATTGTGCCGAGTGGTTAACGGGGTGGACTATCTTACCCGATATCTTACCCGATATACCAAATCTTTACACCAATACAATATAGTATCATACCATGATGGCCTTCCATCTATTACCAATAATAACGTTACTTTTATTTGCAACACCAACCTACTCATCCAATAAAGACGCAAAATGTATTGCAGTTGATTCATACCACACATATATTTGTACTGATAATCCAGAGGCATCTAGAAGGGCAGTATCATCATCAATAGCAACAGATGGATCGTCTTCGGATAATGTAATTGTATCTGCATTTGATATGAATTTAGGAGTTGAACAGCGCATCACAGGTAGTGAAAGTGAGCAGTTGAAAATACGAAATGTATTGAGAAAAATGTATACATACTTTGAAGAGGAGGTATTAAGTAGATCAGAGTATGAACATGTTCGTAGAAGATGTAAAAACGATCATGAGTTATGTGCATTCTGGACTTCGGTAAATGAGTGTGAAACAAATAGAGGCTTTATGCTTGATAATTGTCCAGCTGCATGTAGATTATGTCTCCTCGCAAACACAAACATGCAAGCTTGAGGTGTGTCTGGATGTAGAGGATGTGGATAGAAAGTACCGTGATTGAACATGACGACTTCGTGCATACTCTCAGCATCTCATTTCTGACCTGATTAGGCACTGGCACAAATGATATGCAAGACAGCAACAACACCAGCACTCATAGTCTTTTTAGCAGTACATACATTTTATAATAAACTTAGGTTTCATTATAATTTGTAATGAACAAAGGCCTATTACCACTTGCTCTTATACTAATGTTTGCCCACTTTAATTAGCGCTGTGGGTTTTATTTGCCCAATATGAAAAAGTTGGAGATTAGTTTCTTATTCACCCCTCGCCCCGATTTCTCTATTGTAATAATTGTAGCTGTGTTGGAAATAATTGTGGTGGTTCCCCTCAAATCTACATGTTGTGTCTTTAAGGAAAGTCTCTTTACATGAATCACTCTTATAGTCCAAAGAATTGCTTCTGAGCATCAGTTAGTTGAGGAGCAGAAGATTCAGCAGCTGGAGCAGCGGCAGGGGCATCTGGTGTATCATCATCTAAACCATAGTTGTTGGCAGTTTTGTTTCGTTAGAATTATTCAGTAAAGACCTCATAATATATTAAATATATTCACAACCACCTACCTGAATCATCAATTCCAGCACCATCATCCACCAAGTTATCCATTATTACCTTTAATGTTAATTCTATAATAGTAGAGGATAATAGAGAAATCGGGGCGAGGGGTGAATAAGAAACTAATCTCCAACTTTTTCATATTGGGC
>Ga0214477_100238_pt1 | contig 38496 bp, 30 predicted proteins | sample M1_20Mar14CPVII9_FD_165058 | JGI IMG/M metagenome (GOLD analysis project Ga0214477, IMG submission 165058) | Marine eukaryotic communities from Monterey Bay, California, United States - M1_20Mar14CPVII9sort6BwellC16 | ecosystem: Environmental > Aquatic > Marine > Unclassified | place: USA... | reverse complement strand
TACGTACTAAATACGTATATTTTAGTCAAATACGGTTCAAAATACGTGTATTTTTGTGTATTTTTTATATATTTCTTGCTCTATAGAATGCCGAAAATACACAAATATATTTTTAGAAAACCCTATCAACAAACCAAACAAAAAAAACTTGAATCCCGACTTTCACCTAAATTATTTAGGTCAAAACCTTTATTGCTAGTGGCAACAACATTATTATTATGTCACTTATGCAATGTATTTGCTCTAGGTTTATACTGCACCGATACACCGAATACTTAGGAGATATACTATTAATAGACTGGATTGTTAATAGAGATCTGATTTTAGCGCCCAGCTTTTAGCCTCTAGTTATACACACAAACTTCTTAACAACTACTGCTGCATTCTGCAATAACTGCTGTCAACCGTCACAAATAAGTGTTTGGTATTATAAATATAACGCCAACCAATACCCAGCTATACCAAGATATACTTGGGATATACTAAAAGATAAATAAGCACCGTTTGGTATTTATATAACCGATACTTGGGATACTAAAAGATACATAATAATCAAAATGTCCGCGTCTTGGAACCCTTCAGCATCGTCAGGAGGAGGTTTGGGTGATTCTCTTGGCTCACTCTTTTCGTCATCTACAACAACTGGAAACAACAATAGTACGAATCCAGATAAAAACGGAGATGATATCGAATCACAATCATTAATGGGTGGTGTTAATGTTAGTTTAGCATCCATGCGTTCATCACTTGAGTCACAACTACCCCAACGAGTTATGGGTATGAATTATCAACAACGATTTCAAGTATTCTGTATATGTCTACTACTATCAGCTGTATTCTTTGCATTAGGTTTCTTCGTGGGTATACCAATGTTAACAATTCGACCACAAAAGTTTGCATTAAGTTTCACCTGTGGTAGTATAACATTCATGAGTTCATTTGCTATATTAAAGGGACCGTATGAACATTTACAAAGTATGATAGCTTATGATAGGATACATTTTACTGTTTTGTATGTTGGTAGTATGGTAATGACATTGTACTTAACATTTACTGTTGGTGGTGCGCAGGGATATATATTGGTTTTGGCGGCTAGTGCATTGCAATTGATGGCGTTGATGTGGTACCTTGTTACTTTCCTGCCAGGGTAAGTTATGTGTGTATGATTGGTATTAGTTTAATTTGTTTAAGTTGTAGTGTATCTCAAATTGTGCATATCTATTTTACAGGGGAGCTATGGGTATGAAGATGTTTACACAAGCACTATGGACATTACTCAAGCCTGTGGTTGTGGGCTGTGCAAGGGTGCAGGCAATCTGTATACAGCGGTGCGTAACTTGGTATGCTAGTAGATTTACTTCTTCTTCGGAATAGCCACACCATTAGATGTTTCCATTGTGCCATGTTTGTGGTGAGATTTCATACTCGACATATTCTTATTGAACTTCTTTTTGTTTATGTTCTGATCATTCTCTGCATTTTACAATCCCCATATAGATGTAAGCATGTAATCTTTCGAAGAATAAGGAGAGGCGATTAACAAGTCCTAGTAACAAGTCACACACGGGGAAGGATAATGAATGGGAATGAGACAGAAGTATATAATGGTACAATTTAATATTATGCTACCCTACCAAATATCTCCGTGTATATTGCAATCATTGTGCTGATATATTGATGTATTCCTAATAGTAACGTTTTTCACGAGCAACAGCAGCTTTATCCCTCTGATCACTTTTGATTTCACTTAGGTATGCTTGATATGATCGTAATGCTTTTGTGTAGTCTTCTTTAGTTGCATATCCATCTGAGTATAACTCTTTAATAATCTCCAATGATTTACTACTTCCACTCCGTACTGCAATCATCCAGTGATTCAGTGCTCTCTTCATATTGCCTGCATCAATCTCACTAATGCCAAGATTGAACCTTGCTGATGTGCTACCTCTAATAGCAGCTAGTTCATAATAATAAATGGCTTTCTTTTCGTCGACTTCCACACCTCCGCCATCATGTGCATAACCAATTTTGGAATAAGCATCCGCATGACCTAGTTCTGCTGCTCGATGGAATAGTTCTAATGCCTTGGTATGATCTTGTGCCAATCCACAAATGCCATCACGATAGTAAATCCCCATGCGATAAATTGCCATTGGATCATTCGCCTCCGTTCTTTCCTTTATCCTTTTAATCATCTCCTCTGTTGTACTTGGGTATTCAGTTCTACAAAAAGCACACTTTTCATTATCAACTTCATTGCCTAGGTGATCAAATACGGGTGCATAACAGCATCCACTACAAATAACTTTTCCACAACATGGCATATATGTGCACCCTGTGTTCAATGTTGGCAACTTTATCAAACATATCGGACAATCTTCTTCTGGTGGAGGTTGTTTAAAAAGTTCTTCGTCACTAATCTTCTTCTTAGTAACATCAAGTTTGCAGTCCTCAAGATTATCACACAAGCCATTTATTTTTGTATCCGACATCTCTTATATCTCTGTAGACTAATAACTAATTGTAGTATTGTGATATGTGTCTTTATGTATTTGCAATACCACGTTGCAAATTTCAATTACTACCAATAACAGTGTAATACCTCCCCAGATGCAATCAGCATTTTTGCATTAGATAACTACTTCTTTGGAGCTGATGCACACAAGTTATGTTGATGCACCTTAACTCAGTCTTGTGTTTGCTGATATAACGCACCTCAAGAAAATCAATGACAGGTCAATTCTATGCGCATACTATTAGAGAACATAAACCTAGTTGACTACTACTAACACAGCGAGATACACGCTCTTCTCCACACTCATAAAGGAGAGTGCCGATAATATTCATGGCGAGCAAACGTATTATTAAGTGAATGAGGGAGGCACGCAAGCGTAGCAGATGGCGTGCAAACCTAATGTATGCAATGGAGACGGCAGCAGATCATAAAGTGGCATGAAAACGGAAGATGATGATACGGATATAGAATGGAAGGATGTAGTAGACAGTGCACGCAGGCTCCAATCTTCAAAAGTTAAGGAGGAGACAAGTGATGGCTCATCGAGTAAGTGTTAGTGTTTGTGTCAATGTTATCTTGTGTATTACATGTGTACTTTACTATTATGAATGCTGACAATGAAATTAACATCCTACCCTTACCATCATCGTTTTGTATTTTGCAATACGCTGTAGAAGATACGGTTGATTGGGCTAGAGTCAAAGAGGAGGATACAGACGATGATAACGAAGGTTAGTAATTATCACTGATAGTTTGCATTTGATTATAAGTTGTGTACTGTATTGATATATTAACATTCTTTCACAAAGATGATCGGACTGCAAAGAGACAAGCGTCAGATCGTGTACCTTCGCCAGTTATATCAGCAACAGTAAAGAGAGAAGAAGAAACGACAGACGATGAGGATTATGGCAATACAAAATCACCAATCACCAAGCCAAAGCGGAAGAGGTTTATACGACGGAATGATCTAATGATATGGGCACGTGATAGTGATAATGTAAATGCTGAAACATATCTTGCCTATTTAGATGAGGAAGCTAATAACGATGAGAAAGAGGGGAGTGAACGTGTGTGGATAAGATGGGACACAAATCTTGGAAGAAAGGTTTGCTTACACCAATCGAGAATTGTCGATAAGCTGACCTCTCGTCAGGTTAAGAGGTTAAAAGTTAGCGGTAACAAAAGCAAGCAATCATCTGTGCAGAGCCTCAACAGAGACGGTGGACATCATGATCAGCCTGCTAATGAGAAGAATGGATCCGTTGCTATTGCTATTTCTCCTGGCACCGCTGCAGCTGCTGTAATTGACACAGGCATCATCAATAACAACAATACAGTCATCAACAATAATACAATCAGTATTACAGTCTTTAAACCATTCAAAGATTCCATGTTAGGCCTAGATATTGCAGAGGTAAAAGGAGCCAGTCATCTTATCTTGGTTACATCTATTGATAAAGATAGCCTTTTTCGACATTCTGAACTAAAGGTTGGAATGGTATTTCATTCAATCAACAACAAAACATTTACTTCATTTCGGGAGGGATTAGCTTTACTCAAGAGCGCCGTGGGGAAGTTTACTATAGAAGTTTTTAGGTTACTTCGTACAAAACTGATCTGGATCAACTCATCCGTATCATCTGCTAAGAAGAAGAAAGCTACCCCTGCCACCAATACGAAGAAGATTGTTAATGCTACATATACATCAACCACTGGTGCTGTCAAAGACAAAAAGACGCCTGCTAATGTTGTGTCGCCTACAAAAGGGAGTTCAGTCATCTCATCCTTTAAACCCTTTAGTAATCAAGTTTTGTCACCTGATCTCTTCTTTGGGAAAAGAAAGGCAGCTCCAAGTAAACGTGATAAAGTGGTAAAAAGTTTCTTTCAGCGGCTGATTGGCTGCAACTGCTTCAGTACTTCTCCTCCTGATCTATTGAAACTAGAGAATGATATCAAAACCCACCCTTATCTACTAAATCAAAGATGTCCCATAGATCATCAGATCAAGATACGTCCTGGTCGTGGTGGGTGGAAAACTATTAAAACTGAATGTCGTACTGCATTGGAAATCATGTGTCTTGATGACTTCCATTGTGATGACGGGCTTGAAATGCTTTGGAAACTGATATGCCTTGGTGCAAAAACAACTGAAGATTGTTATTGGGGGATAGTTGATTCTAGTTCAGAAGATATTGTGGAACATTTCATTGCCCTACTATGTGCAGGGAATATACGTGAATGGCAGATGATTTATGAAGGCCATCAATACCGCCCTGAGCAGTACTTTTTGGATGACATAGTAAAGGGCATATATTGGTGGGTCGAAGAAGGAGAGGGTGACAAAGATTACCTAATACAAATATTCGATATTATGTTCAAGCGAGTAAAGATGGGAGATGAAATAATTGGCTATGGCAAAGTTGACAATCCCATCATTCTGAACAATATAAATGAACTTCGGGCTTTAAGTATTGGAGGTACTCATGCTAAAGGTGGAGCATTAGATGAATTGATGGGGGAGTTGTATCCCGAGAAAGCCGCAGCCATGAGAAGACTAGCGGTAGATTCTGATGAGGATGACTCAATAGAGTCAGAATAATTAGAAAGTAAAACTAGGTCACTAAACTCAGCTTAGTTGGGTCATCTATTCTGCCACAGAAACAAGCTCTATTCAGATTCATCCACGGCAATACAACGTAATTCCTCCAACACTTCATTAATAGATTCAATAACTTTTGATATTTTACCTTCCAACGTTTGTATCCCATCTCTTAATAGTTGTGCAGTCTTATCATCATGCCCTTCTTGTTCCTTGCCACTGTCATTACTACCACCACCAATTGATATAGCCTTATCAACTTCCGAATTACGCAATCTTAACTTTTCCAAATGCAATGCCGCTGTCATATTTAACTTTTCACCTTCATACTTTTGTAATTGTGTAATAACTTTTGTTATATCTGTTCTGTTATTGGATTGTAATATAGACTTTACTGCATTAATTGTATCACTTAATACTGAGAATGAGGCTGTTATCTTTGCACATAGTGTTGGATAGGTTGTTATGTTACCTGATAGTAGTATGGTTGATAGACCACTATAGAAAAGTGCATAAGATGTGTGCATATCATATGTGCATAAGATGTAAGATGTACCGCTATAAACCCTGACCCCAAATACATAAAACATATATAAACAAACTTACTCATCAAATAACTTATATGTAGCAACCCGTTCACCCTGTGCTGTGAATATCATACCTAATAAATCACCAACATTCATTGATGATAATTTATTTTGTATTTCTTTAGTACGTTTTTCACGTTCAGCCTTCATTGCAGTGTGTTTCTTCGCTTCTTCTTCACTTAATGCTGCCGCCGCTGCTGCTGGTATATCACCATCGCCATTGGTATCAGGTCGAATACAATCACATCCCAAAGCATTTGGTTTAGCAAACTCCATTTCATTTACAATGTCAATTTGTTGACCCATGTTTCGTAGCTCGGAGGGTACGTCGGAGGATGATTTGATTTCAGATGAATCACCACCTGATTTTGCACGTGATGATAGGATGGATAGCGCATCGCGGATATCAATTCCGTTGGATTGGGAGGGCATAGTAGCAGTTGGTTGTACCATGATCATTCGATGGCTTTCAGCAAAAAATATGAGAGTATGACGGTATCCTTTTATGAGAGTGAGTGTAAATCGAATGACGACGAGTTGACGATTGATGACGATGAATGCTGTCGTGCTCGATAATATAGAGTTTAGCACAGAATTATTATATATAATGTAGATAGAATATATTGATGAACTCAATCTCCTCCTCTATTGCAAACCTACAACTAAAACAATTTACAAATAAACAACTCAAAATTATGTTCTCCTTCTTTACCAACACCCAACTAGCCGATAGACTATCATCATTCATCGAGGCTGAGCATCAACTATTGCAATATGCAAAGACAAGATTTGCAAACTCACATCCTAATTATGATGAAAAGAATCATCACTTTACTCTGTTTGACACACCTATTAATGTACCACAGGTGATTAAAGATGATGCAATAAATTGTCAGGTACATGATACGGACAAAGATGAGTGTAGTAAGTATTCGCTGCATGGAGTCAAGGTGATCAATAAACAATTAGAATCTGCTGTCTCTACAGACAAGCCTGCTCCTTTGGTACTGCTGCATGGGTATGCAAATGGAAGTCTCTACTTCTATCGGAATTTAATGGGTTTATCATCACATTTTAGCAGTGTATATGCATTGGACATGTTGGGATGGGGTCGTAGCTCTCGTCCTAAGTTTGAGCTATTAACAGATAGTACCGTAGAAGATGAAAGTAGTGGTGATGATTCGTCTAATACTGACTCAATAACAAAGCAGCAAGTAACAACCGCTGAATCATTCTTTGTAGAATCATTAGAAAGTTGGCGTAAACATCACAATCTACCAAAGCTAACTCTTGCTGGTCATTCTATGGGGGGTTATTTAAGCGTGGCATACGCTGAGAAGTACCCTCATCATGTTGAGAAGCTAATTCTACTTTCCCCAGTAGGTGTGCCCGAGAAGCAACCTGAAGATATGAATAGAATAAATACATTACCATTTTATGTTCGGTATATGATTAAGACTGCTCGATATCTATTTGATAAAGGTATTACACCCGGAGCTTTCCTTCGAAGTTTACCCAGTTCAAGATCAAAAGCATTAGTAGATGGATATGTCCTGAATCGATTGCCAGCAATAACATGTGAAGAAGAACGAAAACATCTAAGTGAATATCTATATCAGAATAGTATGCTGCCCGGTTCTGGAGAATGTTGTTTAAATGAGATCCTAACGTCTGGTGCATTTGCCAAGATTCCATTATTATATCGTATACCACATTTGAAACAAGCTGATGGTAAAGAGATGGAAGTTCATATGATATACGGACAGAATGATTGGATGAGTTATCGTGGTGGATTGGATACACAGTTATTATGTCATAAGAAGAGAATGGAATGGGAAGAAGAACAGAGAAATGGCAATAGTAGTAGTCCACCGCCAAGAGTATCGGTATATGGAGTGAAGAATGCCAGTCATTTACTCATGCTTGACAACTATGAAGAGTTCAATGCCGCCTTGATCATCGCAGCTGGAGGAGAGAAGACAGATAATCAATCACCTCATGTACCTGTAGAGTTTGCTTGTGATGAACTCCTAACTGATGGAAGCGGGAGATTGAATAGATCAAGTAGCGAAAGGAAGGTTGCCGGGGAGAGTACAGCAGCAGCCTTCTTCCGAGGTGGTTTTAGACGATTTAGAAAGGATGAAGATGATAATGCTGCCACTGCTGAAGAGAAGAAGATGGAAGAGTAAACTCTTTCGGCAATAGACATAATGTACATAGTGTTTAGGTTTGACCTGAGTATATTGGTTTAGAAGATTGTGCACCGTTAAAGAGAAGGGTCACAAAGACTCCTTACCCACAGCTAGTGCTATTCTACTTTCATTTTCAGATGTTGTAACTCAGCTAAGGTCCACTACTTGATTCTCGTAAATCCAAAGGGCACATGACGAGGATTCATATATGGTGTTGGTATTGAGATGGTGGGTGAAAAGCTGCTGCATCATCCTCAACAACAACGGAGTAATCATTATAATCATTATCCCATATCAATATCATCTTCTCTCATAGCCGTCGACGATAAGTTTCCAAGGCAGGCACAACCCTCCAATGACTATCGTCACATAAGAGAGCAATCGATGTGTAGTGTACATGTCTAATTCATACTATGTTATTGCAAAACGTCAGTCAGTCAGTCAGTCATTCATCCTTAGATGGATATCAAATAAGGTGTTGTTGTTGTGTTGTTATTGTTATTGTTGTTGTTGTTGTTGTTGTTGTTGTTGTCATATCTTTTTGGTGGTGGTGTGGTTGGAAGAGAAAGAAGAGAGCAGCGGCTAACATTATTGAATGTAATATCATTCAACTCACGGACCATATCCATACCACCTTTGCATCTTATTGGCATATTAGAGACGAGTATATTTAATAGTACTACAAGCTCTACAATGCTACAAGCATAATTTTTTCTATGCTGGGCTGAGCTAAATTCGAGCTATGAGGGCTGGGTTAGGGGCTTGTTGGTTGAATATGACATGAGGCCAAACTTGCAAATCAAAATGATATCGTCGGCTGGAAGAGCCCATCCTTTACCATAATATCTGAACGATAGCTAAAACATATCAACATATCAAATTCAACATATAAATCATGACTGGCTACATCACTCGCTCATCCTCAAAGATACCCACAAACAATGTCAAGGATTCTGTCGACGACGCCGATCTATCGTCATTATTTCATCTATCAACCATTGATATAACTACTCAATTAAATATAATGTTAGATAATGAAAGTAAGATCCAATATCAATGTTATGATTATTTACATCATGGACATTCTACTCATGGTAGTAGTAGCAGAGGACATTCATCTCGCTCATCGTCAACATCTCGATCGGCATCGCATAATAGACATACCAGCAAGATAACAACATCCTCACGATCGAAAATAGTATCATGGTTAAATAATTGTGTAGATTATCTCAATATATCACGTGAATGTGTTTCATTGAGTATGTCATATGTTGATCGATTCATGTCATCTCTACCTTCTTCCTCCTCTGAGGAAAGAGAGGCGGCACATGTAAATAATGTAAAGAGAGAACACAATGTAAAGAGAGAACACAAGAAGATTATATTACAAGCATACAATGATGCAACGATATATCAACTAGTTTCATTATCATCATTATTTATTGCAATTAAACAACTCTCTTCCACTACTTCTTCCTCTACCACATTTGGAGGAGGCTCCACATCGTCTAAGAGGAGAGATATAGATGCCAAAACATTGTCAAATCTATCACACAATAATTATACCACAAAAGAGATAATTCATATGGAATTAGTTATATTGAATGTATTGCATTGGAATATAATGGATGCTACCTCGTATAGTATTGCTTGTTATGGTGTTGCATTGTTGAATAAGGTGTTGTATCAGGTACATCGTCTCAACAAGCCCAAGAGACTCGGCAGCAGTAGAAGAGCAAAAGCAGTAGATAGAAAAGAGAAAGAAGAGAAGATATCAAAACAAATTCAATCAATTATAGACTTTACCAAAATACAAATTGAACTATCAATTACATCCTACTATACATCCACATTATCACAACCATCGACAGTGGCATTTGCAGCTATACTAAACTCAATTGAACTATTAGACTCTTCCAATAAGCAACACTTTACAAGTAAAGAGAAGGATGTATATTATGAAACCCTATTCAAATTGGTAGATTTTGATTTGTATGATAATGGAATGGTGGATAGGATGAGGGATGTATTACATGATTTGTTTGATGAACAGTATGATGGTGTTGCGAGAGATGGCCATCATGATGAGAGGAAGAAGGGAAGCTCTTCTTCTTCCCCTGACACTGTTACCACTGCCCCTAAATATAAGAATGGCATGAAGATTAAGAGGAAGGACAAGAAGAAGAGCGGTTCAAGTGTTCAGTCAATGTCGTCTAGTAAGAGTCCGACTGGTGTTGACGACTTGTATGATATGAGCAAGAAGAAGAGAAGTGGCAGTAGGAGTAGCAAGTCTGCCACACGTTACCATGGTTCGTCATCATCTTATCGTCATCGTGAGGTCTCGAGCAGTAGCAGCAGTAGCAGTAGACGGAAGAATAGAGATGGGCATACCAAGAGACGTGTTCAGTTGGAACCATAGAGAGGGTATCCTAGAGTTGAACATGGAGATATGGAAGATAGATAGATAAAGAGGCAAATAATTCTTTTTTAAGAGTGAATGATAACAAGTATCTAATTAACCTATGAGGGGAGAGTTTCTGTTTCTGTCAACCAAAGGAAGGCGGCTAGTACGTGCCTACTGCAAGATAGATTCTACTGTAACTACTTAGCTTTATACTTAATAGTAACGATATTCCTCATCAGCCGCAGCAGCTTTATCTCTCTGATCACTCTTAATCTCACCCTAGTACTTTTGATAAGATTGTAAAGCTTTTGTATAATCTACTTTTTTTGAATGTCCATCTGAGAACATATCTTTGATCTGATATAATGATTTAGAATGTCTGATTGCAGCGTGGATAGTGCTCTATTCATATTGGCAATTCGATATTCCAAGACACCTAAATTGTACCTTAAGAAGGATGTTTACGCCTCGGCCTTTTCCTTCATCATATACATAACCGATACTGCTGCCCGATGAAAGAGTTCTAATACCTTGATAATCTTGTCGATATCCATTTGTACCATTCATATAGTCACACCCTAGATTGAAGACTGCTCTGGGATCACCTAACTCAACTCTTTTCTTTTCCCTTCTACGTATCTCTTCGTCTGTAGTTGGACACGGAACCCTGTAAAACGAACACTTTTGAGTATCAACGGCATTGCCATGGTGGTCATAGACAGGCGCATAAAAGCATCCACCACATATCTCTTTCCCACAGCAAGACATATACCGCTTCCCTTAAATCTAACTATTGTATGCAATAGTCTGTGGACTATGCTCCCAATTCATAGTAACAGTACTGAGCATAGGCTGCAGCAGCTTTATCCCTCTGGGCACTCTCAATCTCGCCCAAGTATTCTTGATATGTACGTAATGCTTCGGTATAATCTTCTTTTGTTGCATCACCATTTGTGTACATCTCTTTGACCACCTTTAAAGACTCACTAAAACCTCCCCGAATTGCAATCATATGGTGTTTCAATGCTCTATCCATATTGTCCCCATTCAACTCGGCATTACCTAGATTGAACCTTGCTGTGTTGTCTCCTGAAATGGCTGCTAGTTCAAAGTAATGATTAGCTTTCTCCTGGTCAACTTCTACCCCTTCACCATACATATAACAATAACCAATATTGGAATAAGCCCCCGCGTCACCAAGTTCTGCTGCTCGATGGTATTGTTCTAATGCCTTGACATGATCTTGTCGAAAACCGTGCATCCCCTTGCGATAGTAGTTTCCTAGATTGTGTATGGCTATAGGATCTCCCAGGTCCACACGTTTCTTTTCCCTTTCTACTGCTTCCTTGATTGATTTAGGTGTTGGAGTTCTACAGAATGCACAAACTTTCTTAGCAACCACATTCCCTTGGTTATCATAGACAGGTGCAAAACTGCATCCACTGCATATCCTTTTTCCGCAGCATGTCTGATATTTCCTTCCTGTACGAAGTGTTGGCAACCGCAGGAAACAAATGGGACAATCTTCATTTTGCGGTGGTGGCTGTTTAAATAATTCTTCATTATGTAACTCTGCAGCACGCTCAGTAGCAAGTCTAACATGTTCCTCACAATCTTTTTTGTGTTTGTGTCGGTGCTTCTTTTTGCATGCGGCATTGCAATACTTCACTTGCTTACATTTGTTGCATGTGTTTTTGATCTCGTCACTACTACCTTCCTTGCCACAATTAGCACATACCGAAGCATTATTATTGTCACCGGTGTTCATATTTTGTAACATATCGTTCACATCATCACATACACCATCATTTTGATTTTGATGCACCATCTTTGGATGAACTCATCGTACTCTACTTTTTTGAGGGCGGCGGCGGAGGATTAATATAATAACATCAATATGCTGCTACACTGTTCGGTATACGAATTATCTTTGATGTGCGTAGCCCGTATTACATTCTTATCTTACCCAAGCCCTTCGCCCTACTTCACCCTCATTCTTTGGCTGTGAAAAAATTTAGATCTTAGATCAACTTAGGTACTCATCACTCATCAAACACTTCTCCTCTGCAAAAACTAACACACTTATAACTGAGCTTGTCGGATTTCACACAATGTGTGCATTGGTCTTTCCTATTATGGCATCTGTCTATTTGCTCCCTCTTTCAATTGGTGTTGGCTCCGTGGTATCCTTGGTATTTTTTTTGGGCTCAAGATTTCGATTGGCCTTGTTGGTTGAGATTCGAGATCTTAGTACTCAACGAGTATTGGATTACCAAACTGTATGGCATATTATCTACGTAGTGATAGTCTTCATCCCCTTCGATTGATGGTAAGAATCTGGTAGCATCTATCAATATTTAAAAAGATACAGTACAACAAAAAATCATACTATGAACCAAAACAATAATGAAATCGTCACAGCCAATGATATTGGTACATTGGCATTATCCTCTATAAAGAACTTTTCAAAACGTCATAAGGTTATAGCAACCAGTTATTTATGGGGTTTAACTACTCTCCTACTCATTGCAATATTAGGTGGCGGTACCAAGTTAACATTCGATCAACAACGTCAATACGATCGTATTATGAACACCATTGATTTACAAGCTGAATACTCAGCTGCATCTGCATATCATAGTGCATATAGTAATTATTATCATAGTAAAGGTTGGATATCCTGTGGTGCTCATTGTCAGCACTATAAGAAAATAATGGATCGACGCAAATATGAATGGGACGAAATAAAAGCTGAAGGCAACGCAAGGATGTCTGATGCCAAGAGTGTTGCTGGGTTGTTTAGTGAAGTAGGTGTTGGTGAAGTTACCGATAGCTTTTGGGAATACTTTGCACATGGGAAGAGATTTGCCAAGAGGCAGTCTATGTGGGATGCAATGTGAGTTAGTTGTACAGAGAGTGGTATTTGTTGACTTTATTTCTTCATATCTAATCATCATATGTACCTCTTGTAGGTTTATGGGCATGCGGAGTATGGGCCGAGACGAATCAATGGCAGAATATATGTTGAAAATGTTGATGCAAGTACTCATCAATTTCAGTATGGGGCTGATCATGGCATTATTCATCTTCATCTTTGGCCTGTGGAGTATTGTCAGAACATATCAACCCAACCCTTTGACTGCCCTTTTCTTCTTTGTTACTGCCGCCTGTGCAGGATTCGCATTTGTATCAACCTATTTGCTAACATTGTACGGAGCTGCGGCCGGTGGAGTTTATACTCTAGTGAAAATGGCTGAAAACAACCCCAACATGAGGATAGACGGTCGTCGTGGTGGCCGAAGGCACATCCAAGGAGGTAGAATTCATCGGACGAATGCAGGGTACCGACCACATTATCAGTGAAGGCAAATGAATACTGCTGGTAGATATCTTTCCCAACTTTTAGTTTAGGAATGTAAAAAGTAAAAGCCCTAAGTACCAAATAAACCCCTTCTAATTCATAATAATCATTCCAAATCATCGTCTGCCAATATTTCAGTTCTCGCTTTGGTCGCCTCATCCCCCTTGACATCCACCTCCTCGTCATCGTCACCTTCTTCACAGTAAATATCCTCCGCCGGGCTCCAGATCTGCATGACATTATCCTCACTAACTCCTGCCAAACACCAATCATAGTTTGGATTCCAAGAGAAATCATTTACCTTTGACGTGTGACCACCGTGAATGAATAACATTTCGGGTGGACCATCCTCGGCATCTTCTGGGCTTTGTTCCATACCAATCTTGGACAAGTCCCATAATGCAATACGCCGATCAGCTGAGCAAGATGCCAAGATTGATTCATTGAATGGTGACCAGTGAATGGCGTAAACTTGATCCGTATGTCCCTCAAAGGTTTGAAGTGGACTAGTGTGTGTATATGCAGAAATGTGACAAGAGTTTGAGCATAAGATATACACCACGGCACAACATACCCCACAAATGATAAACAAACAACTCACCTTTTCAAGTTCCTCATATCCCAAAGCTTCACAATCTTATCACTTCCACCACTAGCAAATAGAAATTCATTCATTGGATGGAATTCCAAACTATTCACATCACCCGAGTGTGCATCCTTCACAATATGAATAGGCTTATCATACTTCCCCTCACGTACATCCCATAAACAGATCAATTTATCATCACCACAACTACCAATCATATTTGCATCATGATTATGCCAATCAACATCCTCAACGACATCGGTATGGTATTTAAATGTTGCTGATGGTTTAACAACTGTACCATTCTTACCCGTTTTTAATGCCTCCTTAACATCCCATAAACAAACAGTCTTATCCTCCGAACTTGTAATTAACCGTCCTTTATTCTCTTCACCAGAAATACCACACCATGCCACACCATACCCCTCACCGGTATGTCCCTTACAAATAACATTCGGGTTAGGAGTGGCACCCTCTGTAGGGAATGATGAATGAGAACTTATATCCCAAATGTACACATCGGAACTAGGTCCACGTGTGGCCACCACAAAATGATTTTGGGGCATATATCGTGCCCTATTAACTTCACCATCGTGTGGGATTTTCATTTTGATATCAATCTTACCGACATTGTCAGAACCGGATGTGTAGGTGCCTAATTCATTCTTCTCTTCGTTGTAGTTTGTTGCTGGTGTGTCTGAGGTGATAATTGATTTTGGTGATGGTTCATTACTTGCTGCAACATCTGTCTTTTGTTTTTTAGATGCTTGTACTTCATCTTCATTGGCTGCAACTTTCTTATCATCACCACCCTCGCCATCAGTAGTATCAGCACCAGTACGATTGTCAATAACAGCATCCTCCCTGGGTAAATTAACACTGGCTACCATTAAATAATTCTGTTCACCAGTGGTATGTGTACCAACTAACAATTCATGCTGTTCGGCTATGTTTGTTGATACGCCATTCACGGCATTAACGGGCTTGCCGTTGTTTAATTCTTTTTTAGTTGGTAGCCATTGGGTTGTTAGTGATGGCCATTCGAGTCCGTGTGTCATTACAAAGTCATATAGGAATGGCTGTATTATGTGTTATGTTTTATGTGTTGAAGTATTGTTTTTGTAGGTGTATGTGGTTAACATAATATGTTGTATGTTGCAATATTGAAATATGTATATTTTTAGAGAAGACAGATAGAAGTAAGATATACGATAATATACGATATGAGTGTTTACCATCATATACCATTACATAACACAAAACATATAAAATAAGGTGCATGCACCGACATAAAAAAAAATGACGATCAATATTATATCAACTCACCGTATTCTTCTTCCATATTCTGGAAGATGCGCGTTATCACGATTTATGAAGTGAATGAGAGATGATAGAAACATGCATTAGTACATGCGACTTGCAAAGGCATGTTAAACAAAGGCAAATGTAGGTCAAATGAAGTAGCCAAATCACCAAGACACATATTGAGCACAAAACATTCACATGATAAAAAAGTACTAACGCGGACTTTCTTATATTCCTGTTGAATAGACTGTTCTTCAAGTTTAGCTGTTAGTTCGGCATCTACTGCCGCGCTTCCGGTGGGGGCTGCCATGGTCTGCTATTTGCAATGGTTTCAGATAATAATAGTAGTATGAATGATGCACCGTCAACAAAACCGAATAAACTAAAAACCGTTTAGAGTATCTTATTTTTGCAAATGCCACAGAATCTTTAACTTGGCGGCTATTGACTATTTACTACTACTACAACTATGGCTAATAAAACTCCTACCGACGTATCTGATGCTATCAAGAAGCTTAGTGCTTCCGAACAAGGTGAGTAGTTTGTTGTTGGCGTGCTCATACTGAAGTTTCATCGGTATCCTTGATACATAATTTTTATGCACAAGATAATATGTTATGGATATCTTTGCTCGTCTGGTTTATAAGGGTTTATATTGTATTGATTGTTGATTACTGTGTATATATCTTACATACACCTTCTTCCCTCTATACCATACCGTCAAAATAAACAACAGTTGCAATTCAAACATACATTGCAAAACTAAAATCAACAATCACCGATCTTGAAACTGAAGTAGCCAAAGCCAAGAATGGTGATGAGGATGATGATGCACATGCACATTATCATGGACATGAAAAGTGTACAGCTGATCATGGACATGATGATGTAGATCATGATGGTCATGATGATAAGGGATGTGATGAGCATGAGGGTCATTCACATGGGGTAAGGTTTTATATGTTTTTTAGTATTAAGTATTTAGTTATGGGAAGAGTATATGGGAAGGGTAATCTTTTTTGATACGTGGTTTCACATTGTATTGTTGCATCATACTATTTTAATTATACCTCACCTTTATCTCTCCCTCTTTTATCCAAAATGGTATAGCACAAACACGAACATTCCGTAAGTACCACAACAATCTATATATTCAACATATCTTTCATATAATTCAATTTGTGTATAATAATGCGTTGATATGTATACTTACTGCTTCTTAATATTTTGTTATATAGCACGATCATTCATCAAAGGGAGATGATATCCCAGAATGGAAGAAGAAGGCTATGGATTCCGATCCCAATGCCGCCCCTTTTGGAGGGACTTGGGGTGCCGAATCTTCCGTAGATGCCACTGAGGATTTCCCACCAATATATACTGGAGATGGTAGTAATGATGACTTTGATAAGGCTACTGATGCAAAGATGGCAGGATCAGATTTGAAATCATCGGGTAATTACGAGGAGGCAATTGAAAAGTATAGCGAGGCAATCCTTGCCGCTGAACCATCGGCATTACTCCTTGCCAATCGTGCCCATTGTCTATTCAAATTGAACAAGTATGCCCCGGCAATTCGCGATTGTGATGAGGCATTGAAGAAGAATCCCGATAGTGCCAAGGCATTACGTATCCGAGGAGAATGTTATGTCAAAACTTCCAAGTTTGCAGAGGCACGTAAGGATTTAAGTCAGGCACAATCTATTGATTATGATTCCGAGGCTGCCATGTTATTGAAGGAGGCTACAGAAAAGTGTGCAGAAATGGAAGCTGCCGAGGCTACTAAAAGAAATGAGGAGAAGGAGAAGTTACGTAAACGAGCTGAGGAGATTAAGAAGGTGAGAATCATTTGTACTTGGGTATACTTTAAGCACGAACCTTTTGAACTTACTTATTCTTACCAATCACATCATAGGCACAAGAGGAGGCCAAGAAAGAGGCTGCAGAAGAAGCCGCACGTTCAGCTTCTAGTAGTATGGGAGGAATGCCTGGTATGGGTGGTATGCCAGGAATGGGCGGTGCAGGCGGTAATCCCATGGCGGTGAGTTTAGTATTCTTTCCGATCAATTGCAAAGTTACCGCTTTAATGTTCTCTCTACTAACACATCTTTCCATATTCATATCATAAAACAGGGAATGATGGGAGGACTCATGTCCGATCCTGAAATTGCAGCCGGATTACAAAATCCAAAGGTTATGAAAGCATTCCAAGACCTCATGTCAGGTCCCGGCGGTCCAATGGGCGCTATGAGTAACCCGGCCAAGTTACAGGAGATGATGGCTGATCCCGAGGTATGTTTAGATTCTTTATTTTGTTCGATCGTTATATTCATTGCAACATATAATGTATGATATGTTCGTCTCGTTTCTAACTCTATCATCATTGTTTCATATATTGCCCTTGATAGGTTGGACCGTTCATGCAAAAGCTAATGGGCAAAGTGTAAGTTTATGTGTTCTGTATTCATCTGATCGATATCTTGGCATAATCTAGAGGATACTACCCCAACCTTTAACACTCGCACAATCATACACTCACATCTCTCAATCTCTTTGCATAACATCATAGAATGAGTGGCGGTGGGATGGCCGGAGGTGGAATGCCCGGAGGTGGAATGGGAGGAATGCCTGGAATGGGAGGTTCAGGAATGGGAGGAGGCTTTGGGGCAGGAGATGACATGCCTGATATTGAGAGTGATAGCGATGATGAGATGCCTGACTTGGTAGACTAATCCTGAGAATCTCTTTTGTGGAGGGTTCATAAACAGGCGAGGCCTGAAATGGGGTAAAACAATAGAATCACGAGTTCATATTACATATTGTTTGACTTGATATACCTTATCTTTGGTACTGCTATATGTAAAGTGGCCACCAATGATAAGTACCTAACCCTGCGCTGTGAGAATTTTAAAACTTCGCAAAAGAAGAAACATGTGATACACCCATTATAACATTGCAATGAGAAAGAGCAGTGGTGGTTGCTTTGTTGTTTTTTATAGCATGATTATATATTACTCCGCGTCAAAGAGAGAGAAAGGTCGGTGATATATCTATAATAAGATGGCAGAGCAAATAAGTGATATGAAGATACCACCGTTCCGCAATGATAAAAAGCACTCATCTTCCTCCAACAAAAACAGCAACAATACTCGATCAATAAACACCTCCCAAACAGAAGAGGTAGGCCTTCAATCATCGTACATACAATCACAAATACAAATACAAAAAGAACGTGGCAATTGGCATGTCGACTTAACAAATGTATTACAAGATGATGATGATAATGAGGAATTGAGAAGACATAGTAGTGACCAAGCTGTTAACTCAGAGGATGATTATAGTGACGAGGAAGAGATTAGTATTGCTAGTGAATTACAACGCCTAAATACTACTTCTAATAGTAGTGACGGTAGATCAAAATCAGAGTATATACCTTCAACATTATCAGAGGATACCACAATACCAAAACGTAATAGATCCAACCCTTCTCTTCGATCAAACCCATTATCAAACTCACTAACAACTGCTACTAAAAGAGGTAATAAAGCACCAAATGTAATGAAAAGATGTTTATCAGATATATCATTAGTTGATATGTTAAAGATACAGAGTATAGATGAAAAGAATGAGTTTAAGGTAAGAGTTATATTGCATTGCAATGTTAATTTTGTGCTTGATATGCTCATTTTTGTACTAAACCGTACTAACATTTACTAAACCTAATAAACATAAAAGAATGATGATATAAATCATTTAGACTTGGAAGAGACAGTACTATTAAAACAGCAGAGTAGTGGTTCTAAGGATATTTCATTAACAGAGAGTGAGGTTGATAAGATTGAGAGAATTTGTAACTCTGAAAGAGAGGATGAGGTATCGGACAGCTCTGAAGAAGAAGAGGAGGATGTACTAGACAGTTCTAATAGAGAAGGGGATGTATCGGGTAGTTCCAGTAAAGATGAGGAAGTACTATGGAAGGCTGTCGGTGCAACTGCAGCTTTGATTCAAAGTCCCGAGAGCCTCGTATTAAAAATGGATGCTTCAGCCAACCCCCAATGTCTCGTGCTAGATGAGGAGGTACCAAGCCCAACCAAAAGCCTTGAGTTGGATACATCCTTTGATCCTCCGCCCGCTATCAACTCGTCACAACAACAAGAAGAACGTCATCAGAATGAAGCAAATAATAATAACGGTATGGGTGAAAGGAGAGGTAGCTTCCTACCGACACCCTTTCCAATATCACAAGAGGACCTTAATATCATTACTGAGCAGCAGCAGCAGCCAAGCACTCATCCCCACAATCACCAACAACAACAAAGGCGGAATTCTTACAGATCACAAACTCCCGATGATACATTCTTCTTACAAAGTATCAACTCACGAGATAATATTACACATGCTAGTAGTGTTAATGATGATAAGAATGGGGATTATGATTATTATAGTATCAGTAGTGATGATGGGGATAGAGATGTTGGAAGGGGCAGGGGTACGAATAAAGTGAATAAGGAAGAGGTCAATTCTACTTCCAGACAAGAAATTAATCCCTCCTCCCAAGAAGATGATAGTGATGAATCGTCAATCGACCTTGCATTTGCAACCGACAGAAAGGAAACAGAACAAGAAGACAAATGGGAGAGCATACGTTTGCAACGTCAACGTCGTCGATCATCTCAATCAGGATCTACTACTTCACCAAAGCAACCCAAACGACAAAGTGTCAATACAGTTGCGGCGACAGTGGGGAGTGATCATAGTGCCTTTGAGGCAGCCTCTCCATCGACAAGGTACAAACCAAGAACACAATCAAACTTCCAACACGAGAATGAACAAGAAGATAGTGACGACGATAATGATATAAGTGTAAGCAGCAGTGGAAGCTCCTACTCAATCGTTAGCGGAATGAAATCTAGATTTGAACAATTCTACAATAACAACTTTGGCTCGACATTCAAAGGAGTTAGTACGAAGTCATTATATGGGGCTAGCCGTGATCCACTAGATGTTTCTCAAACATCCAGTTATACTAATGAATCAATGCGGACTGATGACGATGACAGTGATAGCTCTGATAGTGATGATGACGATGAAGGTCTACCAAATGATATCCTATCGGAGGGAGAGTACTATGTGGCCATGTCCATGCTCATTTATATCTATGCACTGTTACGAGAAACTTCATTACTTGGTCATACTGATATAGACTTTGATGAGGTGGATGTCAACTCCTTTCAATCGGATCCGGGATTCTTTAGTGGCAGTCATCATTCAACTACAAAGTTCCTAAACAAGACAAAGAGTAGTGGATTTATAATCCGAGTAGTGATGGATGAATTAGAAAAGAAGGAGGCATTCTCAAGTGTTGAGAAATCTGACATGTGTGTATTAAAGGAATTTAAACAGTGGGTGAATGATTCACGAAGTAAGCAGCTTGATGCGGCTACAGAACAGACGATCAAAGATTTGAGAAGCAAAATAGCAAGAAGGAGATGGAAGAGGGCTATTAATGCCGTGAGACTAATGGTACGGCTTGGTCATTCAGATTCGAACAACTTTTCTGTACAACTTACAGCTAAGAGAAGAGAAAGTCTGAGAATGGGTGGTATTAATAGCCACCGACCATATAGCCGCCGTACTTTGGGAGGCTTAGGAGAGGTTGGGAACGACGGTTTACCACTAAGAGAAGCAGCTCAGAGTAGGCCTCGAGTCAAACTTCGAGCACTCGCTGGATCAATGATGTGGATGCATAATCAACGGGAAGCAATTATGAACAACTTTGGCATAACAAATCAATCAGAATCACAAGACTCACTAACACAAGCCCAAAAGCGGAATAGTTTAGTGGACAAGAACGAGATTAAGGAGATCATTAATGATGCATTAGAGGAACCTCGATTCTTCATCGAAGGTAGTTTATTGAGCAATCTCATCGAGTCAGGTATAGAAGTAGTTTGGTTTGGTGATAGACATCCTAACGATGTAGTGTATGCAATTTGTGTTAACAGACAGAGCAAGCGAGTATCAGTTGTGTTTAGGGGTACCGTCACTTCCCACAAGTAAGTTTGTATCACCTTTAAAAGTTGTGTACTTTGAAACAAACATTTCACTAACACGATGATCTCGTATCAATGTTCTCTCTCTTCTTTTAATCAAGTTGGATGATGAACTTGAAGCTCCAATTGTCAGAACATCCAAACCCCATCACCGAAGACTACCCAGGTCGAGCAGAAACGCTAGGCCTACATACTGGCTTTTCGTTGTATATGACAAGACAGCGTAAAGATGACTCTCTCACCAAGATTGAAGAAATCTTCTCCAATATTGATAGTATTGGAAGAGAACTAGCTCCAGATGGAGATTACGAATTGTCTATTACAGGCCACAGCCTAGGAGGTGCTCTGGCAACTATCCTTTCATTCTATGCTGCAACTTCAAACATCTTTTCAAGAGTCAAGGCCATCAAAGTCTTTACATATGCGGCACCTCGAGTTGGTTGTCAAAGATTTCTATATGCATATCAACATTTGGAGAAGATTGGCAAGCTTAGACATGCTCGATTCACTAACACTAGAGATTTCGTTCCCCTGGTGCCTTTCCATGGTGTTACACGCTCATACAAGCATGTGGGTATGCATATTAAGTTGCTTGGTACCGATAGGGTTGCTCAGTATTGGCTTAGACAGGCCCTCGATGTGACCTATCCAAGATATCATGATGGCTTGTCTCAACTACTACGAATCTGGCAGGTCAATGTAATAAGAAACATCAATACTCCCAAAGGATACAAACGAAATCATACACTCACTGAATACCAACGTCGTATTCGATTCAGTATCCAATATCGGTCAATGTTAGCCCAAGCTCGTAAGTATCATGTCGTTGTCATCTTGTCCATACTCGTTTCTTTCGGTCTCTGATCTTCTTCTTGACCTATTCTATTTCTCAGAGGGATTTGTTTGCACGAAGCGTAGTCGTCTAAAGACTCTCGATGAATACTACTATATCAAGGGTGCATGTCAAATGTCAGGTACCGGGGAACTAACAAGGATTGCTCTTGAGAATCGAGCCAAGGAAGGAGTAAGAAGAGAAGCTAGGAAGAAGTTATTGGTACTTCTTGCCATTGTAATAATGGAGGCTGTCATTCTGTTTGGTGTGTTGTCACATTCGGTTCCCTGTGAGAACTATCCTATGGCTCTATATCCTTTGTTGCTACTTACCGGTTGCCAAGAAGAGAGTAAAAAAGTATGCGTGCTACAACATGACTTACAATTCGATAGGAAGAATCAATCTTTAGCAGAACAAGTGAACTCTTTGTTGACTAACAACAGCAATACAACGAGACATTCTTCCAAGACAAAGTCATCCAACTCAGAAACAACAAAAGCATCTCGTCCAGAGGAGAGAAGGTCATGGACATCAATACTGACAGATTGGTTATGGATATGGAAACCTCATCGTCACTCACGTGATGATGTGCCTCCTTGTGTTTGGGGACGTTGTGACAACAACTACCTGCCTTGGGGAGTGATGCCTAGAAGTCTTGTTTTACCTTTATCAATTGGCTCATCACCCTCTGACAATTCATCAGATATGAATGAGGATGAACCCATATAAGAGTTGTAGAATCGAACAATACTAATAGAGTAAACAAAGTAGTTAAAAGATGATAACAAAATGAAGTTAAATTAGAGACACTATGAATGACACATGTGTTTCCGAGCGGTCTGAGTTAACTCTTCTTTCTCAATTGTCTCTCTCGTTCTCTTGCAATCCTAGCTTGAGTTTCCCGTTCATACCAATCGTCCCTATCCAGAAACCGACTATATGCACCTTCGTCTTGTGTAATATCAGCTCTTAATGATTTGTACAATTCAGCCTCCTCCTTTGCAAGACGAATGGCTTCCTCATTATCAATACCAAGAAGTTCCTCTTCCTCTTTTGCTTGCTGTAATCTTTCCAAGGCTACTTGTCTTGGACTAGCCTCTTTTCGTAGCCTTTCCACTTCTTGTAGATCATTACGACGTTCTGCATCTCTTATTCTATACTGTCTTCTAATAGTCTCGTCAACAAGTGGTATAAGCATTTCGTCCAAGATTGAAGGTCCAATATTGCTGTTAGATGGCATTCCTACCGCTCTTGGCCGGGGTAGCTGACCAGTAAAGCTTTCTAATTTCAACAACAGACGAGCCTTTGTATCATCAGTTAGCTCGTCATATTCAGCAAGACTTTTGACAGGGTTGAATGTTGAAAAGACAGATCGGCTCGATGCCGATGCTGGGGCTTGACTGTCATTGGCAAAGAAGTCGGGGTTGGTTGTTAGTGGAATACGTACTCGATTCGACTCCTTCTCTGATGATATTCGTTCACCTTCTATTTGAATAGTAAGGAAGGATTCGTCTATTGGTCGAACGAGGGGTATACGGTTAATAAAGGATAGAGAATCCATACTCTCCACCACTTGATTCTCTTCGTTACCATTGTCTTCTTTGATACTATTTGCCTGCTCGATATCCAACTCAACCTCGACTTGACCCGCTCGTGCATGTATATCCTCTTCAACAAATATAGGCATATTTGTAGCCATTGCCATACCTATTGCCTCGTCGGCATAGCATTCCACTACATACATTGACCTGGGCAAGACACCCTCATTTCCCAGCTCGTCGTCATCATCAGTGTATGAAACACTTTCACCTGATATGGAAGTAGTCTTCACAACACCCTTTCGTTCTAACAATAAAGCACCTCCAAGGACCAAGTTACCCTCAATCAAACTTGTTGGCTCCAAAACACACCCAATTACATTTGAATTCAATTGTTCATCAATGATTTCAAGTAGCAGTTCATATGGAGAAGAGTATGGAAGTACTGAATCCTCTAACATTTCTTGTTTGGTATCTAGCTTGGCAGGATAGCCAATGGCACCACGGTATGGTGCCGGATTGGCTTGTTTTGTAAACTTGTCAAGGATTGAGGTAATTAATGATTGTGTTGTTTTGCTCTGTTTGCTCATGCTGGTATTATCTATTTCTTCGTTCAATTCGTCAAGAGGTGCTTCTGCCAACTGTAATCTCTCACGAGCCTTATCTAACTGTTCAGTTGCTTCATCGATATCACTAACATCTCCGCCTTCTTCCTCATTAGTATTTTTGGCAATTGCAACACGTTGTTCACATTCGGCTATATACATTTGAGTTTCTTTAATTTCAAGTTGTAATAATCGCTTTGATAAGGAGTATAACATATCGGAATCATCTGTGTCATCAGTATCTCTTCCTTCTTCATTATCGTCATCATCATCGTCATCACGTTCCAACAAGTACTTTACTTTTAATATCAAATTACCCAAACTTAAACTCCTACCCTGCCAATCTTTCCCCATCATTCGTTGATACGCCACCCTCTTACCCATTGTATACTTCTCATCTATAGTATTATCGGCAGCATCTCGTTCTTGTAAGTTGGGATCTATACTCCAGGTACTCCATGGTAAATTATCATATAATCCAAAATCACGATTTATAAACAATGAATTTAATGATAATAATACTGATTTTGATAATGGTTGGTTAGTATATGTTGATGATAGTAGTTTAATTGCATTGGTTGTGTATGATTGTGAGATTGGTATTGGCAGTGCTTTGATAATAGTTGACGGTTGATATGTGTTAGTAGACTTAGATGATGTATCTGTTTTAAGATATTGTATATATGCTTCTGATATAGATTGGCATTGTTCCGGTGTTGATAGGAAGATCGTTTCAATACTACTGCTAGATGCAAACACTGATGACGACTGCTCATCGTCTATTGTACTTGTACATCTACAGGCAAATGATAAAGGTATAAATGTGCTACCAATACTACCGTCCAGTTGACTGCTACTAGAACTACTGAATATGTTTGATATCTGCCGCTGGATAGATTCATCAATATATCGGAGGTCTGCTCTATTCTTTGTTGTCTCTACTGAACTTGATTCTGAATCATCGGCATTGGTTGAGCTTGTTGCAAATGAGATTATATTACATCTTGTCCTCGACAGCGGATATATTGTGGTAAAAGAATTATCATACACAAATAATAAAGATGATAATAATGATCTCATCATTCTTCTACCTCTGATATATGTTTGTTGTCGGCGCTAATTCCGCTCTAGAGGTTTGAGATAGAAGCAATCAAGTTGTAAAAATTGAAAGACTGATTTGGCGATACACCGCCGCTTAAAACAATTTTCTTTCATAAAATGATCAAATTGAAAGTAGGGGAGATGAGGATTGAAAGAGCATCAACAGTAGTAGAGGAAAGGTATACCGTGGCTGTTTGGTTTCTATAGTTGTGATTACGGAGTCGGTTATTTTATGTGTAGTACGGGAGAAAAGATTTAATAGAGGTGAAGAGCAATACCATACCTTCTCAGCAAAACAAGATAAGATATAAGAAGACAACTTCAACAATGCCATTTCATACTGGAGCTTCTATCATTGTACAAAACCTCAATAATGAAACCTACAATGGTTTACGAGGTATAGTACAATCTCAATTAGACACAACATCTTTACGTCATAATGTATTCCTAATTCAATCAAAGAAGACTATTGCATTAAAGCCTGCCAATCTCAAACATGCCGTACCAACACAAAATGATGATGTATTATTCATGAGTATTAAAGAACTCAAATCGGAATTACAATCATACAATATCTCTACCGATTCGTATAAAGATAAAGACTCTTTAGTTGAGGGTGTACGTAATGCTAGGAATGAAGGGTGGAAACGTCCCACTGAAGTATCGGCCGGGAAATTACCAGCAGCTGCATCAAATGAAACAAAAGAAAATGCAGACAATGTGCATTATGGCAAGGCATCATCAACATCATCTGATAATGATAATAATAATGATGCATACTCGGCTGGATATCAAAGTAAGAAACGTTCATCCACATCTACCACATCAGATGGTAAAGAAGACAAAAAGAAGACTAAAGGGAATCTACCCTGTGAAGTAGCCTTGGCAAAGAGTTGGAATGAAAGTACAAATCCAACTGGATATTACATGTCTGAGAAATTAGATGGAATGAGATGCATCTGGGACGGAAAAGGAAATCTATACAGCCGCAACGGCAATCTAATAATGGCACCATTATTCTTCCTCAATGCATTACCCACCGGGACAGTATTAGATGGAGAACTATTTCTAGAACGGGGTGAATTTCAACAATGTATGTCAATTGCAAGACAAAGCAAACCCAATGAAAATGATTGGAGATCATTGACATTAGTTGTTTTCGATGCACCAATGGTCGAAGGTGATTTTGAGACGAGGTTACAAGCCGCTAGGGATGCATTGGCTATGCATCAGGTTGATGTGTCCATTGCCAAGGTACACTCTCATGTAGTATGCCGAGGAAAGAATCATGTCAATGAAGAGCTAGAACGTGTTACCAACCTTGACGGGGAAGGTCTAATGCTACGTAATCCCACAGCTTTATACAAGGGCGGTCGAACCTCTGATTTACTCAAGGTGAAGAAGTTTTTTGGTGCTGAAGCACGTGTTGTGGGACACGAGGAGGGAAAGGGACGTAACGTTGGTCGTTTAGGAGCACTTGTATGTACCATGATTGGACCAGGATCTGATGGGAAGAAATTCAAAGTTGGAAGTGGATTCTCAGACTTTGAAAGGGAGTATGAGAATTGTCCAAGTATTGGGAGTATCATTACGTATCGTTACTTTGAGTTGACTGACGCCGGAAAGCCTCGATTCCCTGTATTCGTGAGGGTTCGACCGTCCGAGTAGGCACGAGATAGTAGTGGATAGAGTAGTAGGAAGGAAAGACGAGTGAAGAAAGTGAAAAGGATATGCCTATTCTCAATACAGAAAGATGTCTAGACTGTTTAGAGCATGTCTAGGGTCACTACAAGGCAGCATTTAGTAATTTCATAATATAAAACAACAAACGAAGAGTAGCTGAACAAAGACCTATAGTCCAGACAAGTATACTTAGTAGGGACAAGAGTATGAACAAAGTCTATCTTATCTAATCTCTATATTAAAGAAATATAATGAACAACCACAATGTCTTCGGCACCACTCCCAATACTTCTTTCATCCACTTCTTTCTCATGATAAGCACTTCCGGGCTCTTCGATTGTGTATTGAACAAGTAAATTATCTATTTGCTGTGTACAGAAGTTCGAGTTGTTCTGATCTACCGTATCTTTCTTGTCAGTACCGCCCTCGCCTTTCCACTCTTTGACTCTACTACTTCTCTCGGCTTGAAATTTACCATCCCTTGCTTTCCTTGTCTGCCATGCACTTCGTACATCCACACTTAATAGTTCTAATATACATTGTTTGATATATTCCACTGCTTGTTCAGATGAAGTATCTTTCCAAGGTGTATGTGCTCCATAGAATTTCAAAGGAGGAGATTTAGATGATGACGTAGTAGTTAGATCTTGCAAAAACTGAGTAGCCTCCGGAAGGAATGTAACACTCCTTCTCTTTTGTAATCCAGAATCTACCCACTGAGGTACCCTCACATCATCAGTATTGTTGTTCTTTTGTTGTTTATTATACTCATACCCAACACAATCATAATGAGGTACATAAGGCTTGATATCAATAATCGGTGTACCATCTACCAAATCAAGACCTGACAGTAGTAGTTGGAATGTTGTTTTATTATCTTTGTTGTTATTACCCTTCTTCTTATTGTTTATGATGATTTTATCTAATCGACACAATGAAAACCCTATCGGATTAGGTCTATGTGGTGTACGTGTTGAGAATACACCAACCTTCTTGCCACCCAATGAGGGAGGTGAGATCTTGCCTTTGAATTGTCCATTCTTATTCAATTTCTTATCATTACTATTCAAATGAAATACAAACACTACAAATACATGTGAATAGTTCTGTAATTCTAATATCGAATCTTTGGATATTCTCGTTTCATCGAATGTTATTATGCCTCGTGAATGTGGTGCTAGCATTCCTATATTGACATATTATGATATAAGTGATGGGTAAGTATATGAAAAAAATACACATCATATGCACAAATTGCAAGACAAAGACTACAGTTGTAGCTCTTACCTTGTCTTGGCGTACCAACACATAAACGATAGATAGACTGTAGTTTACCAATTGGATATATAGGCAACACATCACCATCGTCTTTATCTTCTCCTTTGTCATCGGCCATCAGGCCATCATCAACTTCTTTGTCTACTACACTTTCTTCTCTTTCGACTCGACCCCGGCGTTTACCCTCATTGTAGGCAGTCCATGTAGCCGCTGCTACTATACATACCAATGCTACAGTCTTACTACTTGATACAATAGTTGTTGATAATGCCATTGTTCTTTTGATAACACTAGAGTGTGATGGCAACGATGATTTGAGCTGAGAGGATTTTCTTCTTGAGCTGTCGCTGAAATTATTATTGATAGCGATCGTCGTTCTAGCTGCAACCGAAGATGAGGGTATTGTAAAAGAGGACATCTGAGATATTACTACTACCAAAGAGATTAATTTGCAATAGCAATTCATCTCTTGCCGGTGGCTATGGAATGGCAAATGCAACTAGCAATGGCAATGGGTGGGGTGAGAAAAAATTGGGAATAAACTTTTAACGAAGATACCATGTAGTTGCAAAAGATCTAGGGGGTAGTCTAGTAACTATCAATATTCAATATTCACTCAATAATGTACACTACAATGTAACAACATCGATACTCAATGGCTACCAAGTTACATCTACACTTTTTCTTACCACTCGTGAAAATATATTAAATTTCGTTTGTTTGCCCACATTAGAGTAAAATTCTCTAAAGATGTCTTCATATGCATACTCCCGAGTGTCAAAACCGTTTTCTTCTGACCATGATCCTCTGTCTATAACTATTGTGATTTGAAGAGGCATTAACCTCTTTGATTCGTCTTTATGGAAATCTGCTGGTGCAAGTATCAAGGGCATGCCATCTTCGTGGTCTATTATAACTGCAGCAAATTGTTTGACATAACCTTTCCTTCCCTGGCCTACTGTTTCATTTTTATTTAATATAAAGATATCAGTTGCTCCGCTGCCCATTGTTGCATGTTTCCTGCGGGAGAATGTATACTTTTCTTCTGATGTTGTTAGTTGGCTTTCGTAATCCGTGTATCCTTTCAAATAGACCCCATTCAAAGCACCTATAGCACCACCATAAACACGATGTTCTTCCTGATTCCCTATACTACCAATTTCTTTAAGGGTATGCATGTTTTCACCATCTATTTCCCTGCTGGCATTGAACACTACAAAATCCTTCTCATAATCGATATCATTTGGTTTTAGAAAGTGTGGAAAGAGACCATCGATATAGCCTTCATTATACCCCCATGTTCTTGATCAAATGCCACTGCAATTTCATCATCCGAAGTATGAATAGGTCCTCTGCCAATATTGCAATACCATCGTACTTTTACTGCAAGTAATAATCTTTCCATACCCAAAAATTCAGCTAAAGATAATACGTCGGTATCAATATCATCAACCTTAATATTACCGCGACGCATATACGCTAATAATACTTTGAATGGAACTGGATCTTGATCGATAAATATCTCATCATCTCCATTATTTGATTGTTCAGTCCAATTATCGGACAGTAAAGAAGCAAAGTATGAAGAATTTGATGTGAGAGTAGATACTGATGTGATAAACTTGGTACCGCCGACGTCTAACACGACGCGGTCAGATGTACCTAATGAACGTCTCGCCATTGTTCTACGGGTTACAGTCAACTCCTTGCTCTAGAGAAGACGTGAGTTATGGTCGGTATATTATCTCTATCTCCTCTCAATGTTCCTTGCGTGCGCTGCAAGTAAAGAATGTGATCAGTTTTCATGTAGTGAAAACTCATTTTTGGGTAAAGATCGTTTCGTCTGTTGAAAGTTGAATTTGATTTTTGATGCGTTGAAACTGATGCCGACTGTGCGAGTAGATGCAGGGGTTGTCAGCTACTCTTACTTGTACACAGTAAAAAGATATAATAAGAGCTGCTACTGCAATAATCAAATTATATACTAACAGCCTTCGTTGATCGTATACTAAGCTAGCTATACAATCAATAAGTAAACTCTGAAATTGCAATAATGATCTTCAAGAAAAGGAATGAGGATCATACCCTCCTGAATCCACTACATTCATCCTTAACGAGTAATAAGAACGATAAGCCTAATCAACTGGCAACTATTATTTTTGAAGATCAAGCATTAGATGAAAGTAATAAGATGAATGATCAGCCTTACCTAGCAACTATTATGATTAATCATAAAAACAGTGGTAGCACTAGTGGTAGTACCAAACGTCTAGCTGTTGACACGCCAGGAGTCATCAAAGAAGAGGGTCGAGAAGAGGAGGCCGAAGAACGAGACGACAACATAGAATACTCACGACAAACATCGTACAATAACAACACCGAGCGTGATAATGTCGAAATACAACGACAGCCAACCATTAATGATAATGGATTAGATCATTTATCATACAATAAAACAATATGGCATGAAAGTCCTGATAGTATTGAAGTACCACATATCAAACGTAGTACAAGTCAAATTGTGCCGGCTAGTAGTTTAGCTAATTATTCATTAGAAGCAAGGAGTAAATTGCAACGTATCCAAAGCGTTAATGTTGAAAAGGTTGAGTTAGGTCTGTTAAATGAACAGATTGGTTGTTTGGCAGTTGATAATGATGGGAATGATTATGGTGATGTTACTTTACTACCCTCGTTAAAGAACAAGTCTTCTGTTACCTCTACTGCTACTGCAGCTGGGCTGAAGAAGAAGACTACCCATACCGCCGCCGCTTCCAGTAGTAATGGGACCTCGTTGAAACATATGTTTATCAAGAAGAAACGATATACTACAAAGAAGAAGGATGCCAACAAGAAGAAGAAGGTTAGTAGAGGTAAGATCAGTGCCTCCTCGAGTAGATCTATGCCGTTGATTAGTGAATCGCCACTTGGCTTTGAGTTGGTTGGAGATGATGACTTATCTAATGACAAGCCAGTAGATAAGAAGAAGTCTTCTACCAAGAAGGAGACTCGGTCGTCAGTTGATATACGAGAGTCTCCTCTTGGCTTTGAGTTAGTTGGAGATGGATCTGATGCAAAGGACACCAAGAAGACTGTTGTTAAGACCAATCCTTCCTCAAAGAGTAAGAAGAAGAAGAATACTTTTGTCGGCATGAAGAAGAAGAAGACGAGGGCCTCAAGATCATCTACCAAGGCAACAAAGACGAAACAAGTTTCTCCTTTGGTCGTTGCCGAAGACTTCTTCATTGCAGAGCCTGTTGACGAGCCTTTAAAGTCCCCCAAGGTACTACGAGAGTCACCACTTGGATTTGAAGTAGAAGATTCAACTCATGGTACCAAGAAGGGTCATCAAGAGAAGAAGAAGAAGAAGGGACAGACTACTACAGTCACTCCTGTAATCACCAAAAAGGAAGAACCAACACATGATATTCAAACCACCAAAGCCAAATCTACAAATAAAAGACTATTGGCAAAGCTTCGAGAATCACCCCTTGGTTTTGAAGTAGAAGAAGGGAGTACCACCTCCATTGATATGAGCGAGAATGAGAAGGAACAAGTGACACCTCAACCACTGAGTTCTTCCTCCTTGACACCCCCGTCGGCAATTACCGATCGTAAGGTATCCTTTGTTGATAATCTGGCAAGTAAAGCAATTGCTGATATCATGGCAAGCGAGACACTCGCCGAGCGTAGTAAGTACCAATCATTTGGCTTATGGGGTAGTGATGAGAAGGAGCGTAAAAGTCAGACATTATTATTGGATGAGGGAATGATAGTACCTCAAGAGATCCTTGATAGTTTAGTAGAAGATGAGACGACTGAGGATGAAGAATCATATGTAAGCAGCACAATGAAAGGAGGAGAGGAGGATCTTAGTGAGGAAGAGACAATGGTAGATGAGAGTATGCTCAGTGGAGAGTCTACGCTACTACCCAAGGAAGAAGAAGAATCTACAGTAGACGACACTGTCAGGAGTGGATACAAGCTGCAGTTTGACTTGCCAAAGATGGAAAAGAAGAGGACTGGACTTCGACTGAATCCGGTTCTTCGTCTTCAGAGTTTGAATCGGATGAGAACTCGTTCTTTGAGGCGTATTGCTACCGAGCAGGGTCTTCTTCGATTTAAGGCAAGTGAAGACGATGATGATTTGCCATCGATTAAAGTGAATGATGACGAGGCATCAGTTGAAGTTACTTTAGACACAGAGGATGAGATTGAACATGATGATATGGTTAAGGATAAGCGAAAGAACAACAAGAAGAAGAACTCAAAGAGATCCAAGAAGGGCAAAAAGAAGTCATCAAGGAGAATGAGAGAGAGTGAAAGCAGGCTGAATAACCAAGATGACAACAGTGTTGATCTAATCAATGAAGTGGAGAGATTCCTTGATCAGTCTGGTGATGTATTAGCTAATTGGGGGGATAAGTTGTTAGGGTTCAGTAGTGAGGAGGAGACATTAGAATCTTATGAGTCTGACAAGGATGACTCATCCAAGTTGCACCTTTTATGAATCATTTACCAAGTGGTAAGAATTGGAGCGGCTTGGGTTAGAGGGGATAGGGAGAGCGCAATATAGATTCAAAGAGATCAGATGAGACTTATTGATCTTTGTTTGAATCTATCTATATGTTGAAAAGATATTGTGACCTCAATAGTGAGGGGGATGTGAGATATATGTTTATATGTGTGTGCTAAGATTAAACTAGGCCAGAGAGGAATAACTGAATCTACGTGTGTTTAGGGTTGAAACAACAACTTAGTTTACTCCTCTGTATTAAACCTCTTCAAAACTGAGGGTAAGTCCTTATTTCAACATTATAGTACATATAAACCCTTCACATCAGATGCGCTGTTCATGTGGAAGTGGGACGTCATGCCTTGATGATTTGCTGACTTCCATCGGGAAATGTTATCTCCTTTGTTCCATCCCCAAATAGAGTTTCAGTTGTCCCGTCTGTGTGAACCATTCGATTTGTACCATCGGGAAAAGTAATCTCTTTTCGTCCGTCTGTATAGTGATTTTCAATCTGCTTGTTCGGGAAGTGATACGTTTGCATGCCGTCGATGTGGGTCACCTGTGTTGTCTGTCGAATAATAGCAGTAAACGGTAAAGACAAAGAAGTTAGACGACAATGATGTAATCAAAGAGTAAAGAGATACAAGCATATTAATAGGTCGCTCTTCTTACCTTGGTGGCAGCATAGTAGTAAACAACAATACCCTTCTTCTCGTTTGCATATGTCCTCTTTCTGTCTCCATTAGCAAAGGATATAGTCGTTGTACCATCAGACATCACCTCCTTTTGGGTACCATTCTTATACTGTGTAATAGTCTGGCTTCTAGACTGTGCTCCAGCCACTTGCTGCTGGTACTGAGGACGACCATTATCACCAAGCTCACCGCCTCCTTCGACATGTTGCATTGATGGACTGAGGGCTGTGACAACTTGAGGTATAGAGTTAGCATCCTGATTTGCATCATAGTCGGCGGCATTGTACGGCTTCCTCTGCTGCTGATCTCCTCCCACAACTTGGGTGGAATCAATATCCTCTGTATTATTATCATGATTGTCCATCATCTTTACACCCAATTGATTGTTTGCATTGTTCAACTTTGCCAAGTGTCTTTGTAGCCAATGTTCTGTAGGCTCTTCTGTCAAAGTATCATCATCCTCTTCAGCGACCTCTCTAGTTGGCAATACATTCTCATTAACAACTTCTACCTCACTTTGATTCTTCTTCAATAATGCCGTCTTTCCAATCTGCTTCTGAGATAGTTGTGTATTCTGATGGGATGAACGATCACTTAGTGCCTGACGTGATGATCCACCACCACCAGCTGGACTCTTGCCCTTTGTCTTTAGCACTCCACCGCCATCTTCAATACCAGCTCCATTACCAGGCGACCTGCTGTTCTTCAAGGCATTAATTGAACGTTCTTGTCTTCGAATCACCTCCTTCAATCGGTTCAATTCCACACTTTCCTTGGCCTTGATCTTCTTCATTTCCAACTGTATCTTCTCCAACTCTGCTTTGAGTGCTTCCGCATCCTCCTTCTCTTCATTGTCAACTTGTTGCTTTAGCTTATTTGTCATCTTTGTGGCAACTAGTGCAGCGTTGGCAGCCTTATGTCGGTCCTTCTTGATAAGGGCTCGTTGTTCTTTTGCCCATTTCTCAACTGTTTGCTTCTCAGCTGCTGCCCAAGCTTTAGCCTATGATCAGAATGATAGTTTACGTTAATGAGAAGCGTCATAAGGTGAGTATATCTTGTATCATCATCAAACTAAACATATATCATTCTTACCCTCTCCCGTTCACCCTCCGCCTCACGTAATGCAGTCTCCTGTCTCCTTCTCATATTCTTAATTAGTGCCCATTGCTCCTCTTCCTTCTTCTTCCATTCCTCCATTGCCTTCTTTTCATTGGCAGCATCATTATTGGATCTACGGCGTTGTTGTTGCTTGATGTTATTGTTGGATCGGGTAGTTGATGGAGTTGTTGCTGTACGTGGACGTGACTTGGGAGTAGTTGATCTTGGCCGAGTTAATTGATTCTTTTGTTGTTTCGGCTTGTTATTATTCCCACCGTAATCCAAGGCAGCTGATGATTCCTGATCATCTACCACATTATCATCATGAAACTTGACCTCTTTTCCTTCGATACAAATGTCTTCATGTTCTAAATATCGATCCACAATGTTGTCAATAGACGGAGAATCATACTTTGTTTGAGCCAATGGGGTGTTATTATTCATATCATCATCTTCTTGAGTACTATCCTTTCCGTTGTCAAGTGGTGGTGTATGCCGAACAAGAGGCATCTTCTTAACAACCGAATGAGGTGTCGTCTGTCGAGCTTGAGATGGTGTATACTCTTCGTTAACATTGTCTCGTCGAGCTTGTGATGGAGTAATTTGATCACCAATACCCTGCCTCTTGACTCCGGAATGATAACGAGCTGATGATGGAGTCTGCTGTTGCTGTTTACCATTATTAGTGAACCGAGACTTACTCACTGAACTTGGACGTTGTCTCCGAGCCTGTGATGGTGTAACATCATCTCCACGTTGCCTATTAGCAGTGCCCATCTTCACCAATGAAGTAATATCATCACGTTGCATATCCCCAATTGACTGCTTTTTCGTACTACTAACAGCAGCAGGGGTACTTGACATAGCTCCCGTTCCTCTGTGCTTCGCTGCTGATTCCAATTTCTTACTCTTACGATCTTTACGTGCCTCCTCTTTACGTAATTGACGCTTCTCCAAATCCTTAACCAAGTCTTCTTGCATCCTTTCAAGTTTCTCTAACCGTGCCTTATGTTCTGACTTTGATTCAATGTTGTTGTTAGAGGTAGTGGCAGTATTTAATTGCTGTTGTGTGCTTGGTGTAGTAGCACCATTGTTGAATTGCCGTTGTGCCGTACTCGGAGTAGAACTCGTATTGTAGGTGTGTAATGCCGATGGTTCCTTTCGTGTACCCTTTCGTAAGAATGGTTTCTTCTTCTTTGTTGTACTTACTGATGTTGCTGCACTTTTCATTTGTTGTTCACCTAATGCTAGCATACCCTCCAATGAACTTCTACCATTCATCTTCATTCCTTCACTTCTTTCGTTGTTATTTATTGCTGGAGAGCCTCCGTTATAACTTGACATATTCTTACCACCCCCACTACCACTACCAATCTTGCTAATACTATCCATATATTGTTCAGGAGTTTTACTAATACTATCAATAAACTCTCCACTCATTTGCAATATTGGAGAACTATTACCACTTTTGTTACCACTACTACTATTACTGCTGGTATTACTCATTGGTGTTGTATTGCTCATTGGTGTTGCGGCTGTTGTTTGAAATTGACGAGTATTGCTACCATTACCTTGGGGTGACATTATCATATTACGTTGAGTAGGTGTCTGCTGTTGATATTTCATCCCATCAGAACCATGTGCTACTTCATTTTGAATATCATTTTCAACTAATAAATCCCTACCTCCATCAATACCATTGCCAACAGAATTATCCTGTGGTGATGACATGTACTGATTACGTACATAACTTGGTGTGTTATTCTGTTGTTCATCTTCTACCATAATATTGTCGTTATATCGTCTGATAGTTTTTCCATTAGGTTTTTGAGTAGAATATAGTAATTCACTACGTGCCTTGGAGGGTGTTTCCTCAGAACCAACGCCACCACCTCTAGCACCAATATCATTATTAATCATGTTAGTAGATTTAGCAGCCATAATAGGACCTCTTAATAATGAAATAGTATCGGTATTGCCAGTTTTATCACTTAAATTATCTTCTTCTTCATTTTCGTTGTTGTTGTTTCTTGCCCCTGCACCACCAACTGCACCGAACGTAGTAGAAGCCCTAGCTACGTGAGAAGAGGATGGAATTGTAGCATTTAATTGTAATTCACTCTCGTGCAATAGATGCATGGTATCATTACCGAACATAATATTGTCTTCTTCATAGCTGTTCATTGTACTAAATTTGCTGTTCATTGTTGTACTGTCGTTTTTCTGCTTTTACTATATAGTCGTCTTTGGCAGAATTAATATAACTACGGTTATTAGTATCGTGTATATACTGGTTTATATTACTAGTATTGCAATACCTATCAATACCTAAACTATTCTCTATGTTGAATGTGGTGCACCACCTTTTTACAATTACAAATTTCAATCGAAAATTATTGTAAATAATATTATTATCGGCGTAAAAGTGATATTCATATGATTTATCGTAGCATACACTTAATATTGTATTAACTTCACTTAGCTCAAGATTGCTTACGCTTCCGTCCTATATTGTTGATATACAATTAATAGCATGTGAGCACCATCATTTTGCAATTAAATGTTGCAAACTGAAAAAAATACCCTTATCTGTACTCGACAAATTTCAATCGAATGTTACATGATTACACTATCTAAAAATATGAGTAAGTGAAAGTATCAGAGACTCCTAGCCTGAAGAGAAGAGAGTATTGGGCCTACTCACCACTATTTGGAAAGCTTTACTAGTAAATCTGTGGATACATCGTGATATTATAGTTCTTATTCTCTTTATACAACACATAAACTTGAGAATCTTATCCAAGTCTCCTCATTTTCATATTACTTCATTCCATTGACACCAAATATTCAACCTACACTCAAAAGCTAGCGACTAGCATTCAACAAGCTACTTCCACACCTTACCATACTACCACTTGCAAGAGTTCAACAAGGGTGCTTGGCCCTTACAGCAGTGCTTTACCCTCGTGATGTGGTTGTAACATTTGTAATTAGAGCCGAATTTGCTTGTACAATGTGTATTTGTTTCGCAAATACGGCATTTTCCCGAAACACAAACACTGCTATTACAGTAGTTGTTGTTAGAACAAGTACTCCCATTGTTCCTCTTCGATGTACATTGTAAAACTGACGACCCGCTGGTTAGACAAAACTGACCACTTGCACAACCTGTTGTTTGTCCAGATGTAGGACATTCACGGCATCTGCCTGATACACAGTATCCACTCTGGCACCCATTATTACTACTACAGGTTCCTCCGTTACCCCCTTTGCACACGCCTCCAGTACACACGCCGCTTTGGCAGAAGTTGTTGTTAGAACAAGAACCCCCGTTGTTCCTCTTCGATATACATTGAAAAACTGTTGAGCCGCTGTTTAGGCAAAATTGACCGCTTGTACAACCTGTTGTTTGTCCAGATGTAGGGCAATCACGGCATTTGTTTGATACACAATATCCACTCTGGCACCTATCATTACTAGTACAAGTTCCTCCATAACTCTTTGGGGGTGATAGAGAAGGAGATTGGCTTGGAGCTTTGCTTGGGGCC
>Ga0214477_100237_pt1 | contig 38584 bp, 34 predicted proteins | sample M1_20Mar14CPVII9_FD_165058 | JGI IMG/M metagenome (GOLD analysis project Ga0214477, IMG submission 165058) | Marine eukaryotic communities from Monterey Bay, California, United States - M1_20Mar14CPVII9sort6BwellC16 | ecosystem: Environmental > Aquatic > Marine > Unclassified | place: USA... | reverse complement strand
CTCTTTTAACTCTTGAAACAAGAACGTAAGGCGCGACAAGGCCTTGAATCATCGTTAGATAGTTGTAAGAATGAGTTATCAACAACAGTTGAGGAATTGGAAAGAAAGTCGGATGATTGCCATGATCTTCAGGAGAAACTATCGACAGCAGAAGAACAAGTCTCAGATCTAAGCGCAATCAACGAAGACGTCGAGGCCAATCTGGAGGAAGTTTGTTCCAAACTGGTCAACTTGGCAACCATCTTTCAAAGCAAAGAGGCCGAGTTTGATAAGTATAAGGCCGAGTTGCGTCGCGCAGTTAATACTGCCAACAAAGATGCAGACCTTGCCACATCAAAATATACGAATGTCAAGCAAGCAAATCGATCTTTAACGGCAGAGTTAAAGGACGTGAATATTGAATTGAAGGAAGTGAAATCAGAGTTAAAAGAGGTAAAGGCACATAGGGCCGACGTCCAAAGACTAAGGAAGAATCAACCAACTAACTACATCAACGCGATGCATAAAGACCCCAAAACAAAGAAGAAACAAGTAGCCAGACGGAAAGGAAAAGAGAATAGTTTCGACGAGATCTCTTGAGGATCTCTTGGAATATCGAGCACACTTTGATTATTTTTAAAGTTTAGACTGTTAAATATAGCAGTTTTATTATATGGAACATTCTCTTCTACCTTCTCTTAAGTTATCATAGATTTCTCTCGGCGAGGGGGCCATTCTTTGTTTGATGTATCCATACCGAAGCTAATCTAAAGACGTTGAACACTCCAAAGCTCATCCACACACCGGTCAACCCAAACATCTTTGGCAGGGTGTTGAGTGATATGATTGAGGCAATTGTTGAGACCACCGTCCCTATGGAAAGCTGCATGAAGTTACCAGTGCCGATCATCACTCCTTCTCCAATGAATACCAATCCATTCATTATTTGATAGACACTGGCCAGAATTGAAGGTATGACTGCCGCTTGTCTCACTTCTAGTAAAGGTGAGCTCTGCTGCAATAATGGTAGCATTAGTAACTGTAGCGATCCAAGTAAACATCCCAACACAAACCCCCAAGACATTAGTCTATTGACAACTGTCTTTGCTGCTCTCTTTCCCCCCCGAAGCTTGCCTGTTGATTTGTCAACTTGTTCGATTAACTCATTGGGCACAACGGTTTGTGCAACTACACTTAGCGCGAGCAATACAATACCGCCCACTTGAAATACTTGTATTGCCAAAGCATGTGCGGCTGCTGCAACACCTGTGTCATCTAAGCTTTGGGTGACCCGTGCCACCATCAAAAAGGTTAGATTCAAAGCCACATTTCGCAATTGCAGCGCTGCTCCTCCTTGCAGCAACGGTTTTAGCTTTGACCATTGAGGTAGTGACAGAATCTTTGACCAACGGATCATACGTCTTTTCAACATTAGAGCTAGAAAGCTTGCAGCCGAGATGACTTCAGCAGCCAGAGTAGCAATTGCCGCCCCAGTAACTCCCAAACTGCATGTAAACATTAATATAGGATCCAGAACTGCATTGAATATATTGGATATTGCACTAATCTTCAATGGAGTCTTCGTATCAAGTGTTCCCCTAAACGCACTGAATCCAATTAATGATATAAGCGATGGCAGGAAAGCAAATGATCTTATAAACAAATAAGGCTTGGCAAATTTCATTGCAGGAGCCCCATCTTTCAACACACTTGATAATATCTTTTGAGGATATAGCAGCATTAGTGCACTCCCAACTAAACTTATATAGAAGCCAACTATCAAAGCCTGACTAACAGCATCTTGTAACTCTTCTTGATCACCAGATGCATTCGCTTTGCTCACTAAGGTAGCAGTTACACTAGGCAGTACAGATACTATCCAAAATGCTGACGAGAAGACCTGATTTGCGGCAGCCTGACCTGCAACTGCCAATGCTGATCCCACTATAATAAGAAGTTGTAAATGAGCATGAGTAAAATGAGCATGAGATACTAAATTGTAGATATGTGCACATCATATGCACATTTTCAGACACTTACTCCTATTGACCCAGAACAAGTCGACTGCACCAATTAAGGGATTTATTGCAAAGTTGGCAATGCACGGTAAAGCAATCTTCATCATTCGCTTATCCAATTCATCATTCTGGGGCCATATTGAGAGTTTTTCATCCTCCACTGTAGCTACTGACGATGATATTGATGATGATTTTGCAGATGTGTTTTTTATAGTGATATCTTTATCATGATTTATTGCATCAACTATATTATCACCATTATCACTACTATCATTATTATCATCTGATGATGAAAACAATACAGAAGGTACCGATTGGTTTATATTGATATTATCATTATTATTTTGCAGCACTATTCTTCTTCGTTGTGACGTATGTTGCAATGGTTGATTATGAATAGCAAATGAACTGCAAAGCGATATTGTCAAAATGAAGTAAAATAACATTGCAATTCTTCTACTAAAACTGATAATCATACTACAATATAAATGTTACGGATAATGAATGGGTGACGCCGCTGCTGATAGCATTTATTACTTTCCACAATCGCCTGCCTGCGTTGACTCGAGACTTTATTCAATGAAAAGTTTGGCGACCAAACGGTTCTAATGATTCAAGATTGAGAATGGGACTTCTATCAGCCAAGAGATATCGGATGCATAAGATGCCACAGGATAAGATAATATATACTCGAGGAAGACAACTTCCATACCTAATTTTTAACCAGCTAGTGCCCCCGACGAATCTGCTCTGTCTATCATTCTTCTATATGTGTTATTCCCTTCGGCCTGTTGTAGAAGCTCATCATGTGATCCTTCTTGAATAACTGCACCATCCTTGAAGACAAATATCTTATCTGCACTTCGGATTGTTTGCAGTCGATGAGCGACTACAATAGTGGTCATGCCAAAACGATTACTGAGGAGTTCATTGAGAGCTTCCTGAACTGCAGCCTCCGATTCACTATCTAGTGCACTATAAGATGAGCGTTTAACAGTTCATATGACGAAGAGAGACGAGAGTAACATCTGTTAGTACATATGGTTTTCAAAGGCAGTCAAACATTGAAGTAGCTAAATCAACCAGACTTCATATTGAACACTTGAAACATAATGATAAAACAATACAAACGCGGACTTTCCTCGTAGCCTCATCAAGCAATAATAGAGCTGGCTTTCTCACTAATGCTCGTGCGATCACAATCCTTTGTCGTTGACCACCACTTAGATTCTGGCCTCTCTCGCCCACTTGCTCATTATACTTGTTTGGGAACTTATCAATAAAGCCATGTGCATTAGCAATCCTTGCAACCAACATAATCTCCTCGATACTAGCTGAACTGCCATACCCAATATTCTCTGCTATTGTACCTTCAAATAAAACTGGAGTTTGTTGGACAAGACCAATCGCATCTCGATGTTTGGTAAGGCTCATACTACGCAAGTCAGTACCACCAAACTTGATAGCCCCATCACTTGGGTCATATAGTCGCTCTAAAAGTGAAATCACTGTACTTTTGCCGGAACCCGAAACGCCAACCAAAGCTACTAAGTTACCACTCTTTACTTTGAATGATAATTCATTTAATGCCTTGATGTCTGGCCGAGTGGGATATGAGAAACTAACATTATCAAATGTGATATCTTCACTAGTGTTTTCAAGAGTATCCTCCTCATGAAAGTTTTTGACAATGAAGTTCCCAATTCCAGGTGGCGGGGGATGCCTATCCAGAAGGAAGAAGACTCTATCCCCAGCTCCGCTGCTTTTCACGAGTGATGAATATGATTGAAAGAGATTGAGAGTATATTCCTGCAGCTGTCCCTGGTAGAGCATAAATGCTAACAGTATCTCGGGAGTTAGCTTGCCTTGCTGGACAAAGATCGTGCCAATCAATAGCAGTGAGGCCTGCACGCAAGTGTTGATTAGGAATGTCGATACACCCATATAGTAAATTCCTGATACAATGAGTTGCTTCATACTCAGATCGTATAGCCTCTCGATTTGAGTATTGTATTTCTTACTCTCATGTTCCTCACATCCCAATGTAATTACTGTCTTGATGCATGACAGTGATTCGTGTGCACAAGCGGTGCTCTTTGCGAGTGCTGTTTGTACTTTCTCTGCATTCTTCCCCAACCAATCACCGTACACTTTATTGATTATTCCGACAACGGGGACAATTGCTAGCGTACAACCGCCAAGTGCTGGAGATCTTATAATCATATAGATAGAAATCCCTGTTATCCTGACTAAAGCCTCGATAGAAAACCTGAAGAACCAAGTCAAATCACCGGCCATTTCGCCACAATCGGATGTTAGTCGACTTATCAAATCACCAGTATTGGTTCTATCAAAGAAAGAAAAGTCCTGCTTGAGAATGGAAGCAAATGTATCGACTCGTATTGATCTGACTATATTCTCCTTTGCCTTCCCAAACAAATAGATGCACCAATAATCAAGTACTGCGTCTACACTACCAATCAAGAAGATTAAAAGAACCTCTCGCTTTGCGCCAACGAAGTCCTCATCGATGAGCGAAGCTATTGTAGTACTAACAAAGTGTGGTATAGCCAAACTAAATGGAAGTCTGAATAAAAGAACGGCAATTCCGACCCAAAGATAGTGTGCTTCACCACCCGCAAGCTTTAACAATCGTTCTGTACCCCGCAGACGTGATGTTTCTGAATCATTATGTTGTTCTCCAATATTACTTTCTTGCTGTTGTTCTGTAGACAACAATGGCTCTTCAATGTTTTCCAATTCTAGTAAAGCATGGTTTGTTTGCCTTCTCCTCCTAAGACACCACATCTTTCTTATATTAGGTATTTCGTCTACTACTTGACTTGTATTACTTGATTTATCTCCTCTTGATGATGACGCTGCTGTAGTGTTGGGCCAGAAAGAGGCCATCAGACCAAAAGATGTACAGGCAAACATGGATACTCCCATCCATAATATAGTGTTATCTTTCAATGAGCTGCATTTCAACTTGTCAGTATAAACATTATTATCTTCAGATGATTCGAGATTTACTAATCCAACAGCAATTAGACAAAGCGAAACATTCCCATGCATGAAGAGTAATGTGCGCAAGAAAAAGTAGTTACTCAATTGTTGTTGTGTATTCTGATTGCCCACAACACTTGAAGTATCTTCCTTTGTGGTATTATTCTTGACATATTGACAACATGGGAGTAATGGCACTAACAACCCCACTGATGACAAGGCAATTGCAATAAAGCAAGCTCCAGCAAGTCTAATTGCATCACCTTCTAATACAACTACTGGTGATAGTTCTGATGATTCTTCTTCCGTGTTTTCGATCTCTTCCGTGTCAATCTCAGACAAGCATGGATAGAGTAGATTCCTAAAAACAAGTATTACAGAGAAAGTATGTATTGTAAATAATAATAATATAATGTTATACAAGTGGAGAATATATACATACAACTAACCTTGCAGCGATGGGAAAGGCTAGAAATATAATTCCAAACAGTAGAACACTCGCCGTTAGAGTTGATGAACATAATATTGTAGTTATGATTGATGCCGTCGTCGGCAGACGGTGAGCTGACATTTTATACATATATACACTTAGTAATAGTGATAATCAACAGTGATAATATTGTTGTGGTCGAACGAGTGATGGACAACCAATCAATGTTCTTCAAGTTGATGTCATCAACATTAGCATCAAAGTCATAAAGTAAGGCATAAGGAGGGTTCGTTATGTGGGTCTTACGTATCGGCCTCAGAATCTGGACCTTACCTCTCTCTCAGGAGTAGGACATAAATGGCAGTATGTATCACTTCATCTCTTCGTACTCATGCAGATACTCTTTGCAATATTCATATGAGGATAGGTTCTGCAGATATGATGCTTAGTTAGTTTGCGTATATGTATTCTCTTAATTTCTTTACTGCGCAAAAAACTACCCCATCAACACACAATATCAGTGTATATAATATTATACCGATATACCTACTCAATAGGTATCAAGGTATCACTCCTCATCAATAATATGTGGCGCATTATTATATTCATAATAAGCTGTTTACTATCAGTTGTAGATTCAATGTTATTAATACCCCAACACACAAAACAAAAGTATCATCATAATATGAATGGAAGCAAGAAAAGAAACATATCACCATTATACGTTAGAAAAATAGACACCGACACTGACAACAATAGAAGTAGTAGTGCGCAACAAAGACAAAGAAGAAGACCACCTCGTCCACAAAGGAGAGTAAAGACTGGACTTAGTAATATATGTCCACCACTTGGCGGCATCGTTGGAGCGCCAGAATTACCAGTATTGACAACCAAGGATCCTCGCATCATTGAGAGATGGATTGATGAGCATGTCGGTACTAGCAATGAATACACAATATTAGGATTTGACAGTGAGTCAATTGCAAAACCACCATGGAAACCAAAAAGGCAATCTCTACCTGATGGTCCAGCTACAGTTCAGCTATCAACTACTACTTCATGCATCATAATACAATTGGCTCTATGTGGAGATGGCAGTGCATCTTTTGCTCCAAAGATACTACAAAGCGTTATTAATGATCCCAAGATTATTAAGGTTGGTGTTGGTGTCGATGACGACGCTTTGGAATTGTATAGATGGTCACAAGAAGAAAATGATCAACAGTTGATGTACGATATGAAATCTCGATTGGACCTTGGGTGTATACTTCCAGATAAAACATCAAATAGAAGAGCTGGTCGTGAGTACAATATGATGGATATATACTTGTGTTTTGTATCCTTGTCACTTCTTGCTAATCGTTCATACTTCCTTTTATCATTGATCTCAATACCTCAGTCCGCGAGCTGGCAGAAAAGACAATTGGGGTAGATCTCATCAAATCGAAAGTATGTACACTTTGTACCATATGCTCTAATATGTGACAATTCTTATCCTTATCTATCTTGAACTCCTTATATATAGAAACTTGCAATGAGTAATTGGGGAAAGAGAGACCTAACAATGAATGAGATATCATACGCAGCTAGAGACGCATGGACTGCTGTAGCTATTGTTGATGCATTGCAGAAGCATAACAATGTATTTAATCCAGAGTCATTGATGGCTAAAGAGTTCATGGCTAATCAAAAGTGTATGGATGTAATGGATGATAGAGCCAGACGAAGAAAGAGAGCAAAACTTGAACTGAAAGATATACAACAGAGAGCTAGTTCTGAAGATATGAAAGATATAGAAGAAAGAAAAGAAGAGCTCTACAAGATAATGGATATGACCCGTGCAGACCAACCTCCTAACTTTAGCGAAGATAATCTTATAATGCCACAGTTCTAAACTTTTAGCATATTGACTTTATCTTATTATATTACACAACACTACTTTACTCTCAAACAAAGGTTTACAATACTTGATCCTTTACACAACTCCAAGTCCTCCTCCAAGACCAATAAACACAGGACCAGTCAGATCACTGCCCCATGCATCTGCCCAAGTTTGGCTCATTTCCTGAGCAACCTCAGGGTGAAACTCTTCCAACTCCTTCGGTGCTTCGGCATAACATACAATTATCGAATCTACAGCGCTGCTTAACAAACCAAAGAAGATGCCACTCAAAATCATTCCAATAAAGAACCCAACGACGAACCCTATCCCAATCCATGAGCTATCCTTTGACTCGACCTCTTCAATCAAGAAAGCTGCAAATAAGGTGCAGATACCTGTCAATAGAGCAACCGATAAACTCATAATACCCAACAAACGGTTGACAAGATTATCAGAAATAATTGTCTGCCATCCCCGAGTCTTGAACAAGCCAATCACCTTTTTTCCTGCTTGCAGATATGAATACCCATAGAGACCGACATACACGTATGCCCACTTGTTCATGTATTCAACCAAGGCCTCAATATATGAAAGGATACAAAGAGCGATACAACTGAGTATCCCTCCATTTCTATCGTTCCTTGCTTTTCGTAGACTGTCCCTCAACATGTGTAACAGAGCAACGATGAGTGATCCAAAGCAAATGCTACCGAAGCTATATGTAGTTGAACGGTAGAAGGAACTGCTGACTCCAGAAGAGCAAAAAGATGATGCTTCAGTTGGACTGAACCACCAGGTTCCTACAACGCCGGAAACTGTAGCTCTCACAACATTCTGCAGGACTTGATGCGCCCAGTAAAATGAGAGAATAAACATAAATCCGACAAATCCACCAAGAGGTGAAAGATCAGTTTGATCTGTTGATGATGACGATAGAGATTCGCTTGTATCTTTCATAGAATCAAGTTGCATAACACCTCCGAATCCATATGCCCAGATAGCGCTGTATCCAATCAATCCTACCATTGATCCGATGGCTACCAGTCCAAGGCCTAAGTTGGTCTTTAGAACAGTGATACCAGCCTTCAAATTAGAAGCCGCATAGGGGATCCTGCTCTGCACAGAGCGAGCATAACAAATGAGACATACAGTAATAACTCCATAGATTAATCCAACGAAAGGTACAACTGCTAGCAAGATAAGTGCCGATAGTCCACATAGCACGATAGAAAACCAAAGACTGCACTTGATGAGACCAATAGGATTCTTTTTCATGATATTCAATGCTAAAAAGGAAAGAGATGGAGCAGCTAGGATTGCAATTGATACTACTGCGATCCAGAATTCCTTCGGTGGTACATCTTCAGTGGATGCATTATCATTCCCATTCTCATACATATTATCATCACCTGCATTAGAAGACTCATCAGATATCATGCTACTCCAAGAAGGACCATAAGCAATGGCAGAGCCCAGTACTGAAAAGTATCAAATAATTGTGAGACATATAAATAGTATGTATAATTCTATAATATATTATTATATACACACAACTCACCTGCCACCAAATGAACAAGGAAGAGAATGGCAAAAGGTTTATCTCGATACTGTGGCGGCTGGACCTCTCCCTTCTCCCAAGTAATAGTAATTCCATCTTCACGCTCATATTGGTTTGATTCTAATCCTTTATCAACTTTTGCAGAAGCGAGCTGTGTTGTAGTTGATACCTCATTTTGATTATCGACAGCAGTTGCAATTGGTATCGAACCTTGAACTTCTAAAGCAGGTGATGTATCCACTGGAACACCTGTATACTTTGTATCCATACCCATCTTATAATATCTTATGTATTATTGTGTTTGTGTTTGGTTAGGCAGTGTGGCAGTAGATTATCCTTTTTTATTTGCAATATTCATACGTCGTAGCCTCTATTGCAACTCAAATATATTTTGCTTGATGAAAAATACAAAGATATGTAATCGAATACTTTGGTTTCGGCACTACTAATCTCCAACAATGGTACTGATTAGGATGCCTCCTCGGTGCGGTAAGCTCGCTCTACAGAAATTATTTCTGAGAAGCTCTCTGGTCTTGCGTTACAGGCCAACTACCAATGGAGGGCGATAGAAAGCAATTACTAGTACATATCGTACCGCCTATTGTTTACCTCGAAGCTTTAAGTCTGTTACACTTGAGAATCAAGAAGTTAATATTCTTTCAGCCTTGCAATTGAGTATCTCTAGATGAAATACTCCACACTAGAGTTACTCTATAACAACTTAACACTCTTAATGAAATACTCCAGCACACTAGAGTTACTCTTATAACAACACATTGACTTTCTCTTAGTCTTATTCATTTTATAAAGAACCATATAGTATGCAAAGACAGAAATAATACCTAGATAACACAAACACTGGACAGCCCCCCCACCATTAACCCCATTCCACATTACTCATTCATACATAAAACATTACACTGCAGTCTTGGCACGCTTGGGTAGACTATCATTCATATCACTACTAGCTCGTTTTCCCATAGCATTAGAAGGTTCCAACAAGGAAGGAACACCAAAGCCTGTTCCCACATGCCCAGCGCGTGGTTCAGCTTGCTTTGGACTCCTCCGACGTGCAGTTAATGTAGCACAATGTCGACTAGCAACCTCCTCTTCACCCATGAAGCGTTTCCTATCCGCTTCTTCCTTCTTAAGATACTCTGATCGTACTGAAGATGGTGCCGCTTCCCAATTCTTAATAAGATGTTCATTAATAAGTGTTGTTAAGAGAAATAGTTCATTCTCTTTATTCTTCTGAGATGACGTAGATGCGGTGGCAAGTTGATTCTTACATACTTCCTTGACTTGCTCATAGTGATCCATTGCATAAAAATGGAAATCTTGTCTCATTGGTGCTACTGTTAACTCCTCCTCTTCTTCAACAAGAAACTCCTTATGAGATGATGCATGTAACCTACTACCACTAAAACTACTCTCCTTCCTTGTTTTGGCACCACGTTTGTTTGTAGTCTTCTTCTTACTAGACTTTTGTTCAATAGGCGGGAGCGCTGGTGGAACTCCAGTATCTGAATCATCAAGGCTTTTGGGTGTTACTAATGAAGGATGCATAATGTTTGACTTTACAGTAACACGAGGGGAGCCATCTTCACGACGTGAGGAGTTGTCCTCCAATGGTGGCGGAGCGGGGTAATGATACGATGACGGAGGATGATACGAAGGCGGAGGAACTCCGCCATGTTGATGTCCATGAGGGAGAGGGGGTGGCGGTGGATAATGAGATGGTGGCCCAGCATAATGATGATGATATCCAGGATGATGGTTCCCATCAGCGACGGCAGGCTGAGGGGGATACCCACCGTAATGATGATACTGCTGATGATGTTGTCGTTGTTGCTTTTGATACTCGTTAGCAGGTACTGCAGGCTGATTAGGTAGCGCTGAGGATGGTGAATTGCTTGCCATTATTGTTCTTTTTATTTCGTTGACACAAAGATATGAATGTTTTGTCAATTGCAATATGGTTGCTGTTCAGCTAATTAATCACCGCCAAGCCGAAACTTTATAATAATTATAATACTGCAAATAATATAAAGGTTGATATTGGTAAAGGTTGGTTATATTGTTTGTTGATAGCGGCAAGTTTAGCGTTGAGTTTGGTTTGCAAAAACAAAGTTGCGGGAGGCAAATGAGGGTAGAGGATACCGACCTGCACCAAGAAGTTTCTCTTAATTCCGAGCAATAAGTTCCATGGATTTATTTTCAAGCTTTTGACAACACACAGAACTCGTTGTTGTGTGAGACTTTGACTTGTTTTGGAAGTTGTTGCTACTTCTCTATTTCAAAAGGTTAGTGTTGTTGTTTTATCCTCTTGTGTGTTGAATCTCTTGTATTCAATTATTATGTATATTAATAGTATTTTTCAATTCTCAAACATAAAATATATCCTTTTGCAGTCAAATACAACATGCCGTTTGCTAATAGAGGACCTACTACCGACGAGGCCACGGCCACTGCTGCGGCCCTAGCGGCCATTGTAACCCCCACAATTGATGAATTTGAGCAGGCATTTGCAAATGGTAGTGTAGACCAATTGTATTGTCAACAAATTATTCAACCATCATCGAGTAGCAATGCAATTTACCAACAACAACCACCACCACCACCACAACAGCAGCAATACCCAAATACACTATCGGGTTTAGAAAGTATGATTGATACTGTACTACCCTATTCTTCATATTATTACTCTTCACAACCGACATTACCAACGCAGGCATTTGCAGAGCAAGCTGTTTCGAATGCATTACAATATTACAACTTTGGTAATACACATCACATGCAACAACCACCTATGCATCATATGCAACCCCCTCTGGTGCATATGCAGCCACCGCCACCCATGCCTACTGAAAAAATCACTTTATATCAAGAACCTACACCACCAAAGGTTACTGATAGCGGCGATGTTGTACAGGCAGCTGGTATTTTACATATGCTAAAATCCAATGCCAATAAATCGATCAGCATTGAAAATTCATCTGATATCGTTGGTATGACAGTGGATATCCTGTCCGACAAGAAGAAGAAGAGGGACGAGAATGAAAATATGGATAAGGATGATATTATGGAGGAAGAGGATGAGGGCAAGGAAGAAGATGATGATTACGAGGAGGAAGATGATGCATATTCTACTTTATCCACATCTGATGTTATTGATTCACTTGTTCACCCAGATCGTCTTGCATATAAAGATGATTCCGACGGTAAGTAAATTCGTTATGGGTTTATTTTTGTATCTATTTTATATGTTCAATATGATGCTGACATTATATGTATATTACCTCTTGTACCCAACATAAAGAGGTGAACAAACTTCATCAATACGTACGAAAGGATCTTCTTGAGATCTTCGTTGTACCCCAAGTAGCTGATTCGGATGAAGAAGCAAGCTCGGATGAAGAAGAAGACGAAGAGGAAGATAGCGATGAAGAAAACAAGAAGCCTGCTGCAAAGAAGAAGGGTGACAAATCATCAGCAGGAGGCACTCGTCGTCTTGTCACACGTCGTCGAAGTATCACCGTTTCTACAAACCCCTCCTCCGGAAATGAACGTCATTATCCCGGCCGTGTCGGTCTACGTTGTGTCCACTGTGCCAATATCCGTCGTAAGACTACATCCAAGGCTGCATTCTATCCGTTACGTCTCAAGAATATCTACCGTGAGGTATGTGCATGGCAACGTATTCACTTTAAGAAGTGTCCCCACGTCCCTGCCGGCGTTAGGAAGAGGTATGATCATTACAAGAAGATTGATACAAGTCGAGGCAAGGTCAGATATTGGGAGACAAGTGCTAGGGCAATTGGTTTGAAGAATAATCCCAAGAGGTAAGTGTATAGCTTTTTATTATTATATAGAGGAGGATTACACGTTTTGTCGTGCTCATCTTCTCACACTTCATTGCAATTGGGTTCTATCAATTTTGCAGGGATGAAGGAGTGATCTTCGCCAAGACAGCCTGCAAGTCATAGACGTCTCTGCGATGCCAGCCCCCCGATGCATATGATATGCACACTTTTATATGTTTTGATACTTGTGCAATGATGACTATATACGTCAATTGCTGTCTCTCAAGTTTCCCCACTGTTTTGGACAAGGAGAATAGTGTATGTTCTTCTTGTTCAAGGCTGCTCCGTCACTGCAAATGATGTAGTACCATATTGATTGAACGATTCTTCAGCGAGTGTATTACACACGTAGTGTTGCTGAATACGTCAACTACTCCATATTCATTAGCATTCCAAATGCTTTCAAATATAAAGTAAACACCAAGTCATTATATGAGACATTGCTCCTCTCTTGTCTTTCCTTTCATCACACAGCAACTATTTTGGATAGGGAGCTTTATTGTTTGTATACCAATTATCACTCTTTGGATTGTCGTGCCAAGTTCGTTCGTGACCAACTTCGTCTTTCAACAATATCTCTTTAAGCTCTCTTTGCCTTGCCATGCTATATCCTTCGAGCTTGTATGCTACTGGTATCCGTCCTCCCTTTTCTGCAAATTCCTTCAAACTAATTGACAATACCTTGTGCTTATTCTCAGATGCATTTCGGTTGAGGACACAATCTACCATTGAATCTAAATCTGGATGCATTTCACCAATCGACATGTTCCCTGCTCCTTCGATAGGGTGCCCGTAGGTCAAATACTTATTTCGTAATTGTTGTATAGTGCCAAAGTAGTTGTGAAAATGATAGCCAGTGTGTCCCATACCAAACTTAAGGTAGTCTACAAACTCAAATATAATAACATGTCCCCCTTGATCACGTCGAAAGTCTGCTGCATTCCATAATGGAAAAGCTTTTGATAAGATATTAGTTTTCGTGTTAGCAGATTAATGAAACATATAATAAATGATATATTAAATACAAATCAATATGATCTACTCACTCTTCTTCTCCTTCGGCCAACCACTATAATTTGTATACTTAACTGTATATGGTGCCTTTCTCCAAGCAAACTGTCGCATTCGTTGGGTTTTCCAATCTAATTTGAATTCATCATCTCCAATTCCTTCAATGCACTTTCCTAGTATCATATCTGGATGCATCCAATCTCTTGTGATTGTCATGCATTCTGGAGAGCCTTCAAACACTTTTGAACATGCAATGAGTTTTGCAGTATGACAATTTTGTGTAGCAGGGTCGAGATGTGGAAATTCACATGTTTGTGCTGCTCGTAAGAAGTCTCTTGTAGGCGTTTCATCTGCATCGGTTAGTACTCCAATATCATCAGGCGTCATCCCTGCTTTTTTCCACATATCTATAATCAAAGCACGTTGCATTTGTTCACGAATTAAATGACCTCCAATGGGTCCAGTACCTTCAAAGCTAAATTGTTCTAACATAACTTGTGTATTTGGTCCAAATAGGTTGCTTTCGAATAATATTTCATGTTCCAAACTACCATTAACAAAGCGTAACTTGCGTGGAGTTCCAGTCTGTGTCCGATTACTCTCCACAAATGCAACAGCTGTATAAATACCATATGTTTCCATGGCTAAAGCACCTAATGCATGCCAACTATCATCAGCGATTAATGAACCTAGGAATAACCGACGTCTCTTCCTTCCTTTATAATCTGAAAACTGATTTGTATTATTGTGATAAGTAAAATATCTCCGACATCTTTCTGTTTCAATATCAGTATCCAGTTTATCATCCCATACAGGTCGTTTCTTGAGAGCATTTAGTAGAAGAAACCGACCTGCTTCTCCAATATCTGGTGGTAGTGGTATGTTATTCTTATTGAGATCTTTACTCGGTAATTGATGTATAAGATGATGTGGAGCATTGTTAGTTGTAGATTGTTGGATACCCACTGAGTGATGAATAAAAATTGGTGTCACTGCAAATACGACAATTGCAATTCCGAGTATTATTAGAAGCAGGGAGATACTGCTCATTCTTCTTTTGTCCTCTCTTCTTCTTGGACTGCTTGGACTAAGGTGCATCATCTCAGATGTCATTTATTTATAAAATATCTTTTGTTGAGGCTCGTGGTATCCTATTAATTATCATCCTTATCACCAATTAATATCAATACTCCAACTATTAATTGACCAGTAAGGTCTCTTCTGTTCCCATCATACTATATTTATATAGCAATACCCAACACAACTCCAACGCCATAAAATAAGCTGCCTTATGAAATGCCGGGGAGAGAAAAAAGAGGATACCATAAAAAAAGATAGCCAAAACCACGTCGATAAGATATCGCTTGCCTTTTGTCATTGTTTATGGGGAGGGCATAATAGAACTATTGGTTGGTGTATATTTCTTTGTTACAATGATGAAGTGGCATATTATTATCTCTGCATTGATCCTCCCCGCTACCGAGGGCTTTCAACCATGTTTAATATCTACACAATCAAAACAAAAGATAACAACTTCTATATCAATGGGTTTCTTCGATGATTTAGTGAAAGATGCATTTTCCAATGACGATACACTAACAAAAGACGGAGTCGCAGGCTCAATAGAAGGACCTGAATCACAAGATGGATTTGGAATAAATGCTATACTGAAGAAACAAGAACCACAACAGACTGATGTTCAAAAACGATGGCTTGCATCACAAATGAAACAAAAGACACAAAAACAGCAGGTTGCAGTACAAGATGATAGTGGAGGGGCGACAATATTAGTCAAAGCGGCAAAAGGTGCACCACTAACTATAGAAGTTCTTCTCAATACAAAGTGGGAGCTATCTTTGTATCTAACCGGTGTACCAGATAGAGATCCAAACAATGATTTGTATGGGTCTAAAACGAATGTATCAGTGAGAGATAAGCAATTAGGTGCTGGTGTATCACTGCCCTCAGTGCCAACTGCACGAATTCAGATACAATTACTTGAAGACGGAGCAATTTCAATACTCAAATCTTATTCAGGAACTGATAATGGTGATGATGATTCTAATACTATAGACGAGGCTTCACAAGTTTGTGATATAAATATACACGGACAATGGAAACTAAGTGATGACGGTAAGACAATGCGGATTGGTATCCCTATTAGAGGTTACCGACGCACAGTAACAACGAAAGGAACTATCCAAAAAGTGTTCTGGAGCCAAGGAGAAGAATCAAGTACAAAAACATCAAGCACATACAGTATACCGGAAGGATTCATCTATGGTGATATAGGCGTTGGATATGGAGATAGACCTGGCACGCTTGAGATGATGGATGAAAAAACAATACGAGCTCTGGAGACTATACCTGGAGGTTTGTTGAGAGTAGAAAAGAAGGAGGGGCTTTTGGGTGCGTCTTCAAAGCTTTTGCCATGTGGAAAGTTCTCTGGACGCTTCTTGTAGACATCAGAATGCTGATTATTATAGAGGTGATATGTATGTTTAGGGATATGTATGTATTGTTAAGAATATAGATACCTATTATTTAGTGCACCCATGTTAATATCCAATCTACTTTTTAGATTTACTCTTCTTTCTTTTCTTCTTCCTACTACCATCTGAAGTATCACTCTCAGCAGCTTCATCGCTGCTTGATCTTTTTCTTTTGCTTTTCTTACTCTTTGACTTTTTGCTCTTCTTCTCATCTATTAATTCATCTTTCGAAGGAGTATCTTTATCATCATCTCCTTCAATCCAATTCTTTGGTTGTTTGTAAAAGTCTGCTTTAACCCCGAATATAGCCGCCATATCAGCTGAACTCTTATTACTTATATCCTTTGCTTCTCTCATTTTACGTGCATGTCCTGCTTGTACTTTATTCTGTGGTAATCTTATACTACCATTCTTGTTAGTGTTAGTATCACTTCCACTTCCACTGCTGCTATTACCACTTTCACTATTCTTCAATAGTTGTTTAGCACGACGCTTCTCAATCTTCCTTTTGCGTTTCTTTTCTTCCTTCCTTCTCTTCTTTTTAGTTGCCTCGTCTACATCATTATCATCTTCATGTATACCGCTACTATATTCACGCTTCAAATTAGCCAATACACCATGGAAACCAGCATTCGTATCCTGCCAACCTTTATCACCAAATGCATCACTTTCAGCGCCAATACCCAATGATTCTGAACGTTTTACTGCACGTAAATGTGTTGATGAACCTTGTTGATTCTTGCCTAATCCAGATCCTTCTTTCCAGCCTAATTTGGATAACATTTTACGCCCGAAGGAATTCGGATCATTTGCCCATTGAGAGTTTCGTGTTTCGGTTGTTGCTACTATTGTCATGTTTGATTATTGTTGTTATTATATTGTAGTATATCGTATGACTGAGTTGATATCCTTTTTGCAGTACCTATAACTTTTTTGTGCGGTATACTTGCAGTATAAACTTTTTGAGATCTGATTAAACCTCACTATATATAACAACCAACTGGATGTAATGTATATTCTCCTTCTCTCTTTTAGCAATTACTTTGCATAAACTTTTTGAGTCGAAGATACTCCTTTGCAGTAAAAAACTTATTATGTGCACAAGTTGCAAAATGAAAGTATCTGATTATATCCTCCACTATATATAACAACCGACTGAGTCTATCAACAATATATGTTCCAATTAATACTGTAGTTCTGCTAATTACCAATAGGACCCCAGCTCTTTGTTTTGTTAACTCTAGTCGGTGCGGCTTCTACACTTGTTCCTACTTTCAAATATTTTGTTGGTGAGCGTCTGTCCGTCGCCACCTCAACCTGCCTTGCGTTAATATTGACCGCAAAAGTTTTATTAACGTACCCTAGCGGCCGGCCTCTATCTCCCTCAATATAAACAAATACTATGCCAGTGGACGAATTCGGACGTGAAATACAGGGCAGTGGTGGCGTTGTCCCAAATGGCGTTGGCGGACCATTTGCAGATCCATTGCGTGATGAGCCTTCGAGTAATAATGTCGGTGCATCATCTTCTTCTTCAACAAATCCATTGTTAGCTGGTGGTGAATTGTCTGCTCCCCGTGATGCCTCTGATGATCACCGCGATGGTGCAAGAGGAGAGGGTAGTAGAAGATCAAGAGACTATGATAACTATCGACCATCCCATCGAGGAGGTAGGGGTAGAGGAAGATACCGAGGATCTCGCCCACGGTCAGACTCCTATCATAAAAGTAGAGGGGGAAGACATCGTTCACGTTCCTATGGTAATAATGATGATTATCATCATAGAAGACGACCACCTAATAATAGACATCATCATAGATCTTCATCACAAGGGCGTAATGTTAAAAGGGTACATGCCTCTGAACGATATTCTGAACAGCCAATGTTATGTCAATTCTTATGGAAGAAAGAGTTGGAAGATGAACAGGCTAAGGAACTCAAGTTAAATAGTAAGTCTGAGGATGGCGGAGAAGGGGAAACTGTAGCAGCAGCAGTAAGTAATGAGGATAAGGATGTTCTCATGAGTGAGGGTGGTGAAGAAAATAATAGTGCAGAGGCAAATCCACAACAAAAACAAGATGAAGATAAACCACAAGAAGAAGAGAAGGAAGTTACACAACCACCGCCACCACCATTATTTGAATCAACCGAGGCTGAAAATGAAGCATACAATGAATACAATACCAAATACTGTTTAAATCACATTCGTACATTCTTCAATCATCACTTGGATGATCCATGGTTCCGTACACATTTATCACCACTCGAAAAGATACGTCAGGTAACCAAGGAATATAAGCGTTCGAAACTTGAGGCAATTGAGTTAAAGAAGGAGATTGTATCAAGCTTAGAAGATATGAAGAAGGGTGCAATTCCCAAGAAGGATCCAGATTGTGCAGAGTACTTGGGTCCACCGAAGTGTAATTTTGTTGCCTCCTGTCGATTAACTGTTGGTACCAAGCCCACTTCTATGAATCATCATCACTATAACAACAATTATGACAATAATAATGAAGCAGACAATATTCAACACAATGTATTACAAGGTGAAGATCGGAATCGTATTGAACGACATGCTAAAAGTCATTTACATTCCTTCATCAAGTCTGAAAGTTGTATTAAAATTATGGACGTACCATCCAACGTAAGTGATGATCAAATCTTAAATACATTACGAGATCATGTAAATAAGGGAGATCAACCACCAACAGTTGTTTATAGTGCAGATGTTTATATTCCACATTATGATAATAATATGAATATGGAACCATATCAACGTACTTGTTATGCTGTTTTTCCTACCGGTCATGCGAAGGAATGTATGTTGGAAAGTTTACATCAGGCAAATGAGGAGGCAAATCGATCATCTTCACATCGGAGTCGTCATCGGAAGGGTGACAAATTACCCCGGGTAGTGGAGATGGATGTGAATTGTACAGACATCTATGGTAGAAGTGAGATTGATCAGGATGGGAAAGGATCTGAGCCACCGTTTCCTCCGGGAAAGAAGAGGAAGAAAGATGAGGAAGCACCCAAGTTACCCACCAAGCGGTGTACGGTATATGTCTCAACATTACCATTATCATCATCACAGCCCGTATCGGTATTGTCAGCGGCTGTATCAAGTCGTAAACGTATTGCACAGGATAAACTCGACGCGAGTGCAATTGCAGGGATATATGATGAGTTACGTGGTATTGAGGCTGGTTGCCGTTTAAGTGACTTATTACGTCTTCTATACCCCGTGAATGAATTACAAAGTACTGACGATGAGGATATACTAGATGTATCCATTGCATACTTGAGGCGTGTACATTTATTCTCGTTTTATAATGGTTGTACTGCTTCAGGTAATGTTGGAAATGTGTTATCGTTTACTCATCCTACTGGGACGATTCACTTGAGGTTGCGTGATGCCGACGAGATGCTTTTCAAGGCGGCTGATGAGAGGGGTGGTGTTGTCACTGATGATGCCATGGCAGAGGATGAGGCGGCAGCAGAAGGAGAGGCAGGTGAGAAGGATGAGTCTGAAGCCGTCGAGGCCGAGTCTGGCGGCGCTGGCAAAGACTTGCTAGTAATGCGGCTTAATGATAGTATCTCAAAAGCTCTTGAACATACACAGATGTTAGCAGCACGGGGTGCGTCATGTCTGATTGATCCTGAAACGGATGCTGCTGCACAACAGCTGGAAATTGCTGAAGAGAATGCCAAACGTCAGTGGACTGAAAATCACCACATTGATGAAGATGGCAGAGCTCGTTGTTCATTCCACTACTGTCGAAAGTTGTTCAAGGATACTGCATTCTTAAACAAGCACTTGTTTAAGAAACATTCTGGTCAACTTAGGGGTGAACTTGCCAAATGTCATGATGGAGTTATGATGGCAGCGTGGGATAATGATGAACATCGACCGGTACCTCCTGTTCTTATTGATTGTGGAGCCAAGTTTGGCTTAGTCCCCAGCCGAGTCAATGGTACTCTACCAATAGCAAGTGATCCAGAGCCAGCTCTATGGAAGGAAGAGCAAGAGCGTCAGGCAGAGGAGGAAAGGATCCGTCAAGAACGAGAGGCGGCAGCACGAGCAGCTGATGAAGATACGCAACGACGACGAGAAGCAGCTAATGCAGGAGAGAAGCGCAAGAGCAACTTTGTTGATCCAGATGACATGGTTGAGGAGAAGGTGGAGCTTTCATTTCAGGAAACTGAAGTCGTCGTACCGCCCCCAAAGAAGAAGAAAAAGAAGAAGAAGAAGTCATTGCTGTAATTGTCAGGAAGGTAGTAAATTTTGCCTATTGACTTGATAAAGCTAAGTTGCTAGTTAGGCTACTACATGAAGCTTCAAGCTAAACTTTCTTCTTAGATTATACATGTGAAATGTGTTCTAAATGCCAGCTCTTTCTTTTGATGTTCAACATCAAAAAGTAAGCTGGCATTGTACAGGTTGACCTCTATTTTGGTCTGCTGCCTCTCTAAGGGCAATATCTCGTCCGTGCCTTGGCAATTGATGCCATCAGGTATCATTATGTGATGAGTTGGGGGTATTGGTTCTTTAGTTGTCTACATCATTCTCTTGTGCCCATCCTCCCATTACGAACTCAGCTGGAGGAGCGCCTAACATAAGTTCCTTCTCAACCGTAGGTGGCTGTGCTTGGAGCTCAGACGCTATCAATGGTGGCAGGTAGTATGGCTGTTCCACTCCAATCCTGGGCATAGATGTAGTGATGTCAGATGGAACTGGACTAGATACAACGAGCGTCAAGACTCCTTCTACCAAATTGAGAATTTGCTTGCCATGCTCAAAGTTAGTATACTTCACGCCATTGATCGTCTCCACGATACTGCCCGCTTTCAAAGCAGTGTTAGCAAACAAAGACAGTGGTGATATCTCCTTCACCTTGATCACCGTTGCATTATTTATTCCGCTGATTGTGAGCCCAAGCTTGACCTCTTTTGATGACCTCATAACGGTGATTGTTTCTTGGTGATAACTATTAGTAGCCAAAAGAGAGTGCTGAACTGATGATGCACTACTACTAGTACCACTGCCATATCCATATCCTCCCTGAGGTGCAAATTTCATATCTGCACCTGGGGGATCGAAAGTTGTAACAAACGACGTATTATTGACTGGTGCTTGACCAAAGGCGGGTGAGAGACTAACACGTGCTACAGGTGCCGACGATTGAGTGTTGGAAGTGGTCGTCGAGGCAGTACCAACAGAGCTTGCACCCGAGGATCCTGATGCCTCAGCAGTTTCTTTGGCAGCTGCCTTTGTGCATACTTGACACTGACGCTCTCCAACCTTGTCCCACTCCCCTACTGTGAAGCTCCATTTCTTCTTGTTTTTCAAGCACAGTGAACATTGTTTGGTAGGCATCTCATTGAGCGGCACCTTTTGTTTAGGTGGATTATGATTGGTAATATACCCCGTAGATACATTAGCAATACCGGGTGTGTTGGTAGCACTACCTCCAACTAATACATGATTGATTGAACTACTTGCAACATTCTTTTTCTTCTTTAGTGGAGATGCCTTTGTCATCTTACCCTTCTTTTCCATACGTTTCTTATATTGAACACTAAGTTTGTATGTTTGTTTCATCTTTGTAATATCTCCATCCTCCACCAATTTATTCAGGGTTGCCAGGAACCGTTTGTTCTGCCACTTCTTATCCTCGGGTAGTTTCGACATCATGTCTAAAAAAAAAAGAGGATAATAAATAATATGTGAGTCCTTGCACATATTATACATTGGAACAAAGGAGTGATACAGAATGTTTCCTTCCACTTACGTTTCTTGATTGCTATACAGGATGAACCAGTACGATCATTCAGCTCTGTAATTGCTCCTAATACCCCAGCTTTGTATGTAAAGTTAGTACTCCCCTGTGCAACGGGTTGCTGTACTACGGGTGCTTCTTGAACAACGGTTGGTGGTTGAGGTGACACAGCATCGCCACTATTTGCAGTAAGTGGTGAGATATCAATATGACGACGGATAACTACAAGTCTAGGACTGGACGCCAATCCTGTGAATAGATTCACAACATCATCAACATTACCCGAAACGTCGGCTAAAATAATTCCATTCAATGATAGAATCACATCACCCTCAGATAATGGAGATGTATTATTGTTTGCATCATGTTTGGAATGTACAAATATTTGTCCACTTTCATTCTTTCTAATACCCTAAAATTATGGAGATGACATGATGATATGATAATAGGTGTCAGTTGATAGGTTTGTATCATGGTATAAATTATTATCAATAATATACATAAGCAACGCCGGCATCCAATCTCGTATAATAATATCGTGTTACACTGCACAATAAAATAATATTCAGGGTATACACCGCTTGTAAAATTATGTACTACCCATTATAATTACATCAGAATTTGGATAAAACAACGGATGCTTTGCAAAAGAAAAAAATGACGAATAAATATATCGATTACTCACAAGACCTAATGAGCCGTGAGGGAGGAAGAAGTCAAGCTGTTGTGAAACCATTGTTTTGGATATTTATGTGTTTGTTTGGTGGTAAATAATAGAGGAAGTTGATGATAGTTGCAACGATTTAGCTTTTGATATTGTACTAGCTAATACAAAAGGAACTTCTTGATGGAACTTCTACTTCTGAGAAAAAGGATACCAAATACCACGGCCAGCGAATTTGTATCAACTCAAATACTCTCAAATGCAACACTACTACTTTATTTGGGTGGAGGCGCTTATGTTTATCGGCAGCATATCACTTCTTATATATATTTGAATTGGTAGATACTTGATTAGAGGTATTAGTTTTGTAAGTTGGTATTGGGATTTTAGTATATCGAAACGAGATCAGCCCCTTGAAGGTGCACAAGAGTTGCAACAGTTATAACTATAGGTAGGTAACAAATCAGCCATGGACAAATCAAATGGTGGCTACATGCCGCCAAGTAGAAATGGTAGTACATCTACTACGGTATCTGAACAAGATGAAAGTGATCGACTATCGGCTGATCTTGCCCTCTTCCTATCTGATCCAAATTTACAAAGTGCATTAGCCGATGGGTCACTCAACCTTTCCTCTTACAAATCAACAATAAACTCTGAATTAGCTACATTAGAACGTGAATGTATAGCATTACATCGACAGGCTGCACCCGATATACGTATATTACGAGAAGAATTGGATGTATGTGATTCAATATTAGCTGGATTACATGAAATGTTATTAGGGTTTCAAGCTGACTTATCAGGATTAAGTGGTGATATACGACAATTACAGGAACAAAGTCGTAGTTTGGCAGTACAGGTTGATAATCGACGTGAGGCCGAGGAGGGGTTACGATTATTCCTGGAAAGGATTGTTGTGCCACCGAATTTGGCACATGTTATTTGTAAGGGAGATGTGGATGAATTATTCTTAGAGTGTGTGAAAGATTTGGAAGAGAAGTATGCCTATGTACAAATGACTGCAGAGAGTGTTAATGATCCGGATTGCTCCGATCCTGGATTAGTTTCAAGTGCAGGTATACCACCGGCATCAACTGTGGCTGGTAAGGAGATGGTAGAACACTTATCCAAGTTGAGATTACAAGCCGTTGATCGGACGAGGGCATATTTTTTGAAGGTTATGAAACAATTACGAAGACCAAAAACACATGTTCGTATGATACAATCACATGCACTGCTTAAATATGAATACTTGGTAGATTTTCTATTGGTTGCATCACCAACAATTCATGCCGAGATACGAGATGTTTATGTTGAAAGTATGTCAAAGACTTTATACACATTATTTCGGACATATCATAAACAACTTCTATTGTTGGATATGAGGTTAGCAACAAGAGTGGATTTGATTGCAGTTGAGGAAGCGGCTTTAAGAGATACATTCTCGACTAAAGTTAACATGAGAAAGAGAGGAGATGCATTTGTATTGGGAGATCGTTCCAAGGTATTGGACGGGGCGATTGCTGCCGAGGCAGGAGGAGGAGATAGTATGGTTGAAGCATCCACCCCGATTAATGCTCATCTATCATTAATGAATGGAGACAAATATTCTTATGAAATGATATTCCGATCGATAATGTCACATCTCATTGATTCAGCAACTAATGAGTATGTCTTCTCAAGACAATTTTTCAAAGAGTATGGCCAGGATGATTGCTGGCATTCCATCTTTGGTAAAACACTATCATTAGTTCTAGAACAATTGGAGAACTATCTATTCAACTGTCATGACGCCATTGCCATCCTCCTGATGATTAAGCTCACACATTACTACAAACGAATGGTCAAGGCGAGGCGTATTGACAAAGTTATGGAACCGTTTCTTGACAGAGTAACGAGTCTCTTCTGGCCAAGGCTTAAAATGGTCATGGATGCTCATCTTCGCAGTATTCGGAGTGCAAATGCCAAGAAAGTTGGTGCCGGAGACATTCATGCCCATCTAGTCTCTCGCAGATATGCCGAGTTTACTTGCTCAATATTATTAATCTTGAACCGTGGCCGCAAATCTTCAGGAGGCGAAAGACAACAACTTACCAATGGCCTAACAAATGGTGCAACTCCAAGTAAGAATAATGACAAGTCATCATCTCAAAGAGGAAGTGCTGGAGACATGCTTGTGAATGATTTGGATGTCATGGTTGAAGAAATGGTATTGCTGCTGAAACGACTGTCTGATGTTCACCCTACCAATAAAAAGCGTATCATATTTATGATCAATAACCTGGATGCCATCATTACCATATTCAAAGAACGTCGAGTATCGGGGAAAGAGCTCAATCGATTCTCAGAACTACTAGTCCAACAAAGAGAGTTGTTTGTTGAGGAAGAACTGCTTCAAACATTTTCAAAGATGATTGCATTTGTTCAACAAACAGAAACTCACATGTCAGGAGTATCAGCTCCAAGGGGGTCACGGGGAGTTGCCGCACCTGCCGATGTTGTTAATCCAGAAGTGGTGGAAAGTCTTGTTCATGAATTCTCATCAAATTGGAAAGCAGGGATTGAACAAATCAACCGAAATGTATTATCATATTTCTCAAACTTTCGTAATGGAATGGAGATTCTCAAGCAGGTACTCACACAATTGCTATTGTACTACACAAGATTCCAAGATGTCATTAGAAAGGTATGGAGAGGAAAGCCTCCTAGCTTTTGTAAGGATTTAGTCAGCACTTCTGTGATTTTAGTAGAGATTAAGAAGCATGCCTTGTCAATATAGCTTGGACAGGTTAGTTATGGTCCTGAGGTCGAAGGTAGCTAAGCTAAGAAGTCTATTCAATGGGACCGATTCAATTTAATAGCCCCAACAGGTCAATACACATAGGCACATCCGGTATCAGACAACAATGCAAAGATCCCCCACACTTCATTCCTTTTTAAATTTCACACATGAGGTATCCTATAAGGTATCCTCCTTTAGTAGGTGTATTTCTTTCTCTATCAGTAAAGAACAACAGCCCCTTTATGTAGTGCGGTCGACTAGAGAGAGAATTAGCACATCACAACAATGGTAGTTATTGCATTATCAGTGGCCGATATAGGTTTAATGTGCGCGAAAGGTATGGTTGTTGCAATCAAACTTGATATTCACACTTCATTGCAAAATTGAATCATGATAACTGATAACTAGAGTTCGTATACCTATAACATCGTGGGTTATCAGTTTCTATGGTGTGGTGGTAATAGTATATAACTTGATATCATTCGTACAATGTCTGGGGTTGATATTACTGAACTTGTAACTTCTAAGAAGGATATACCGAACCTCCCTGCTACTATTAAACTTGCAAAGAACAACAATCGTCGAAAGAAGAAGAAAGCACCGGAGGTTCAACTTCTCAGTCGGCCTGTAGAAGCAGCAAAAAAGGATGAAGGTAGTGGCGATGGTGGTGTACAGCTGAAGAAAAAGCATACCAAAGGAAAGGATACAAACAAATCTGTTATACTTAAGAAGCAGCATAATAAAGGAGGTAAAAAAGATATTCAGAGGGAGAGTCATAATAATATACAAAGGGAATCTCCGGATGACGACGTATCAATAGCAAAGCTAAAGCAGCAGTTATTCGAACTTAATAGAGATTTGGAAAAGGAGAGAAATACAAGAGAAATGGTGGAGAGAATTTCCAAGAACATGAGCAACGAGTTAAAGCTGATTAAGGAAAAAATGGGAGAAGATAAACATTATTGTTTAAGCACACTCAAGGAGGAGTTAAAGTTTGAGCAGAAACTGAGAATATCAGTACAAACTGATCTTGATAAAGCAAACAATATGCTTTCTTCGGCCGTAGCAAATGAGCATAAGAAGATACGAGCTCTAGAGAAGGACATTGAAATCCAAAAGAAGGCAAATGAGTCCATCAAAAGTGAACTACAAACTGCAAGGGAGCAACTAGGATCAGTAAAGCCGATTGAAAGTGAACTATCTGAAGAGAAGCAGAAGAGTCGTGACCTCCAAAAGAGATTACAATACGAAGCAGCTGCTTGTATCGCGCTTAGAATGGAATTGCAATCTGTCAAGAGTAAGGATAATAGAGTAAATGAGCTTGAAGAAGAGCTGAAAAGAGAACGGTCGACATCCATTTCGGATGGAGTATCTTTTAGTGAGCACAACGCCTTGAAGATGGAGCTACATGCAACCAATAAAAAGATGAAACATCTACAAGAGGCGAAAGCGTCAGCTACTCATCCCCAGTCTGAAGATGACATTGAAAATAAGGATAATCTCATTAGACAGTTGAAGAAAGAGCTACACGATGTACGCGTGATACTGAAGAGCGAGCGAAAGAAATCTACTACACATCAGTCTGCCAATCGAAAGAAAGGTGGTGGAGCCGGAAACCTCTCTTTATCGGATTGGATAGATGATGCAATTCCAGGTCATTCAACAAAACACAATACTGCATCAATGATACCCAGTATACAAACACCTCCTACTAACTCTCAGAGAGTCATGCTACTAACGCCACCTAGAAACATGTCTCGGCCAGCAGAGCCGAATCAATCATCTTCTTCCTTGGCATCACCATCATCTCCGCCATCGCAATCATCATCACCTCCTTCTCACAACAGTTTATTTCACTTTGAAGAAGACGATGTTTCTGTATCTCATGACAAAGCAATGGAGCCTTTGCACGATGAGTTGACCTTCTTGAAATCGGCTTATGACAAGGAAGAGATATCGTTCTCGTCAAATAAAGTCACTCATTTTATTGAACTTGGAACTGGTATAGATGACGACGACCAATTGATTGTGATAGGCTTGACTTGTCATATACCTGTCGGGTATCCATCATCTGGAGTACTTGATGTAAAAGCAGCAATACAGAGCGCCAACTGCTCTCATGGAGTACGCAAATGTGCCCTTGATGCTTTACCAGATCTAGAACAGCTCTGTATGTATGAGGCCAAGGCAAATGAAGGTAACGAAAGCATACATCAAGTCTTCTCCTTGGCTACAGGTTGGGCCAATACAGATTGGTATAATATGCTGTCAAAACAACGATCAGAATCAATAGATGAAACAAAAGAATACACCGGTAGTAGTGGCGGTGGGCTATCTTTTGAGATATGCGTGGCTCTTATTCACACGCATCATCTTGTTGAATCTCATCGAATACAACACATTAAAAAGAATGCTTCTAAACTATCGCTGGGAGGTTATATCAAAGTTGGTAAGCCCGGTTTTATACTTGTTGAGGGAAATGAAGAAGACTGTATCAATCTAGTCGAGGCGATATCAAATTGTAAAAAGATACATCATACCTCAACATTTAAGATTGTCAAGAAGGTTACCAAGCAAGTATCTGGTATAGATTACGACGGATGTCTGCCCCATAAGATTGAAGAATTGGATGGGAAGATTGGAATGGATACACTTAGAGCTCATTGTAAAGAACTGGGCTTCGTAGAGGAACTGGATGATCTATGCTTGCTTTGACAATAGAATAAGTGGAGAGGATAAAGCTGAAAAAAGGTAGAGACTAATAAACTTAAGTCGTCTTGGAGATCCTATGAACAGTTCCACCAGATTTAGGTACACTTAGGTACACCCTGGTACACATAACGTACCTAAAACCAAGAATATGCTCTGATACCTGTACTGTAAAAGTGGTCTTTTCCCAGTAGTTTATCACAAGTTGAGTACTATGCATTTCTTTTTTAGTACACATAAAGACGTTGGATATCCAAATTTATTAGGGGCTCTCTCCCCGCATCACCATGCAGCAGTCAGTGGCACTAAAACTCCTTCTCTCGTCATCTTACTCAATGGCAATGTATAGTACGACGATGAACAGCCGAGCTAGTATTACAGTCCTCCTTTGCTTTATTGCCACAGCTTTACATACCGAGGCGTTTGTGCCTCTCGTCGGGCCAAAGACTTCATGCTTAAATTGTCGGATACGATCTTCCAAAGTATCACTTTTTAGGAGGAAAGAGAAAGATGACATAACACCTCATTCTGATGTTAAAAAGGGAACTCGAAGGAACTTTCTAAACACCGCTACTGTAGCAGTTGCAACTATTCCATTGCAAAGTTCCGCTGCATCAACGTATACTGACAAACAACTGAACCTATCTAATGAGGAATTAAAGAAGTAAGATTATATGTGTTATGTGAGATGTGTTTGTTCATCTATACTTTGCAACTACTCACTCTATGGTCCATTCACTTGCAGAATTATTACGTCGGATATGGTGGATAAATCCTTCCTGGTCTCAGCTGATATCACTAGGACTGGTAAGTTGTAGGCAAGAGTGTGTTATAATTGCAGGATACCATGCAAGTATATTTTTTTGCAACTCATGTTCACATCTGATGTATGTTTACTCTAATTTCCGCATGCAATATGTATTAGTTTATGACGAATCTGCTACATTTACTGATGAGATAGATGAATACACAATGGACAAATGGATTAAAGGAACAAAGTCTTTATTTGTTCCCTCAGGTTCTCGAGTCTCACTAGTTGGGGATATAGATGTTTCAACAAAGGCAGTTAGCTTTCGATTTAGTGAAGACTTAATGTTTAATATACCATTCAAACCAGTGTGTAGTTTATCAGGAAAGGTAGTATTAGAACGAGATGAGAATACAGGCTTAATAACAAGTTACCGAGAGTACTGGGATCAAAGTGTAAACGAGGTATTGAAGACAGCCAAGTTCGGAAAGAAGGCATAAGATTACTAACTATATTTAAAAGATAATTGAAGCCATGTACTGACTCGCATTGTTTACTTTTCAGTTAAAACTTATTAAATATCTCTGTAGATTCGTAGCAAGCGAACATCATGAATCTTTTACTTTGCGTACACCTTCAGGATGTGGGGTTGGCTCCATTATCTCATTCACGGCTCTAGGAAGCACTTGGCTAAGTTCTCCAGCGATACTGCCAGCGCTTACTTTGGATTCTCAACCATCGGACTCAACAAGATGACCACTACTGCATCCAGTATCGTATCTTCTCGATCAAGTGCTATCTCCTCTCGTAGTTCGGTTGCTCCCGACAAGGATTGAGTTGTTTTGTTGTTGTACCATTCAAAGAGTAACACTTGTATAGACTTGATGATAGTGTTGGTGGGGATATTGTCATAGTGCATGATAAAGTAGCAGGTCTCTATTTTGGGTGAAATAACCCGCGTCTTTCAATACTCTCTGAAAATCTTCTATGTTTAGTCTGGCATTCGATCCATGATTCTTCTAATGTTTTCGATATCATTAGGATCGTCTCCATACTCACTGAAACAAGTTCGGCATATAACTCTTCCCTTCCCTCTACAAGCCTTACATATGACTTGCTCTCCATATGTAATGTATGTACCAACTCCATCACAGTTTGGACAAGGAACTGCTCTCGTCCCATTGCATTCAGAACATGGAATCGTATCAGATCTCTCGGCTTTCTTCGCTAATGACTTATCCTCACTTAATGCATTCCAGAAAGCTCTAGCTAAGTTTCCATTGGCAGGCTGGTAAAGAATAGGCATAGTAGAAATGAGTGTGTTACTGAGATAATAGTTCAAAATGATATGCATTTACAGATCACCAAACAACGAACTTACTCCACCTAAGAAGTAAACTGGGATGATCCACAGAGGAAAGTATGATCCTGTCTCTCCGAGGTCATTGTAGTGATATGACCAAGAGTCAGAGAGATATGAAATAAGTCCAACTTCTATCAATGGACCGCCTATTGCAGTGGCGACTGAAGTAATAAAACCAGATATTGTGCCATCGAGTAGAACAAAGCCACCGCTGGCCAGTGTACTCATTAGAACCAATATTGATGTTCTATCTATCTCATGTGCAAATAGTATCCCTGACAACCAGTATTGGAAAGTAAAGTAAGATATACTTATCAATACCTTTGGGATGGAGGGATGAAGCTGTGGTATTGATGTATCTTCTTCTTCTTTCTCCATAAGTACTGCATCTAAACAGATGTATAGCCAACCAATTATAAAGCCAGCTAATCCAAACAGCGGAGGAACCCAGTAGGTTGTGACGCATGTCAGCAAGTCTGATCCTCCTTCATTTCCAATACTTGGTCCAATGATAGGAAATACTAATGGAGTTTCATATGTCAATACACCAAACAATGAATGGTATGAATCTAAGAAGGGCCCAAGCACAGCACCGCATATTGTCATTAGAAATGAAAAGTAAATTGTTCTTTGAGGGTCTGATGTGATGGTATTAGTGAGAGTTTGTATAGATGATTCATCTTTGTCGTTATTATTGTTGTTGTTATCATTTGTAGATGATGACGATGACAGTACCATCAACTTGTTGCCTCTCTTGCATGTATTGATTGAACAAAATTTGTGTGCATATTTAGTATTTATAAGACCGGAAAATGAATGAGTCTGTTGTACCAATGATAATACACAAAATATACTGAGATTCCTCATTGCAGTAAAGCAGATTGTGTGGATATGATGTAGTTATGATGTGTAATGTATTCTCTTTAGTCTTTTGCAATACAATGTACTAATAGTATAATTCTTTCACTTTCTATCGATAAAGGATATCCGCATATCTGCAATACAATAGTACTAATAGTCTAACTCTTCTTCCAAGTCCTATCGATAAGGGGTAAGTTATCCGTATGGTACTTATCAAACCAAACCAAAGTATGCTAGCACTGGCTAATGTGCCACTAATAACTTGTGTGAGTGTGTGTTTAAGTAGTGAGACCATTATGCGCTAGATTATTCTATGTATGTTCACGCTATTACCACAATCAACCGTTCTTCGCCACTTTTTACTCTTCTCCCCATGCTTCCTCCCCCACCTTTCTTACTCTCTTTTGCTATCGACTTGCAACCTATGGTGAGGAGATGTCGTCTACTAATAGTGATAACAGCGGAAGAAGCCATAGAAGAAAGAAGGCAGCGCACGGACCCACTTTAAATGCAATCAAGAAAGCTAAATATGAAGCAAAACAAAAGAAGGTACAAACAAAGACAAAGAATCATCCATCACAGTCGTCATGGTTTAATGGTCGGGAAGATTATGCTGTATATATTACAGTAGAGGATGTTCGTACAATTAAAAGAAAAAGAAATTGTAAAAGCAATACATTGAATATAAGTCAGAGTGAAAATAGATTGATGCATATCGCAACTTGGATAGAACCCTTCTTTGATATGCAAAAGAAGGAGATACCAAGTATATCATCAACAAACACAAACAATACAATAAATGATGAAGAGAAGGATCGGTTATTTATTGCAGAGGGTACAGAGACTGTTCGTATGATGATACAGCAGTGTGAAGCAGCGACAATAACTCACAACACATCTAATGGAGATAATACATGTGCACAAGTTACAAACTTTAATGATATTCAACAACATCAACCTCCACCAATTCGTCTGGTAACAATCTTATCCAAACCTGCAACCTTTTTTGATAAACCAATACATCTCTTTGGTGATATAGAACAACGAAATTTGATTAACAAATCATCTACAACATCGAATGATAATATATCTTCTCCGCCGTTCAAGATAGTTATTGCAAATGAAGATGCATTAACAGAAATATGTGGTTTCAAAATTGCTAGAGGCGCAATGGCTTGTGGAGTTATACCTACATTTATGCAATCAAATGGATATACTTGGTTGAAAAGGTTATTAAAACCCAAAGAAGTAACGATACCTAGTACAATTAATGCTCTACAACAAAACAGACCAATCAGAAAGATACTTGCAATTGATGCAATATCAAACGCTGCCAACATGGGTTCTATAATCAGAACTGCTGCTGCATTCTCTATCGATGCTATCATACTTAGTAATGATTCATGTGATGCTTGGTATAGACAGAGTGTACGATGTAGTATGGGACATGTCATTAACATTCCAATAATGAGAGTGGCAGACTGCGAACAGAGCATATCAAATGATAACGAGGCAGTCAAAGGAGACGGCGACGTCAGTGGATTAGCCAAGGTTCTAAGATGGCTAAGATCTATGAATGTTGAATGCCTTGCAGCAGTTGTAGATGATGACAAGGATGATATCAAGAGTAATAACAAGGCTGTAAAATTACCACCACTTGTATCACTTGAAGCTAATCATCAAAAGTTTGAGAGTTCATGGTGTTGTGTCTTAGGTAATGAGGGGAATGGTATTCGTGAAGAGGTCATTAGAGAATGTGACAAGCGTATCAAGATTAGCATGGCAAGTAGTGTTGACTCATTGTCACTTCCTATTGCCGCAGGTATATTGATGTATACATTGAGCAGTCGCTCCTAAACAAAACGAACAAGTGAACATTCAACACTAAAGACTCAGGGATTGATTCTCCAAAAATAGACCTGTTACTTTATCATGCACTATAATAATATCCCCACCAACACAATATCATCAAGTCTATACAAGTATTACTCTTTGAATGGTACAATATAAGAAACAACTCAATCCTTGTCGGGAGCAACCGAACTACGAGAGGAGATAGCACTTGATCGAGAAGATACGACACTGGATGCGGTAGTGGTCATCTTGTTGAGACCGATGGTGGAGAATCCAAAGTAAGCACTTGCAGTATCGCTGGAGAACTTAGCCAAGTGCTTCCTAGAGCCGTGAATGAGATAATGGAGCCAACCCCACATTCTGTAAGTTGTGCGTTTTACATATTTATGATTGCAAAGAGGCAATTGAAACTTTTGTTAGAAATAGGTTTGAAAAGAACGACACACCACTCGATAAACGCGACTTACCTGAAAGTGTAAGCAAAGTAGAAGAGACAATTGAACCATGGGTAGACATAACCCAGCTGAGGATGACGGGCTGTACTACCCATTCCAAGCAAGCCAATGACTTCCATAACCTTAGCACCAGCACCGTGCTTGACAGCACGACGGATTGACTCGGCAACCTTCCAGTTAGGGTTGGCTACATCCTTCTTGTCGCCACACAATGTTTTGATGATTAGATTACCGGCAATGATGATCATGACGAATCCAAGGACACTGGGCATCAATGCAGAGTAGAGGATACTCAACAAGTTACCAGTTGATACCCAAATGAGGAAACCAAACGACATGATGAAGGCTGCAGTTCGGAGGAACCACTTCAACACTTTCAATGCGCGAGAAGAACTCTTGCTCATCTTATTCGTCCTGTCGTACAAATCAATCCATGTAACACCAATCTCAAAGTCAATAATGACACTAAAGGGGATGAGACAGTAGGTGAATAGTGGTGTACGTGAATTATACCAGTAGTCATATCTATCAGCACCCATAATGTTGAGACCATAGATAAGTGTCACGCAACACATTCCAAGAGCGGCCCATAGCAAGAAGAAGAGACTGTAAGCGGTAGCATTCCATTTCAGAGCCTTGACACGGATGAGTTCACGAATTACAACAACGTCGGTGTAGATGAAACCACAAAGAACGAAGAACATTCCTGTGAAGAATGTTCCTGCAATGAAACGTGAGAGAGTATGTCCTTTACAATCGTCAGCAGTGAAACCTTCATCGAATTCTTGATCGTCAAAGCTAAGCTTTCCAGGGTAGTCGAACCAAAGTTGGTTGCCTTGTAGTTTTGAGTGTTGAAGAGAAGAAAGTTAGTAAGGGTCGACAAGCACTGCAATGCTGCACAACAAAGTAAGAAAGATGAGCAAACGTAACAATAAAGAAGAACTTACAATCACAACGTCCACCTTTCTCAAATCTAGCATCTTTAAAACATTCCATCTTTGCAGGACAATCGTTACAACGAGCACCTGGGGAACATCCTATTTCAGCATATTCTCTCCTTCGTTCAAAGCCAAGTGTTTGGCCATTGACTGCACCAATTAAGCCCAAGAGGAGAGCACTTAGTATCACAAAGCGTCCCATGAGTCTTTCTTCGATTATAAGACAATCAACGATTGAGATTGTTTTGCAAATGAAAAGGAAATGAAATCGAAAATGACACAGAAAAATGAAAATCTTTTGGGACTAATTTTAGTCCCCCCTACAGTCTCATGGTACACATAATATAACCTCATAACAGCCGCATGCTAGTGCCTATTACTTATTGATATGACTACTTCACCTAATACATCCACCCCTACTGAGGGTCAAGAGCCTACCAATAATATTGGTGCCCCATCGGCTGAATCAAAAGATACGGCAGCGTCTGATATGCCCACCAAAGACACAAACACAAAAATTGATGATGGTGCATCATCAGTCCAACCATCCAATAAAAAGCGTAGGTCAAACATCCAATTAAACAAGGATGATCATTCAGAGGGTAATTCGGATGATGATGATGATGGTGAGCTTAATGATGAGGGAACTAAGCGTAGTGATCCCTTCAAACGCGCATCTGAGGTAAGTTTTTATGTACATGTTATTTATGTATTGCAATTATTATTTTTTAAGGTATAAGGTATTATGAGTAGACAAATATATGTCTATCATAATACAAGACAGTTGCAAATATTTGTTTTGATGTAAATATTTAAGGTATGCTTCTATTATTATTCACACTAACATGTATGTGAACATAAATTTTACATCACCTATTTTCATTTGGTCATTTGTTCATGGAATTATTATTTAGGATGTGATTAAGAAACGAAAGATTGTCAAGGCTAGTAGTAAATGGGGTAGTGGAGGAAATGGTAGCAGTACTAATGGTGGTGGTACATTTGCTTCTGTAAATCTTGCTGCCCCTACCGAAAATTCTAATAAAGATAATACTACATCTATCTTTGGATCAAGTAGTACAAGTGGCACTACGTTTGGATCAACCACGGCAAGTACTAGTTTAGGATTTGGTAGTGTGGGAGGTAGTACTAATAAATCTGGAGGGTTCGGGTCAGGATTTGGAAGTGTATCTAGTGGATTTGGTTCATTGAAGTCAACATCTACAGAGAAGGGTGATTCAACAACAACAAAATCTACAGGCTTTGGTGGGGGGTTTGGAGCTGTTTCTTCTGGTTTTGGTTCACTTAAATCATCTACAACCGCGCCTTCTTCATTTGGATTCGGTTCTAGTACAACAACAAATAATGATGATACTGCATCTTCTCCTGATAAAACTACAACAACAAACGGCAGTGGTTTGACAAGTAATGCTGGTAGTCCATCATCCAAATTCCCAACTTCTTCTGTAGTGGATACAACTAATGGAGAAGAAGATGAAGAGTGTATGTGTCAAGTTCGTGCCAAATTGTTCAAGATGGTACAAGAGGCCAAAAATAATGATAACGCTACCAATGAAAGAGAGGCTGTTCCTTCAGTACCATCAACTTCAGGGAGAATGGAACTAGGCAAAAAGGATAACAATGATGATGATGGAAAGAAGTCACCAGAAAAGACAAAGGAAGAGGCTACGGAGAAGAAGGGACCAAACATGGTTCAAAAGGAAGCAGGCATTGGTCCTGTCCGTGTACTCAAACGCAAATCGTCGTCTACTAAAGATGATGATAAGGAACAATCAACATCTGATTCGAGGGTAGTACAACGGCAAGAAACAGGCAAAGGTGGTCAGGCAACCAGAGTATTACTTAACATTCGTCTTGTTCCCAAAACATGTAGTGTAATTCGACGGGGAGATAAGTTTGTTCAACTTAATGCTCCAAATAGTATTACTGGAGAATTAGAGTCATCGCTGTTCAAAGTTAAAACTACGGCGGATGCGGATACTTTGGAGAATGAGTTGAAAGATGCACTGGAAGATAAAGGGGAAGCATAATAATACAGATTGTGTGTATATGTATGAAGATCAGATTGAGTTAAGAAGTTGCAACAGTGCTTGTATATAGGGCTTTCTGATATCATACCATAAGTAATAGTGAAAGGTTGAAATTAAATATTGGAGTACATCCTTTTTGTCTAATAAACTCCCCCATTTACATAGGATATACTCATCTACCAAGCATTTCCTGCAACTGCGTCATCTTTTGCTTTCTTTTTCTTCATCTTCTTCTTCTTTTCTTTGATACTTTTGGTACTACCAATCTTCTCATCTTCTATACTGGACTTTTCTTTCTTGTCGGCACTGTTGGTACTCGGAGGATTCAATAAATGAGCACAACATGGGGCTGCAACATCTACGGGTATTGTCTCCTCAAGTGGTATGTATTTGTAATACATATCATCATCACTATCATCTTCTTCTCCACCATCTTCTTTTTCGAATGCCATGCAACAAGTCTCGGTTCTTTTCCATACAGACAATGTATCTCTCACATGTAACCAGTTATTGTTTAGTTTCAATTTCAGTATACAGTGATACTCCCCGGCCAATCGCTGCTGGAATTCACTTGATGATGATCGACCAAAGGGGGCCTGTTCGAGTGACAGCGTATCTCCATATAACTCGCCGACGTGTATCACGTATTCGCCTGAGTAATGTTCTAGACACGAAGCTGCCATTGATAGAGGGGCTTGTAATTCTCCTTTCTCGTCTTTGCTACTATTCTCCGGCAATTGATATCATTTGCATTTTTTCTGTTTGTCTGTTGACTCAATACAAATGATTCATCACTTCCGCCACATTGCAATGGTTTGATATAATTAACTGATGATGAAATAGATGATGCATTTGCTGCGGCACGGACGAGTCCAGTCGATATGATGGATTTACCAACATCAGTATTGGCACCAAAGAGGAGATGTACTCGATGGCGATGATGCTGAGGTGATTGTATCTTTGAGCTGTGAAATCTTATACTTCTTGATCGACATATGATTCTAGACGCAGACACAGAGAGCTGCATTTTATGCAATATTCGGGTAATATTAATTTGTAAGCGCACTTTAATGAATATCAGCTCTCCTCACTACATATGATGGCATCGGCCGACAACTTATTTACTATGTACCTACTAAAAAAAAAATAGGATACCATTGTCATTTTTCTCCTCTCCCCCATCACCCATCAATCTAATAGCGGCGCCATATCATATGGACTACGGCACCATTGATTTGATATATCATATCACAGACGACGTTGCTTTGTCTTTTAGTTGATCCGGATCAACTTGATAGCGGCTGTAACAACCTTGATTTCATATATCACCGACGGCATGGCGAAGAATAAAAATAAGAGAAAGACGACGACTGATCCTTCTTCTTCACATAATAAGCATCAAAAGAAAAAGAAGAAATATCCCAATCCTCTACAGACTGCACAGCAACAATTCCTCAAATCATTGCCATCACAAGCACGTACCCACTTCTTCTCTCCTACTCACATTACGCCTGAGCAAAGGGCTGAAATCTGGGAAACACAAGCTGATTTAGGTAAGCAAAAGTTATGAATATGTATTATTCTAGATTTGTATTGTGCATAGCATATGGTTATGATGGTTTGCACTTCTAACAAAAGTATGGAATAATGATCCCTTATCTATGTAGGCGAAAAGTTGGTCAATAAATACGCATGGTCAACACCGGATGAGCGATTATTACCAGTTTTTCAACAGTTTGCACCTATTGTCGAAATCGGATGCGGAGCAAATGCCTATTGGTCACGATGGATGAATAAAGAGGGGGGTATTGATGTAGTTGCACTTGATATGAGCTTAAATGATGGTGGATTGATTAATACAACAACTGATAACAAGTCAGAGAAGAATGAAACCAAGTCAGATGATAGCAAAACAACAGGAGGTTTAGTCATCAAACAAGGAAGTCCTGCTACATTATCAGAAGATGAAGAGATACGAAACTCAGATAGGACGCTTTTCTTATGTTACCCAGATGAAGAAGATAATCAAATGCCGGAGAATAGTAGCAAAGACGAGAAAGGAGAATTACAAGCCCCTCTATCAATGGCAGCTTCGTGTCTAGAACATTACTCAGGCGAATACGTGATACACGTCGGC
>Ga0214477_100236_pt1 | contig 38741 bp, 25 predicted proteins | sample M1_20Mar14CPVII9_FD_165058 | JGI IMG/M metagenome (GOLD analysis project Ga0214477, IMG submission 165058) | Marine eukaryotic communities from Monterey Bay, California, United States - M1_20Mar14CPVII9sort6BwellC16 | ecosystem: Environmental > Aquatic > Marine > Unclassified | place: USA... | reverse complement strand
CACTCTAAAGTGGGTGGATGCCGAAGTAGGCAAGAAGAGGCTGGACGAATATAGTCCTATTCGCAACTGCTGTGCTCTGTCTATTGACTCGAATCCTGACGATTCAAGTGATGATACTAACAATATAAAGCAAGATAATTGGATTGACGAGGTAACACTGGATATTGGTGAGAGTGAACCGCATCTTGTAAAAGTTAGCTGTCTCAGTGAGGAGGGAAGAGAATTTGTTCTACCCCATTTGAAAGACTTTATTGATGAAGTAGGACGTGACATGGCTAAAGACTTTATTATAAAGCTAAAATGAGTGCTTTACATTCATTATATCAGCATTTCTTCTCTTCAATCATCTGCTCTGGAAACTTGACAAACACATCAAACAAAGGAGGTTGCTTCAATTCCTTACCACTCAATAAGTCTACAATATAACATCCTTTCACAGAGAACAGTCCTCCTACTAGTGCAACCAAGCGCAAGTCTATAGTGCAACTTCCTCCGCTGCTTGGTACTTCTCCGACGCTTATAAACGATGGACCACAGATTACAACACCGCTCATTTCACTCAACCTAAATTGTATTTGAAGATTCATACTTTGACTTGAATGGTTGACAATGAGTAGAGATATCTTTTCAGGAGAAGATAACTTCATTGTTGCTGGGGGTGATATAGGCTCAACGGTGACCGGAAGAGTCTCATCTAAGCTGCCATCATTATTTCTTTGACCGGACATGCTTCTCTGAGCACTAGCTGCAGCCACATCAACAGACAAACCACTCCGATGAACCACAAATTTGGATTTGGTTGTATCACTTGAGCCATTTCCGACTTGATTTAAGTATGCAGTTGGAGGACAAACTACAACTGAAGAGTAGACCTTCCCCAGTTCTCCCATGGCCTTGTGATATTGCAAGCATGCTTGACCTAAATCATCTCCACAGGCAATTCCTCTTAGTGCAGCGGCCTCAGATTCAGCCCTTACAGAGAATAGATATCTATAACACTCTCCTGGTTTCAATCTGCCACAGGTATCAAATAATTCAACAGCAGATAATCTTTCATTTTGACTACCCTGTTCATCAATACCAATTCTCTCGGCAATTAAGCCAGTTGTGGCTTCAAAGTTGATTGCACTAACAGTGACGGCACCTCCTCCATTACTACTTGACTTTTCCATAACATTCTCAACAGTAATTGAGACTATGCATGTAGAATCGCCTGAACGAGTTACACTTTCGGTAATCTTCAATGGTACAGTAACATTGAATCTGTAAAACTTTCTTAGACTCTTGGAACCATTAGAAACATATCCAACTTCCACTCTTAATATATGTGGCCCAACTTCTTCTAATCGTCGTGATACTATAGCATCAACACCACTCTTTGCTTCAACATCACAGGGAGTATTATCAAGTCGAGATGGTAACTGTATCCGTCTAGACGGTGTTTGTAATTGTGAACTAACTGTCAATCCTCTAACAGGTAAATCTGATGATGAATTTAATACACCCAGATATGCCGAGAATGTCTCACCAACATGAATAACACCAAAAGAATCTGGTAATAATAATGTTGATGATAGTAAATGATGCGATGAGAAGAGTGATCCTGCCGCCAGTTGGCCTAATTGTGGTGCTTGCAATCGCATAACTTTTAATGTAGGTACAGCCGATGGAGTCATTTCGTCCATTGCAAGAGCCGTTGCCGAGGCAACTGCTGCTTTTCTATTACTTCGACTACCCTCTGGAGAAGACATGTTTGTTTTCTTTTTTTCGCTATTAGTTGCAAGTTATGTAATATGTTATATCGATGTGCCGCACCTTAACAGTACAATATGCCTTGTTGCAATATCAATAACTATCGTATATAAATATAAATATATCGTGCCGCCGGCGCCAGTGAACTAGTGAGCGAATCTCGGACACAGAGCACATAGAGCAACATAAGCAAATTTCTCGAGATTCAAGAAAATCATAAATTATACCTTCCTGACGAGTCTAGAGTAATTATTTGTAGAAGATTGATGTATGATGGTACAATATTACTTAAGATATCCTGCCAATGTCCATTGGTAGCTCAGATTTAATACTTTTTCAATTGTTGGTGGTCCGTATGACCTTGCCACGGGGCAAAAACGACTTTTATTGTGTTGCCTCTTGCAGCGGCATGTGATGATGTACTATGATGATGTTTACAACATTTATCAAGATATTTCTCCTATTATGGGAGGTTGATGACACCGATGCTCTATTTGCGTTGAATAATAATATACAAAAAAGTAAGAACCGGAGTCAATTGCACAAAAGCTTACTACCAAGACACAGGTGTGATGTTTGTCTCTACAATTCAACAAATAATTATTATAGCAATCAAATAATACCAATCGAATCTACAAGAAGAGAAAGAACAGTCGTTATATTGTATCATAAACCTGCAAACGTTATAACATCACATTCAAATTCTGATGAAGTATCATCTACATCAAAGGAACCTCGTCGAAGAACTGTCTATGAAGATATCTTTAGTATGAATAGTTACATTTCTGATACTACTAGTAACACTTGTAAGAAGCGGTTAAATGCAAGCTTTGTAGAGGCAACTCAAGTACAGTCTAAACTACATGCAGTTGGAAGATTAGATGCTGATTCGACAGGGTTACTGCTACTGACAAATGATGGTGCACTGATTCATAAAGCAACTAATCCCAATGCAAAGGATACATCTGGGCTAGCAAAAGAACTTTTCCAAAAGACATATGAATGTCAGATAATGGGATATCATGAACTTCCTACATCATCTCAACAATCAAAACCAGAATATAACAGTACATTATATCCTCTTCAGCAACTGCTTGATGAAGGAGTAGCACTCTCTCCAAAGCATGGAGGACAGACAAAGCCTGTTGACAATCTATCTATCCTTTCACACCCAACAAAAAGTACTACACTTGTTTCAATCACAATATCGGAAGGGAAGAACCGTCAAATACGACGCATGTTTCATGCTGTTGGATCAGGAGTAATGAAGTTGCATCGAGTTAGCTTTGGAAGATTAACGTTGAGTGGTCTAAAACAAAATGAAATGGGCGATCCGTTGAATGATCATGAGCTAAAAGAAGGCGAATGGAGACTACTGAGTGAGGAAGAGGTTAAGTTGGGACTAGGATATAAGTGTCGATATCTTGACGAGTCTCTAATTGGCAATTGTAAAGTATCCAGCAGAGGCAAGAGCCATAGAAGGAGAAAAAGAAATAGTTCAAAACAACGCAATTCAGCTAGGAGATGATGATATACATATTAGAGCTTTCTCTTAAGCTCAAAAGCCCAACATCTTCAATACATCAACACAAACAATACACTATCTGTTTCAATCCATATTACTGTACATAGTCGAGGACTTTCTTTAAGCTCAAAAGTCCTCTTCTGCCAATAAGATCTCCTTCTTTGGTGTTTCCCGGTTTCTCATCCTCATATTAAGCCTGAGCGTTTCTCCTCTTTCTACGATAAAAGCAGTAGTAACAGAATGCCAACTCGACAAACAAGAATGCCCCAAAGAGCATTCCGAAAATTGCTGCATCAGAAATCCTTGTGTCTCGTATCTCATCCTGCTTAGGACATTCGTCCGTCACATTATTTGTTCCAACTAAACAACAAGTTCTCTCTTCATAATCTAATCCTTGGTTGTTTGTATTAAGCCACATGTCCTGTGGATACTCATCATACCCTTGGAAGATGCGCGTTATCACGATTTATGAAGACGAAAGAGAGATGATTGTAACATATGTTAGTACATGTGAGTTGCAATGGCAATCAAATGAGGCAGATAAAGGTCAAACGAGTAGCTAGATCACCCAGTCTTCATACTGACCACACGAATATACAAAACAAAGAAGGACAAACGCGGACTTCCCCGGGCATTGCTTCAAAAAGCCTTGGCTGCAATTTAGTAGTTTGTCAAATATTACTTCTTCTATTTCATTTGGAGTCGGCTTATCACCGAGATCTTCCGTTATATTAACGAGAACAGTCTCATTTGTAGCCGTAATGTTTGTTACAACATCGTTGTTGTCAGATAGAACAATTGCCTCGTCTGTTGATGTCATGTTTGGAGGGATACAAATGGCTTGATTGCCGCCATTCATCTGCCGCCCGCTCTGTATCTCGCAGTATGTCAAATTAATTCTCTGCTGAGCACAAGTGGTATTATATTGTGTATCTGTGATATCGGTAATGATCTCATTCAGTGCTGTAACAGTCTCATTTTCCGATCCTCCGTATAACTTGATCGCGGCCTCAATGCCAATATCCATTCCGACTGTGCCCTGAAAGACTGGAGGCTTGATTTCTCTATTATAAACTGATGCTGATAATGTGTATCCGGTTTCCCCGGTGGTTGAGAATTCATATGGTTTTGACCAAGAAGTGTAATTATAGAATGCTTCAGTTCCCAACTGTTGAAAGAAGAATATGAAAGTTGGTGTCAAAGTAAAATCACACTGCACACACAAACCAGTGTTTAACATACTCACCGGTGTGGCAAACAGTGCCTGATAACCGGCTGTTACATTTGTGGGCGATGCTGTGGAACCGATAACTGGTGCCCAATATCCGTCGACGGCACACGATATTTGTTTTGAAACTTGATCAACATCATTATTACCAAGTGAGTAGAAGAAAGGGTGTATATGATAGTCACCCATACCCTCTATTTCTTCAACTTGAGATGAAACAGCTTTTACGATATCATCATCTGTTGCATTTCCTGGCAAGTTGTATATACCATCTGAGAAGAACAACAGTGCAATATTTTCTAAATCACAACTATCGGTGTTATTTTGGGCTTTGATTTGCTGTAGGCTGTTCTTTATCAACCTAAAGGCTAGATTGAATCCCTGTATCCAGTTTGACCTTCCCCTCACCTGAGTAGATTTGACATCGTTTATTATTGCTTCCTTGTGTGTTTTAGTTGCACTTTGCCATAAATATGGGGGCGAGGCACCTGATCTACCAATTGGAAACGCTTCTTCTCCGAATCTAATGACGGAAACGGATGCTCTTTCTGATAATGAGGTTACAGTTGAAGTTACTGCCTCCTTCATAAATGATAGCTTTGTCTGGCCAGTGAGTTTGTTCATTGTAGTGTTCATACTTCTACTTGTATCCATCATGATAACTACCCTTCTAGGCTTTATTGTATTGCCTGTGAAGAGACAAGGTAATAAAGGTGAGATGTGTAGGTATATCTTGTGATAATTCCATGACACACAAACTATCCTTCACATATTTAAACTTACTGACAGTCGAAGGTAAAGATGCTTGGTACCACGGTCTCAACCTAGGATCATATTTGCCACACTCTTTCGATTGTCTTGCAGGAAAGATTCTAAACACTCCAGTTGAAGACCCAAAGAACATTTGAGGTGAACTAACATTAAGATCTTTACTCCATATGTCTTTATCTTCGTTATACTTCTTTACCATCCATCTTTGTGCAGTACGTGTATAACATACTGCTTCTATAACTTCTGGATTAGTTGGGTTGCCGTCCTTTCCCGTTCTTAGATTCTGAGGGATACGAACTGTGGTAATACTATAATCAAACAAGCCATTACAGTTATTACCTGTTCCGCATTCTGGTACTGCATAACCAATATCAGCAAAGGAGGGACATGTTTGTTGTCTTGTATAATTACTCTGACATTCATCAAAATTAGTTTTGTAACATCCTCTTATACTATCACATCTACCAGATATTGCTTTCTCGATTTCATTTCTTAATTCTATAACATCAGAGTTCAGTCTATTGATACCACGGATGAGATCTTCTCGTGTAGCCTCACTAACAGTAAGAGTATATAATATTATGGCATATGCCATAAGATAGCAATTTGTTGTATGGTGCATCTTGTTGTTAATGGTTGAAACTACTCTCTAGAGCTACCTATGCATCCATGAGTTGATGAATTATCATCTCTATATTGCATATTATATCAGCAGTGTTGAATTGTCGATCGACTGCAATCGTTGCAAAGAGTTAAGGTACCTAGGAGTAGATTTGTTGGTAGTAAGGTTGTTAGTTGTTTTGTCTTCTGCGAAGTAAAAAAAATATGAGTTATGAGAGTTTAATGAGTTTATCAGGATAAGGAGGAGATTGGTAATGAGATTGATATTGGTTTTTAATTGTAGGTAGAAGAGGGACATGTATGATGAAGAAGATGAAGAATAGCATCACATTGCAACAACGCCGTGGAACAGCTGAACAGTCGATTGTTATTGATGCACAGCCAATAAGCAATGGTAATAGTAATAGAAGCAGGAAGAAGATTGGTGTACAACATAACGTACTCAACTCCAGTGGTATTATAATATTTCGTGTTATAGTTATTGCAATCATAGTCATATGTTTAATATGGGGGTATCTACTCATACAGATTACAGCAGGTATGAATAGTAGTACATATAATGATAATGGTAATACAAATCTTGCTTCACCAATGATGTTAGCAAGGCCACAACTCAATAGACCTGTTGGAAAGTCTCGCATTGGATGGGCAATACAACAAAAGATTAATCATTTACAATTGCAAATACAACCAGTACCATTATTAGATGTTACACAGATGCATAGTCCATTGTTAATTATTACATATAAACGAGCAGACTATTTAGAAAGAACTTTGTGGAAAGTGCTCGAAAACCACCAAGCACAAAAGATACAACAAAGTAGTAATGGTGATGCAAGTTCTATACGAGGTTCAGAAGATAGCAATAATAGACATGAAGCTCGAAGAATTGTTGGAGCTCCGATCATAATATCACAAGATGGCACAAATAAAGAAGTTCAAAAAGTCATTGAAACATATCGTCAACTGTTTGAAATGAAGCTTGGTGTTCCTTTATACCGTATTGAACATCCTCGGTCTGCTGTTGTTAACGAGCCGAACGAATGGGGAGAAGTAGATGAGTGGAAGACATCATATATACAACTTGCAGCTCATTATGGATATGCACTTGAGCAAACATTTTCTGGATCTGCATATAATGATGGAATGTTTTCAAAACATAACAGGCGAATACCGAAGCCACCTCTACCACAAAGAGTCATAATATTGGAGGAAGATATTGAAATTGCTGATGATTTCTTCTCTCTAATGAATGCAACTGCTGACTTATTAGACGCAGATGATACTCTACTGGCTGTATCTGCCTTTAATGATAATGGAAAAGAACAATTGACAGCCAATCCAAAACGACTAGTAAGATCAGACTTCTTTCCCGGATTAGGTTGGATGATATCACACAATGTATGGGATGGCAGCACATCACATCCCAATAGTGGTCTGAAGAAGAACTGGGCTCCTGGAGGATTTTGGGATGATTGGTTACGAGAACCGGAACAACGTCGGGGAAGACAAATCATCAGACCTGAAGTATCCAGAACTTTTCACTTTGGTAATGTAGACGGAGCAAGTGAAGGTCAGAATAGCAATATATTGAATCAAATTGAGTTAGAGGAGAACAATATACATTGGGAAGTACAAGATATGTCACATTTAACAGTATCCTCATTTGCAGACAAGTATTGGAATCGTATATCCAAAGCAAAGCTTGTGGATAGTGTTCATGAAGCCAAATACCATATTGCACACAATGATGTTAAGATTATATACTCCGACTTTGAAAAGTTTAGATCGCTGGCATTGGAGTTTGATATTATGTCAGATGAAAAAGCTGGAGTACCACGAACAGGTTATGAAGGCATTGTTGAGATTCGATATGGTAGAGGAAAATACTTTATATTCTTGGCTCCGCCGTATATAACAGGAGAACGACCACACAACTTTGGCAATAAAGCATGGAGACGATATACAAAGGAGTCGATGATGCTTGAATTGGGTATTAAAGATTCGCCACCTCCAGTCTGGTGACTTAACTCACATAACTATTGTGACGACTGATATGCAATAAAATTATGAGAGACTGCTAGCAAATAGACTAGACATTACAAACGAAGACCAGTTGTGATACTCTATACTTAGCTATGATTGATCTATTGCTACCATAGTACAGTAACGTGGCAGTATGTATATAATATGTAGCAACATGAATGCAGCATGCAGCATAGAAGGATACCCTATGGTATGGTATCTTGCATATCTTTTCGCTTGATGTCAAAAGCAGATGATCGATGAGGAAAAGCTGCCATAAAATTGATAGCAACAACGAACACCAATATCAACAATATAACATCATCAATACTAATAGAATCATGCGTTCCTCCCTTATGTTAATCTCCATGGCTTCGTCCGCAGTGGCGTTTTGTCCAGTACCACAATTCACGACAAGTCGAGCAGCATCATCCAACCTTCACATGTCATCACCAGTGAAAGTACCAATCACCATTACTGGTGACAACATTGATTTAACACCAGCTATATCCGATTATGTTAATGAAAAAGTAGAACGTACATTAGGAAAGCTATCTTCTGTGGCGGCTGTATCACACTGTGATGTATACTTGACTGTTAATAAGAACCCCAAGGTAAGATATAATAATATTGATATGCAATTGCAAAGAAAGGGCTGGTATCAAACGGTTGACATCTATATCCGAATTCCGATTATAAAATGCGGTTCTTTCAATTGGATAGTCAAGCTGCTAGTATATGACGATAGAACAACACACATATCTATCTCACATATCACTCACATCACCCATGTTATATCTTATCTCATATCTAACTTTATAGGTTGAGAGTGCTCACACTGCTGAAGTTGTAACTACTCTGAAAGGAACTGTTTTCCGTGTTGCTGAAACCTCTCCTGATATGTATGCTTCTATCGATTTGGTATCTAACCGACTTGTAAGTTGCAATTATAATATTTGATATCTATCACTGCTATCTAATCCTGACTTATTTGTGACTTTCACCTAACAATATTCTAATATGTTATCTGCAATGAAACTCGTCTTAAACAATAGGCAAGAAAGCTCCGTAAGTACAAGGAGCGACGATTGGGTGGCTACCACGGCGGGCCAAATATGGGAGAGAATCTAGCTGATGTCTTGAATTCTATTGAAGATGTAGAAGATGAGCCAGAGGATGATGCACAGTTTATTGATCCTGAACAAGCTGTAGTTACAAAGGTGAAGAAGTAAGTGGAGTTACTCTGTGAAGTTGTATGATTGTAACTCTTTATCCATGATCTACACTCATTCTCTTTGACCGATCCACACATTCTCTTAGTTTTGATTTGAGTAATCCCATGTCTGTTAAGGAAGCCATCTTTGCTCTTGATTACATTGATCATGACTTCTATGTCTTCCGTGATGAAGAATCTAAAGATGTTAGTGTTGTTTATAAGCGAAATGCTGGTGGAGTCGGCTTGATTCAACCAGAGTAAATTATATACTGGCTTGACAGAAAGACAACAAACAACTACAATAATGACGCTAGTGTACTTATTTGAGCTAGTCATTGAGAAAAGGTTATCTTATAGAGGTTTAGAGGATTCACTCTGTTATCTCAGACAAACTCAACTGGAATAAAAGGCGGTATTTCAGAGCCATTTATTCCCTTTCTAAATACACAGTGCATGTAGGTAAAGATCACTGCACAATCAAACACTCTTAACTATAATTCAACGAAAGGTACTTCGTCTCATATCTTATATAACTACTTCAGTTCAGATATCAATCAAAGAGACTGAAGGATACCACAACTGTAATATTCCGCGTGGAGTGTACGTCATACTTTTAATTTTTACTCATTACAATCACAACCTATCACCTTAGTTGCAATACAACCTACAACCATCTAATCAATAAGTGGATATTATTATAGTATTATTAACTTGGTATAATCATAATGAACCTCTCATCAAGTGCTACGGTGGCGTTTCTAGCGGGGGCGGCCCTTGTGGATTCATTTTCTATACAATCATCAGCAATAGTAAAAAAACAAGTATGTTCTTCAAGTAGGTGTATGATGGCAGCTAATAATGACGAATTTGATTCGATACTTGGAGAGGGCTCTTCTTACCAAGAAGCTGCAAACTCGTTACAGAATGCAGCATCATCATCTTCATCACCGGTAATTCGTGTCCCCGACGGATCTCCTGCTGCAACTGTTACACTCACAAGTTCTGTTGCCGCATCAGATATCTATGGTGATGATTTATCATTTGATGATGAAGATGCATCAGCACTAACATCTATGGAGGGAGGATTAGCTGAAGAGGAAGTGGCCGCCGCTGCCGATCCTCTATTGAATAATGAGATATTAAAACGTCAACATGAGAAGAAGGTGAAGAGAGAACAGAGTAAGGCAGCTGGTGGTATGATGCGATATGTAAAGAACCCATTACTCCTAGTGAAGGGTAAAGATTTCTCGGATGTTACACTTACTGTTCTTATACCGGCTTTCGTTTCATACCTTGCATTGAAGAAGGTATCTGATATTGCATTTGGTAAGCTAAGTGATAAGGCAGATCAGTTGTATGATCAAGCGGCATATGAAATTGCATATCATGTGGGTGATTATGATGCTATGGAATCAACATACAAGAATTATAAGAAAAAGCTCTTCTTCAATGGTGCACCGAGTTATATTAATACTCAACTTGTGAAGCGACTTGCTAAGTCATTTGCAGAACAAATCCCAGTAACTCCCAAGTCGGTAAGCTCTTTGGCATACCTATTAAGTATGTTGAATATCGAGGATGATGAGGCTGCAGAAATGTTTGTTACTGTTTGTAGAGAGAATCCAATGAAAATGTCAATTGCTACCAAGGTATTATTCTATTCAGAGCATGTGTTCAAGGACAAGTCGGCAAAGGCAAAGATGTCCCCATTGATTAAGAATCTAGCAGATAGGTTTGGTGATGTCGAAGCTGTTATGGAACTACAAACGTAAGTACTTTGGATTATGTTCTACTTGTTAATTGAGGGCATGTATATATAACCTCCCATTGTTCATATGTTAACACTCATATTCATAATATATACTCATATTTTCATATCTTTCTTAAGTGATATGGCCGAGGCTGCTTACAGAGATACTGTAGCCGAGGTCGGTCCAGGCCAGGATAAGATTACTGAAGGTTGGAAGGTACTTGGACTAGATAAAGATACTGCTACTGAAATCTTTGAGGAAACAAAGAGACTTGGATATTTAAGCCGTGATCAGCTTGAGAGAAAAATGGAAGAGGATGAAGAACGAGCAAAGTTCCAGGCTGCGGAAAAGCGTAGGCAAGACTTGATTGACTCAATCGATAAGGATGGGAACTTGATTGATCCAGACGCTGAAGTTGATCCTGATAAGAAGATTACCGAGGAGGACTTGAACAAATATAAGGATGACGGCGAAGATGATGATGATGAGTTAGCTGGACCAGGAGCTAAGGAATGTGGAAACTGCGGATATACGTTATTCATTGCCAAGGGTAGAGAAGGAAAGTTCTTCTCTAGTGCTTTCAAATGCCCAGAATGTGGAGCTGCTAGAGATCAATTCAAGGATGTTGATATGAGTGATGTATAAGAAGTGCGCCCGCCGGCGGGGGTATATTATTATATAACACTTGTCAACTTTATGATGAGTGACAAGTAGCTAAAAGATATAATCAAAGAAGTATAGAATACTTAAAGAACATATCGTGTATTAATAAGAAGGATAATATAAGATGAGTACAATATAATAAGCTCCTTGGTTTGAGTTGAGCCATTCTCTATCCTCAATTTTAAATATGTATCATGTACTATAAAAACCGTTGGCAGATGATTGGTCCCATAGTGTAGGTGGTTATCACGTCGGATTCTGATTCCGACAACCCGAGTTCGACTCTCGGTGGGACCTTTTTTTATATTTTGATTGTTATGCCTAGTTTTTATCTGTTCTCGTCCAAGCCAGACCCAGTTCTTCTTTGCTCTCTCTGTGCATCAATATATCTCAAATTGATGCATAGTGTTGTAAGTAGACAGTCTTTGCTTTGTACAAAAGTCTATACTCTATAGGCTTCCCAGCATCATGATGGTAGGATCAGCAACTCTTACAGGATACTAAACACCAAAAAAACATTCAATTTTGTCCAAGTATTCCTGGCTGATACATTGCCTGGCCGAGCGTAGCGAGGCTAGTATGTATCAGCTTACCTTCTGATAAAATGCAGGCAACAAGAAGCAAAAGACAACACTCCGTCACGGAGAATCGAACTTGCAGGCTCCCAGCGTGATGGCGGGGGTGGCCACCTGTATATGTTTTTTGATTATCCTTGATCTAAAAAAATCAAGACTTCATATGTATCAGCTTACCTTCTGATAAAATGCAGGCAACAAGAAGCAAAAGACAACCTCCGTCACGGAGAATCGAACTTGCGGGCTCCCAGTGTGACGGTGGGGGTAGCCACCAGATATGTGTTTTTGATGTGTTTCTCAACCAAAAAAAATAAAGTCATATGTATCAGCCAACCTTCTGATAAAATGCAGGCAGCAAGAAGCAAAAGATAACTCTCCGTCACGGAGAATCGAACTCCGGTCTCCCGCGTGACAGGCGGGGATACTAGCCACTATACTATGACGGACTTAGGGGGAAGTGTCTAAAGATATTATGTGTCCTTAAACGTGTAAAAGTGACATATAATGAGATTGATTTTGATCTAAGAAGTTATAAGCCACTGTTCAGTCTTTATATCACCATTGATACTTCCATTTTGAATAGTATACACATCCTTGTTATGTTATGTGTCTTCAAGAGGAATTGTGTCATTAGCAGTGACTAAAACTGGGAAGGGGAAGGATACCACAAACAGGAACAAAGGATACTCTATAGAATTTGGTGACAGTTAATACAACCCTAACTATCTAGTAATTGCAGAGAGATGTTCTATAGCTGAGTAGGGTGTTGTTATTGAAGAAGCTGCCGTCACTGTGTTCGTAAAGATTCGATGGAAGAGACAGGCTCCACTTGTAGCTTGAAGAAAATGAAACGGTATCCTTTGTACGCACTACAAAATTAAAGAAGTCTTCCATCATCTAATAGCTATCCGTCGTAAAGCTATCAACTCCATCCATACCTATTTCTCACATTAGTATATCATGAAGGTGTCATCTACATGTTGTATAAGGCGTAGGGCGTGTAAATTTAATTATTTGAACACTAAAATATGCTCAACACAACAAGTGTCATTGATACTACTTCTACTAATATCCTCTCTATTGAATAGAGTGGACTGTTCAAGCTCGTTAGATCCAATAGCAATAGGAATACGATCTGCAATTATAAGGGGTAGTCCATTTGGTAGTTTATCAAGTATATCTTCGTCACAGAGACATACTACGCCTTTGAGAATAAGTAGAAAATCAGTATCAAATAATAATGACAATGAACTTGATGATTTGCAAACATCAGAGTATGATGAATGTATCACAGATATTGTCAACAGAGGTGGCGGTTCTGCATCGGCAACTATTCCCGATCGACGTTTACATTTCTGGGAAGCAATGGTATGTGGTGCAGTTAGCCGTAGTGTGGCACAAACTATTATGCATCCTGCCAATACAATGAAAACAATATTACAATCATCACGAAGGAGCCCTGGAAAGGCACCCCTAACTGTAATGTCATTTACAAAAATGAAACATGCCAAGCATTTAACACGTGGTGCCGGAGCTCAGCTTATTTTGTCCATCCCACACGGGGCTGTGAACTTTGCAGTATTAGAATTGGTACGACGACAGATGAATAACTTAGTATCACAATCAAGGTATGCCGATGCAATCAATCGTAATTTCGGGGCGGGGATGGACTTTATATCCTCTGCATTGTCTACAATATGTTGCTCGGTAGTATCAACACCCCAGATGATGATTTGTGATAATATCATGGCAGGCACATACCCAAACTTAATGGTTGCTACTAATAGTTTAATGAAGGATAAGGGTGTTGCTGGATTCTACGCTGGTTGGTGGCCTGGTATTGCTGGTAAGATTCCAAGCTATGGTCTTACCTGGACGTTATTTGAGCAAATCAAACGAGTACGATCAAAGATGTTTGACCGCCCAGCAAAAGATATTGAGAATAGTCTAATGGGCTGTTTAGCAAGTGCTACAACAGTTTGTATCATGATACCTATGGACACAGTCAAGACAAGACTTGTGACACAATTAAATTATCCAGATCTTGTCCCATATAAGGGAATTAACGACTGCTTTAAAACTGTATTGAAAGAAGAAGGTATTGGAGCTTTCTATCGTGGGCTAACTCCTCGTCTCTTAAGTGTGGTGCCCATGATTGGTATTCAATTCGGGGTATATGAATTTATGAAGAAGTTCATGATGGCTAGGGGTAATGAAATATCAGTCGTTGAGCCAGCGCGAGGTCGTGTTTCAAAGGCAGAGATCCAAAGGAGAGAAGATGAGAAATCAAAGAGAGAAAGACTACTACAGGAGATGGCAATGGAAGTTGCAGCCGATGACGACCAGCCGTTTCCAGCTCCATACCCAAAGAAGAAGGGCTTTTGGGCTACCAGTAACAAAAAGAAGAAGAAGATCAAAAGCTAACGAAATAAGAAAATCTACTAAACTAAAACATAGCTATAGTACTAAAAGACACACTATTGTGTAAATTTTCTCTAATTAGACTTCTATTGAAGGTTGTTTGACTGGTTGCTTATCGTTCGATTCCATGTTGCCGCTGGTGTCCATGCTTTTATCAGAAGGATCAGAAGAAGAAACAGCAGCAGCTTCTGAAACCAATGGCTTTGCGCCACTGTCCTTTGTCCCATTTTCTGACTTGGTACCTACTGCAGGTTGAGACTGTGCTGACTGTGCTTCTTTTATAGCTACTTCTGTGGGAAGCGCATCCTCTTTAGCGCTACCATTGGTGCCAGTTGATGTATAGTGCATATTTTGTAGAGATGAGCCCGATCGAGTTCTAGTTACACCAACAATTTCACTGTTTCTAGGTGATGGCCGCTTATTTGGATACTCCTTTTTGTAGGCGTTTGTTGTTTCGGCTCCTTGATAATGACGCTTAGTTGAATATTCTTTTTTATAGGCGTCTACTGATTCAGCAGACTTCTCTGTTTTACTACTGTCTGAAGGTAACTTCTTGTCTGTGCTACTAGACTGATCCTCCTGTGAGGCTTGTGCCATTGCTGCTGCCCTCTTGTCTCTAATACTACCAGGAGGAGACACAGGAATACCCTTCTGTGTAACCCGGACCCTGACTTTGAGATTCTTGGGTGACTTTACTACTAAATCAACTTGATCAAGATGTGAGATTTGTATACGTGTACCTTCCATCAGCTTTGAATGAGCCCGAATCGTTTTATACATCTTCTTATTTGTATCAACAAGCTTAGTCAAGTTCAATTGGAACTTCTTAGCAATCATACGCAGTGTCTCGTTGTCAAGTGCAGCGTACCATTTAGGAGCTCCTTGAGCCACTTGAGATTTAGCTTTAGATTTCAGTTGAGCATACATTGTTGATGGATGATCAGGTGCAGCATCTTTTCTGGGTCTGCCTCTTTTCTTTGCAGACTGTGTATTGTTTGATTCTTCATTTGACTTTCTCTTCCCACTGCTTTTGTGTGCAACTACTTCAGGCTTTGGAATCTTAATTTCCCCGGCATCTAATCGACGTCGCAACTCTTTGAAAGAATCTTTATCATGATAGTAGTGCTTTGTTTTAGGATCTCTATACTTGGCAACTTTTCCAGTTATGAAACATTTCTTTTCGGGTTTTGTTGTTGTTGTTTCGGTCTCAGATGTGGTACTATTCATTCGTCGTCGTTTAGGAGAAGAGCTGCCGATACTTCTAGTAGATGTTACAGGCCGTGCTACAGCTTGTCTCCTTGTCAAGATTTCTGGTAATTGATCCATATCCATAAATGTTATTGTATTATTACACCCTCTTCGGCTGTGAAATCGAGATACTGGCTTTTGATTATTCAAGGATGACTTTCGAGCAACTGTAGCCTTTTCTAATTGAGCTGCTTCCTCCTTGCTTCGTTTCCGGGAACTCAACCACTTTACATTATCAATTTCAGTTGATTTGATAGATTCTAATATCATTTCTTCCTGTGTTATGTTGTGTCTATTAATCTTCTTCCTTTCGGCAGTGGCCTCTTGTTTTAGTTGTGTAGCTGTTTGACGTTTGGGTTTAGGTCCACGCTTGGCTTTAGGTTTGGGCAAAGGTGATGTTTGAGAAGCAGTTATTGGTGGAGGCGGTTTTGTAGCAATTTGTGATGTTGTTCCAGTTGATATTGGTAGAGGAACTGACTGTGATGTATGTTGTTGAGGTATTGTTTGAGAAATAGAAGGAGGTATTGTTGATTGTACTTGTGAAGAGTTGGATGTCACACCAAGCTGCTTTGTTCCAACACCAGTAGCAATACTTTGACCACCAATAGCTGGTGGAGGCCAATTCAATACCAAACCCTGATTCCATCCCTCACCCAATGGACCACGCTTTGTCATTTTACCAGGTGTCTTCTTTCCTTTAACTAGTTCTCTACCCCGAGTTGATTTTAAAGATGGCATACCCAAACGTTGATTCTTCTTCCGTTTCGATGCCTTCTCACGTCGTTCCTCGGCACGTAACTCCTTCTCCTCATCACCCTCGCCATCTTCATCGTCATCATCTGTTTCACTTTCATCAAAGTCTGAATCGAATTGATCCACACCTGCAGCTGAATCATCCTCGGACATTCGATAGGAACCTTCACCATCTGATGATGAATCATCATCACTATCTGATGATGAAGATGTAGATGAATCGTCGTCATCATCATCTCCTCTCTTTCGTTTACGTGATCCCTTACCTGCAAATCCTCCACCCCCTTCAGACCAAATAGAATGTGACCAAAATGTATCATCATCGTCTTGAGCTTGACCGACTAAAGTTGACATACGCTTCCCCGCTGTTGAACGGCGTGACCGTTCAAGTACGGCGGCCTTCGCAACTTTTGGTTGTCTTGGCATTATTATTATATATTATTTTGTGTGTTGTATATTGGTGCAAGTAATTCAATAGTATACTGATAATAAAGAAAGGCCCTCTGGTTTAGGTAATCTCTCGAAAAGCCAAATTTATTGCATTTCAATAAAAATATATCAGCTCTTCTTTTATCCGGACAACACCAAATAAACACCACCCCTTAAATAATACCAACACTTGATGAGTTATACGGAGGAAGGCGCCAACTTCTACCCCCCATTGAGAGGTATTTTTGATTAACATTCTGAGATTGATTTTATGTGGCGCCGGACAGACCTTTTTTCATGAGAGTGCATAGCATTAGATAGTCGACGCGGGACGCGGACATGGTAGTTGCATATTGGTATTGTACCATTGAACAATGGTAGAGGGAGGCTGTGGATATATTCAATCAATGAATTTAAATTGCTTACCGACTGGTCTATACTGAATATAAAAGATAATAGTTTTCTGCCATCAAAAAATAGACACATCACGTGCACCATCATATTATTTTTAAAACATTCATACTACAACAAGTTATTATTATTGCACCAAGTACTGCAAGATGGATAGACATACAGACATAATCTTTACTGATGAAGATATAGCTCGATATTCAGCTGGACGTAACATTTTAGGATCATCCACAACTGACATCGAGTCATTCAATATTAGCAATGCTACTACATTTTACATCCTACCTTCTGCAGAACAATATAAACGTTTGAGGGAAGACGAGGAACGTAATGAGTTGGAAAGAAGTCGTTTAGAAGGTAGTGAACCGTGTGTAACATTGCCATATGTATACGATGATTCGTCAACTGCAAAACAAGATAATGTTGATACCAACACAAAATTATGTAATGGCATGCACCATGATGAAGATGCAGAAAAGACTGATAGTATTGCAAATCAAAAGACTGATAATAAAACCAATAATGATAAAGATGATGATCAAGGAGATGAAGTAATGCCGCCATCTAACCAATCAGAACCCTTATTAGAAGCTCAAACAGAAGAGCAAAAGTCTGAATCTTTATTGGAAACTGAGAAATCTGAGACTTTGTTGGATTCTTCTCCTGAATTAGATCGGACGGGAAAGCAATTGATTGAAACAGAGAATGATCAATCTGAATCTTTGAATGGAATAGAAAAAAGAGAGCCTATAGGTGACCAAAGAGATGATAATGAAAAGCAAAGTGAACCGATCATTGAGACTGAAAAGCAGTCTGAATCTACATTACAATCTGAGGTAGATAAACAGGTGCATTCTGAACCCTTGGTTGAAAAAGAAACAAAGCAGTCTGAGCCCTTGCTTGGAGAAACAGAGACGGATGAACCTGATGAAACTGAGAAGCAGCCAGCCGAACAGTCGATTGAGAAAGAAAAGAACAAGAAGCTTATTAAACTTGGTGAAGATAACAAGGGCAGTGATAAACTGACTACCACTTCAGATGAAGATGAAATGAATAACTCGCCAAATAAGGATAGAAAGCCATCATGTATCAGGAAAGTAAAGCAGTCTAGTGATACAGATAGTGATGATGACCAAAGTGAAGCTAAGCATGATGACATTTGTGCACAGCCTCACAAGACAACTGTCAAAGACAATGATTCAGACAGTGAATCTGAAGAAGAAGATGGAGAAAGCGATGAGCTCATTTCGTCAGATGATAGTCCAAACTTGAAGAAGAACAAAAGAGAGCACAGTAGCATCACCTCAAGAAAGCAGAGAAGGCCGCAGAACAAAAAAGCAATTGAACCGGCTAGTAGTTATGCAGATGAAAGTGAAACTGAAGAAGCAAACATTAGATCACAATCTCGCAAGGCGTCCACTGTTGATAAGAAAAAGAGTTACAGTGATCTATACAGTGATCAGTCCGAAGACGAAGACGAAGATGGAGAAGATTCCAATCTGAGTGATGAGCTAATTTCATCGTCAGATGACGAATCAGACTTGAAAGTTGGTGAGAGAAGAAACACGCAGGTGTCTTTCAAAAGGGAAGCCAAACTTCCTATCAAAACAACCAAACCATCCAAACCAAGAGGAAGATCTCCCATCAAGGCTAAGTCTGATGACTCTGGCTGGATTACTCGACAAACCGAGATCGATGCTTCCCAAACTCGCATCAAGCGCAAGAGGCAAAAGTCTTTGATGAAACCATCGAAACGTCGAAGGATAACTTCTCATGCTACCGCTGATTCTCCGGAAAGTATAGGAGGCGGTGATATGCAGTATCGAAGACCAACACTGAGGTTTGCAGCAGCTCCGGTAGCAAATAACAAGAAGAAGAAGCAAGTTTCGCTGACGACTATGTTCGCAAAAGCGAAAAACAAGTAGTTACCCTTGATTATATCCCTCTAATATTACATAGATGCCTCCTCTAAATCAATCAAATGTTTATACCCTTATAGCTGTGTAGCATACGTCTTATTTTTTCTTCTTACCAGCTCCAAAGAACGAAGTCAAGCTCTTCATACCCTTCTTATTAACCTTTGCCAATCGTTTCAACCCCATACTTTGAGCATTCTTCACATCCTTCTTATCCGCGGGAGTTATAATAGAAGATGAGTTGCCACCGCCACCTCCTTGTGTGTATTGATATAGTGCATCTGCATCTTCTTGTCCAATATTGCCCTCCCATGATGCACGAGAACGTTTTCCAGCAGATGTTTCTTCATCATTAGTATCAGCAGTTGAGTTGGTCTTCTTCGTTTTACCCATCCAATCCCCTTCAGCCATACCAACTTCTTTGCTGATTTTATTCTTCCACACTGTCGGTATGTATTCACAAATGAGTTGCAACGCTCCAAGTTGTAATGCTTTTTCCTCACCTTTGGTTAATGAGTCTTCTCCTTCAACATCTTCCTCCTCCTTCTCTTCCACCTTTGGCTCTTCCTCTGCAATATTAAATGATGAACTAAATGCTCCAGATCCACCTGCCATCTTACTAAGCTCTTCAGTCTTTTCTCCATCTCGTTTCTTCTTTTCAAGTAGTCGTTTACGTAATGCAACTACCGCCTTGTTATACTTGGCAACTAACCATTTCACCACACGTTCGTCACTAAACTTGCAAAGTATTAAATCGTCTCCACACATGTCAGATACTTCAATTATATGTCCAAGCTGTCCGATTTCATTAACACCATTAATATTCAAGTTTGAATCAAGATTTAATGCACGTAAAATAGGTAATGGTAGACCTTCCAGGGCTTGATCGTATGGTTGCCATTTTGATAGTTGTTCGGCTGCACTCGGATTCTTTGTCATGATACGTTGAAAATGGGCCAATGCAAAGTATAATGGATCTACTCTTGTAGTTACATGCAATGCAGGATTTGATATAACACGTGAACCAACAAAGTGTGAAGCTATTTGTATGTTTTGAAAAGGTATTAAAATGTGAGCATAAGATATGCACAGATTAAAAATACTGCAAGACATATCATACGTCAGTATTATCAACTTACCATATTTTCCTGAATGAGGTAGAACTGTTTGTATTTCACATATATCATATTTTGATGATGCTTTTGTATTGTTTGAAGTAACTAACATGTACTCTCTTGAAGGTGAACCATCATTGTCATTGCTCGGGTCTGGAAGATTGATGATATTAAATAATTGTGCCTGTTGCTCATTGCCTCCGACGGTTGATGATATATCGACAAGAGTTACAGCTGCCATAGTATTGCAATCCTATCAATATTAGACTGTTCTACTTCTACTGACTATTTCTGCCTCTCTCAACCAAAGTAAAAGGTGCCAAAGGTGCATGCACCGACCCAAATGAGACACGGTATCCTATGCCTCGTCACTTTTTCTTGTGTTGCAAAAACACAATAGCCGTTAGGTGCACTGAATTGCGGCGGCTCTACTACTAAAAGCAGCATGTTAAACGACGAATTAGGACCTCACGAGGATGCTCGTGCTCGTGGTCATCTTAATGATATCGACTGCCAGCCAAGTTTTCCACCAGTAGACTCAACCTATAGAAAAAATATAGAGGATGGTGCATATTACGAAATGGGAGATGATGATAACAATAACATACAACGAACTCACTCCATTGCAGAATCAGTCATGACACAAGAGGGATTAGCGGATCCAACTGGATTTTGGATTATATGTGCAGTAGTACTAATAGGTGATATGAATAGAGGTGTATTATTCCCAATAATGTGGCCATTAGTTGAAGAATTGGGTGGAGACTCCGTTTGGTTGGGTTATAGTGTTGGTGCCTTCTCATTTGGACGGATAATTGCATCACCAAGCTTGGGTAAATGGTCTATTGAGAAGGGATATTCAACAACGTTAGTTACCAGTACGTCAATCATGTTAGTTGGATGCATATTATTTGCACAAGTTTATCGAGTTGGTAGTTTATTCTTCTTGATATTTTCACAAATAATTTTGGGTATTGGTAGTGCTACTCTCGGTGTTACACGAGCATATGTTGCAGAAATTACAGCCACGAGACAACGGACAACGTATATTGCAGCACTGACTGCTGTACAATATGGTGGCTTTACAGTAACACCAATCTTCGGAGCTCTCTTCAGCTATCTCCTTGACAACAAGAGATATGAAGCTGGCTTCTTAGTGTTTGATGAGTACTCAGCAGCTGCTTACTTTATGGCTTTTCTGTGCAGTATTGCCTTATGCCTATTGATAACTGGATTCAAAGCACGATATAGAACAAAGCCGGCACCCAAAGCTAAAAAGAGTCAACGAAGAATGGAACAGGATGATTTGGCAAATCGTGTAACATATTGCCACTTATCTGTATATAATGCAGCTCTACTTGGGTGTATGCTCTTGAATGTTTCAACTAAGGGAAGTATTGGCTCATTTGAAACGATGGGTATAAGCTTTGCTGAATCTCATTTCAATCTCCAACCTGCTGTAGCCGGTACCATTGTTAGTATCTGTGGTATGATTGGGGTTTGTTCTCTTCTCAGCATGGGATATTTGGGTAGATTCTTGTCGGATATACAACTAATTATTGGAGGTATTACGATTTGTGCTGTTGGTATCATCAGCTTTGCTGCACTCAATAGTGTAGAAAATGGTGCAGAGAACTCTATTGTGCATTACGTCATTGGTATCTTCTTGATCTATGGAATAGGCTACCCTGTGGGACACACTGCTGTTATCGGACTCTTCTCGAAAGTTGTCGGGAGAAGACCACAGGGGACATTGCAGGGTTATTTTGCATCAGCTGGTTCGTTGGCTAGAATCTTATTCCCAGTCATGGCAGGTTACATTTCCCAGTATGATGATATCACGACTGTTTTCATCGTACTATTTGTTATTTTGGTTGTATCCAACATCTTTGTGGCAATGAGTGCAAGCACGTTAACTGCACTATCCCAGTGATTAAATAGATAGGTAAATATGTATAGAATGTTTTTGTGGTATAGAGCAAGTGAAAGTAGATAGATTGGTGATGAGCCTAAACATACAAACTCAGGTTTCCAATACTTTTTAATAGTACTGCTTGCTATAATATTTAGGATCTAATCTATATATCAACCTTTCTAAGAGCAGCTAGCTTCCACACTATCTTTTTGTTCTTTTCTCGAATATATTGTATATTGATTATTTCATAATTCCATTGTCTGTCAAAAGTCGGAAGATCAAGGGGGTGTATCACGTCCATACACGTCATCTAACACTGCGTCCCCTTGATTCCCTTCATCCAACCCCACCTTCCCGTAAAAGCTTTAACCCCATAGCAAAAATACTTTTCCAAAAGTTGTCTCCACCTTATCTGATCAACAACTTCTTTCCCTCCAGCACTGCTCTCTATATTCTAATAAGTAGTACATATATTTTTGACTGTAATTCAATAATCCCTCACCTATTTCCGTTGTCCGCTTGAACTTGAACTTCCACCTCTTGAGCCACGGTTATATCTTGAACCATCTTTTGGACTGTGGCTCCTATTGTATCTTCTTGCTCCACCATGCTGTTTTGGTACCTTCCTCTCAACCTCCAACACACGTCCATGGACCATAAATGAACTCTTTATCTTCCGCCCCGTCCTTGGATCCTTCTTAATACTAGTTGTTGCCTCCTTGACAATTGCAGATATACCCTCTGCTCCATCAAAGTCGACGAAGCAAAATCCCCTAGCTGGGTTGAGAGTAACACTAAGGACTTTATTGTTTGTTTTAAGTCCATGCGGCTCAAAGAGGGCACGCATATCCTCCTCCGTAGTCTCATCGGGGATGTTTCGGATGAATAGAGTAGCCTCGGGACGACGTAGTGACCTATTGTGATCTAGGTTGTGGTCTCTCATAGGACGGTCCTTGTAAAAGTTATTAGAAGATGAATTTGAAGCAGGTGCTGATTCTTTGGTAGTTTCTTTGGTAGTTTGACTTTGGGGAGCTTTGTCTTGTTTGCTGGGTGACTTGTTACCACGAGAGTTTTTGGGTGATCCCTTGCGTCCCTTCTTACCCCCTTCCTTTGGAGCTCCAGTGGCGACGAGGTTGGCCCATGTGTTGGGGCCCTTGGGTTTCTCGGGTGTACCACCCTTACCATCTTCCTCCTTGCGTGGTGAGTTAGATCGTGATCTAGATTTACCTCCCTTCTTCTTTCGGTTCTTTTTACTTTTCTTACCTTCGGATGAGGGAGATGAAGCTGGGGAATCTGAACCAGAAGATGATACTGAAACATCAACCTTCTCCTCCTCAGTGGCAGGTTCAACATCGACAATTTCATGCTTAACAACTGGCTCTGCAGCCTCGTCAGCATCCTCAACCTTTTCTTCGTCAGCTGAAGGTTCATACTCCACAGGGACAAGAGGGATAGGCTCAATTGCAGGGGGGCTAACAAGAAGTGGTTCTTCAGCTGCAGGCTCCTCGGCAATACCGGGAGGTGCACCCATCTCTGGAACAGCTCTAGGTGGACTATCCTCAATCTGAAATGAAACTTCCTCTTCGATATCTTCCTCTTCTTCCTCCTCCTCGGCATCTACTGGTTCCAAGAACCTTAAAATATCATTCTTAACTAAAAATTGCTTCTTCATCCCCGGAGCAGAGTTATTGTTCAAAAAGAATGTATGAACAAACTGCAAAGATTTCACCTTACCAGGTAAGAACATATGTCCGGTAACAACAAGGAGTATACCACCATTAATAGACTCCTGTGCATCAATAGCACCATGTTCAAAATCTACACGTGCACACTCGTCATCATGCTCATCAGTTAACCCCGCACCAGCCCATTCAAAGAACGCCTTTCGTACACGCTCACCTGGAGAATCATCACTACCATTCATACTAGTAGTCGCAAGGCTGAATGGAGATTGATTTGCTGGTGAACTTGGTTCCATACCCCGGGATACCGTCGAATCTGGTTGATAAAATCTATTAAGTTGGGATGGTGATGTTAATAGTATTTTATAGTACTGTTTGATGAAGGCATTACCAATTTTCATAGCTGTTGAGCTCGCCCCACCAGGTGGTGGTGGAGTTGTGTTGGGAGATGGATTTCCAGACATATGATATGTTTTACTACTTCACAAAGATATTAAAATGATAATATTTTTTTTTGCAATGAAAACTTTACCCGTTGTTTTATTAAGATCGTCTCTATTTGCCCATAATACACTACGCCTATATCTAACTAATAATACTGTATATACGGAGGCTGTTTGAGGTTGGGAGGAGGGATATAGCGTAGTGGAGAAGGACAAGATGGTAAGCAGCAGTATTTTTCAGCAGCTGAGAGCCACAAATTGCAATAGCGACGGACAGACTGCCGAGTCTACAGCTCATGATATTGAGAGTTGATAATACAATCAAACCACCCAAGGACAATGCTTGTGTGCGGCGATTAAAAGACGAAGATACTAGAAATACAGTCAATGATCAAATTCTATGTCTAGTGTTACAGACTGTATGTCTAAATCATCCAGTAAGGCTTCTGGAAGTTTGGGGCAAGGGGTAATTGGCGTACGAGCTGCCAATTCTTCACTGAAACAACAAAAACATTCTCACACACACGCAACCTAATCTTCCATTCCTTCATCTACATACTTGAGGATATTCTTCATAAAGTTATTGACAACTCTGGAAGATGTGCATTATCACAATTATCGAAACAAAAGAGAAGTGATTGTAACATATGTTAGTGCATGTGGGTTGCAATGGCAATCAAACAAGACAAGTCAAGTTCAAAGAAGTAGCCAAGCCACCGAGAATTCACATTGAAACCAGAATTTACATGAGAGAACAGAGAAAAGAACACAAACGCAGACTTTCCTGGTCGAGTTCACAACGTCAGTTCGATTCATTTCTTGAATGGGCTTCTCGCTGAGCTCGGACAGATGCTCTGTAAACCTTTCCAACATTTCTTGATGGTACTCAAATCGAGTCTTCTTATCACCCTCCTCTAGATAGAAGGCGAAGGTGTACGAATATTTGAGCACCTTGCGACATTCTACCAACTGCTTGTTGGCACTCTTGAGGAATTCTACATCAGTCCAGTTGGATGAATTCTGTTCCTGTAAGAGAATCATCCTTGCCTCTACTTCCTTCACGGACTTTTTGGCAAAGTCTTGAGCCTGGGAATGCTCATGGTAACGTTTGTAGTAGTGGAGGTAGCGATTTAGCTCCCTCTTTGCCTTGGCAGCATCGGATTGGTCATTTCCATCGGCATTAGGGTCGAACTTGTTGCACTTGTAGTAACCACCTGCGTTTATTATTGGAAAAGTAAGATAGTTAGATCAAATATCAAAGAGAATAGCACATCATTAAATGTCATACCCCCATTACCCAACATAAAAAAAAACTTACCCGTGTTGGCACCATGCTCACTCCAATCCCCCATACATATCCAACAGAAATGATGTTGACAACTACGGCAGGTCATGTGATTGCACCCTTGATTCTTCTCGATTCTATTTGAACACTTGGGACAAGGCTTGGTATTGGCAAGGATCCAATTAGCTGTTTCGGATTCATTTCGGCATTTCTCCTGCCATGTGGCAAGTTCCTTGCACGTTGCTGGGGCATGCGGTTCCTCTCCGCACTTTAAACAAAAGCACGTCTCACACGCATTGCATTTGGCGGTTCCAGCTGATTCTGCGAATATCCCTCCCGATCCAGGAGCAAGGGCAACCTGACCGCACCCCGGTCCTGGACACCAACGTGTCATACCGTATGTTTCAACAAATGAACGGAGTTGATAACTCTCAAACTTGGGAAGGAGGTCGGGTGCTGCCTTACAAACTTCCTCTTCCGTAATAAGTTCATTACATCCCGCTTCTGGACATGTTTCCCTCACGCACGCTGGTCCCTTCTCGAGGGCATTGTGAATATATCCATACCAACACGTTTCACAAAATTCATGTCCACACGGCATGCCAATCATTTCACTATCCTCAAATCCATCCTCATCCATACAAATTTCGCACTGTTTCTTCGTAGGCAGTGGTTCAACCGCAACAGCAGCACCACGCGTAGAACGGGTACGACGGGTACTCTGGGTAGTAGCAACAGCCACAGACGCGGCAGGTTTCTTCTTATCTGCATTTACACCACTCAGTTCACCCTGACAACGTGACAATACACCACACTTCTCTTGTACCTTCTCGGGATTATCAAAGAATGATTGGAATAATCGTTCCTTTGCCCATTTATGTTCACGTAATAAAATATGTGATGCACTTGATGGGGCGCCTAATACTTCTACTGCCTCGGTAATTTGTTCTTGCATTACGGGTTTTAATTCCTCTGCGGGTAGCATACGAATTTGACATCCCTCTATTATAATTAATAATTAATTAATTGGAGGTGGGTATTAAAGGTGCAATTAATATATACCATTTAACCAATTTAATTGTTTGTGTCCAATGTAATTCATCACGTAGATTTAATTGGGATAGGACAAGAATTAAACATCAATATTATGAGAATTAATCAATCACACTCAATGACTATACACCATACCACATTAACAAAATCAAACAACTAATAAACTTACCACCTGATAAACGAGGTTCACCACCCGATGCTCTCTTTCCGTCCATTGAACCATAAGGGCGTTTTTTATTAGTCGTAGTGCTACTGCTTGGTTTATCAGATGATACACTCGAGGTGTCCATTGACATTGTGTCTTCCTCCTGTCCACCATCTTCGTCTCCTGATCCATCACTGTAATCATACTCGTAGTCTATTATATTTTGTTTGCGTGTATTAATATGAAATAAGAATGATAAATATGTAAAGGTGAGTATAGTACATCAGAAAGCATCAAAGTTGGACCATCATTCACGCAATAATTTATTGGTTTTGTTATTAACGTACCTTCTTCTTCGGAACTCATGTTTTTCTGTGGGCGGTTTTGAAGGGTGATATAATTTAATAGTTCTTTAGGTGATTTAAGGGAGGTTAATTATGGTGGGGCGTGGTTTTATCAGAGCAAGGCCGGGCAAAAGTAAGCAATGTCGATTTCTAATTTTATGTTTGTGAGGCTAGATCGTAGAGTGCTTTTTAACAAAGTGGGTACCTTGGTATGGCCTTGAACTAAGCCATGTCATTGTAACGCAAGGATGAGCTGTAAATTGAATAAAGTCGATCGAGTAAATCAAGTGAAAGTGGAGTGTTGACTCTGAATGAAAATAATAAAAAGAGCACGAGAAAAAAAGGCTTTCATATAAAGAGCATATAATTCGTGTTGCTGGGGTATAGATCGTTTTATACGCTCTTTCTGTGGTAGTAGCCCGGTCTCTAATACTTCAATTTGTGGTACTTCAAGTGTTGTATATCTTGACTCAGGTCTTTAACTTACTAATTATCCTACTCTGGCCTTTACCCTTTATAATTGTTATACGACCTGGATGATTCAATGCTTTAAGCACGCCATTATCGCAGTGGTACCAAGATTAATGCAGCTAATATCCAAGAAACTAATGCAGCAACTGCACGAGGTAACTCGGCCTTGTCAATCTCGTTTCTACAAGGAATCTCCATATCTCTTTGAGTAAAACTATAAACGAACAAGAACCCAAGTAGAATATTGTTATCCGACGTGAATGATGTGATAAACAATACAAAGAAGATGAAGCTTGAAAATGTCAAATGCCAAACTCGTCCTAGCACGGCCTGACTCATTCTTCCTCCGTCGGTACTACCAATTGGAACCAAGTCAAGAGCATGGATGATCAAGCCGAAGAAACCCGCGACTGCGATTGGATGAAGAGGTATCTGTGTTGCTGCATCTTGATTAATCAATATCCCATCTCCGCCTCCCAACACCAAGTCGACAATTGTTCCCCCCAGTGTACTCTGTGTGAGGTAACCAACTGGTATACTCGGCAGTAATTGTGCCATGTCCGAATCGACAGTCGTCGTGAGTTGAAGTCCATATAATAAGGCAATGAATGATACAGATAAACCAGCAATTGGACCCACAAATGCAATATCAAACAAGTCTGCATATCCTCTCGGACTAGTTTTGAGCCGATTTTGAAAGCTGAGATACGGCAGTGCTTGTGATGGTAATATTGTTGGTGATGTCAATTTGACTTGTTTACTCCAAGCTACTAACAAGTGTGCTGCTTCATGAAGACCTTGTGCGGCTCCCAGGGTGACCAATATCGGTACCAGCAAACCATTGAACCATGTCAAATCAATAACTCCTCCAGCGGTGGCAATTTCAGACGCCTCCTTCAACTTTGTCATGACAACTTCATTCGAGCTAAAACTATCAATACAGAAGACAAAGGATGAAAATAATGCGATCAACGTAGTTCCACCGGACAGTGCTCGGGATGTCAAGGGGGTAAACTTATTCGGCGTAATCAATAAAGCATCCTCAAACAATTCTTCGGCCGAGTCTGAATAGATCTCAACCAAACCAACTTGAAATTTCTCTTTCCATTGTGGATTAGCCTTGGTAAGTTTACCATCGACATAATCAAGTAGCTCATTAGTCGTCTTTCGCTTATTCTTACCCTTGATAATGTATCCCCCATTTCCCTTGATTGGTTTCTCGGTAGCCATGAAGCTTCTATCCAATAATTCAAATACTACATTTGCATCTTCAGCAGTTGGAAGTATCTCCTCAGGCGCATCCTGAACAGTTCTAGAAAATAATTCCATGGCACGTGTATTTGTATTGTTGTTGAGAATATCACTAAATTCCTCGTTCTGCATAAATGCTGTTATAACATCCAATGCATCAGTTGTTGTTGGTTCTGTAAATGATTGGTAGTACAATCGGCGTAATGTTTCTTGACTTTCATCTTTATTTTCGTATAATTTCTGTACAAATTCCTCCATGTGTACATCAAGTATTGAATCATAAGAAGGATAACCTGATGCTTTTGCCAATGTATCCTTTACAGGAATTGGTAATGTTTCTAGGAAGGCAATTGCACTCTTAATTTCCTCAGCAGATAGTTTTGTAGCAGTTGAGGTATCTGATGTTGTTGTTGTTGTTGAAGATGATTTTGATTCTACTGTTGAAGAAGAAGATGCAGCTTTCGAAGAAGAAAAGGATGATAACTGTGATAACATCTTCTCAGCCTCTTCAGTTCCCAAACTACCTCTAACTAAATCTTCTACACGATCTTTCAATTCTTGTAACTTATCATTCTCTCGTTTACCATTCGTAGCCGTACCATCACTATTATTCACAAAATCACGTATCTCACTTTCTAATTCATTAATCTTTTGCAATCCTAATGCTAGTGATAACTTTTCGGCTTCGGCACGGTATTGGTTTGCTTTATCTTTTAACTTTTTAGCTTCTGATGATTCATCTCTATTTGTTTCATCTGTACCACTTTGTAGAAATGTTGAGTGTCTGCTACCAGTTTGAATTCGAGAGGTGAAAGATGGTATAGTACTGAATCCATCAATAACACTGCTGATGGACAGTATATGTACTATTATTGCTACTGCAGGCAAGCAGTGTAATCTTGTCATGATGTTAACGTATCTTATTTGTTCACTTGTAACTTTAATGTTGTGCTTATGCGCCGCCGCCGCAAACTCTGCCGAAATATAACAAATACAATACACAATAACTCCGACTATGTTGTGCCACTACTCTTTGATAAGATAGCTTTCAATTACAGAACATGGATAATAGCAGATGGTTGTTTATCTAGTTGCTTGATTTGATGACAATTCAGGATACGGAACCGGTCTTCTACAAAAAGTACGATAAATCGTAAGAAAAAAGAGTGGTGTTTGAGAAGACTTTGGTCTATCGCGTGGCTCTGCATACATACTCCTTTATTGATAAAGTGCTGCTGCAGCTTAATAGATCATTCAGAAATATATTATTTATTAAAGAGGAGGGTGCAGTAGGCAATAATATTAGAGACACTATAAAAATTATTGCAAATAAAAACTCAGTGCCTACAATATATATCTTATGAACAATAAAAACATGTCTGCTACATCAAACAATAAGGGTCTATTGGAAACACTACCACCAATTGTACCATCTATCGGTTTTACCAAAGGCCAGAAGAATCCTACTGCTGCAGATAATAATGATACTGATACCAAAAATGACAACGATACCAAAGACACATCATCAAATGATATAAACATGTTGACAGCAGAGGAAACATTATCTCAACCAACAACAACAAACACAAAGAAGCTACCACCATCTATCAAATTAGGCAATCGTTTAATCCTAACATCTAAAACACCCCGTCAGTGGTCATGGTCATCATTCACATCCTCAGCACGAAAGGATACAGCAATTTTCCACCATTGGGTTCGATCTAACGTGGAGTATGCCGACTATCCATATGCAAGGTTTGATATATCATTAGATCCATTAGTTTATACAGATGAGGAATATACTAAATATTTACAAATGGATAGTGTTGATGAATTGGAAGGTGTTTGGGATTTAGTTACTGGGGAACGAATAATGCAAAAAGAAGAAGAAGAAGATAACAAGAGTAATGAACAGACATCCTCATTACAAAGTGAACTATCTATTAACAACAAGGTATTACCATGGACAAAGTCGGAAACGGATGCATTACTTGAATTAGCACGGTCGTGTGATTTACGTTGGCCTGTTATTATCGATCGATGGCATACTCGTTTTGCCAAGTCACCAACACGACAGATACAAGATTTACAACATCGATACTATCAAGTTGGTAGCATTCTAGCACAACGTCGAGCAGAGAAGGTCATGGGTGTGGAGGTTGCCAAACTCGATACTAGCATTGCAGCTAACCCTCAATCTTCAACAAGTGCTGCCACCCAGCCGCAGGTAACGTCCCAGCAAGGCCAAGTCGTTGCATCATCTTCCACTGAAACTTTGGTCACTGGTAATGCGTCTTCTTCTACTACTGTTGTGCCGTCGCTACCATCTGCTCCCAGGTCTTCCACTGACGCTGCAGTCAAACAACCCACAGTCCCAGTTTCTTCTTCCAATACAACACTAATGCTACCGCCGCAACCCAAACTACCAGCAGCTGAAATTGATGCACTACAAAAGTCTCATGCTCAAACGTCTACACAGCCATCACTGGCACCACCAATGTCTCTCCCTGCCACGGGTACGGCACACCAACCTGGTACAAAGACATTTGACTTGGCAGCTGAAAGGGCACGACGAGCTCAACTAGATCGTGCCTGGCATCGTACTAAGGAAGAAGAACGTGAAGAAGAGGAGCTACGTGCCGAGTTACGATTGGTAGAGGCACAACTTCGAAAGTTGAAAAGGAGTGGGAAGCATTTGGTACCTGCTGGCTCGGCAATGGCGGCTCCTCCTCCATCTACTTCCATTCCTGTTGTTGCAGAAGGAAGTACAAAGCGAGCTCAATTGACTCTACATCCGCCTAGTCGTCGGGGTCAGCATGCATCTGCTGCTGCACAACATCCGCCACCTCCACTACCGGGACGTACCATTGTTGATCCATGTATGCAGACTCATCAATCAGTATCAGCTTCATTTGTTGATACTGCCCCTGTACCAACACCTGGCACTCCTTACTTGCAATCAGCACGACTATTTCCTCCTTCGGTCGAGAGCTGCACTAGCTTGAATAAAAGTACATTGAAACAAATGAATGCCATTTTGGAGGAGCTGTCTGTTCCTGCAAAACCAATCCCAACCAAACGTAATTGTGACTTATATGATGGTGTACGAAAGGATGCATTAACATTATTGATACTGCAAAAGATGGTGCTGCGCAAAGAAAGTGAGTTGGCAACTAAGAAGGCTAAGTTGTTGGAAGCTAAGACAATCGGGGTAGGTGGTAGTGAGAGCACTACTACTGCTGAAGTACAACTAGAGGACGTGAGGGAAAGGAAGAATAGTATGAATGAAACAACAAAATCACCGCCAAAGGCGAAGAGTAAAAAGGGTGGCACAAAAGCCAAGAAACGAACAGCAGCTGAAATCTCATCCAGTGCACCTCCACCATCATCTGTCCCTGCCCCGGCGGCACCACCACAACCTCCAAAACAACCAGTGACTACTCAACCCACGAAAACAGCAGAGCCAATAGTTACTACTTCTTCTACAAGCAGTGTTGCTCCTCCGCCAGTAAAGGTGGCAGAAAAGAAGGTTGCAGCTAAACAACCGCCCAAGAAGAGAGGACGTGGACGACCAAGGAAGGATGCATCGTAGCTTGTTAATTGTAACATCTTTATTTATCATTTTATACCCCATTCTATCATTATAGCATCAAAATTATCTTTGATGCAAGATTTTCCCCGACTGCACAAGATATTTAAAAGTCTCCAGCGATTGCAGCCTTCTTCTCCCTTTCCTCTCTGTGCAGCTTACGCTCGTCGTTCAACATGGGCACTAAAAACTCCTTCTGAAACTTTTCAAATGGCTCCTTTAAGCTCGTCTTTTGCCAATCATGAACAAGACTTTCATCCTTGTCACTCGTCGCCTCGAATTCATCCAACTCCCTCATCAAATCAGCCAATGTAGGTACAGCAAATGGGTCAAACTGCTCAACCTTGGCAATGTCAATGGGTACACAAACCCTTCCCGTCTTGGGATGAACACAGAATGGACTTTTAAGCAAATGGTTTTGCATCTTTGACACATTAATATCCAATCGGGGGTAGGTATGCTTGAAGACTGTTTCAATAGGCCAATGTTCAATACGGACACGGTCTGCGTTAGACAAGTTCTTGGGTACTTTGGCATTACCTGACTTGCCAATAAATGCCATTAGCCCAGCCTTTAATTCAGTCCATTTTTCCTGGGGAGTGGTCTCATCTTTGGAAGAACGCCATTTCTCTTCCAATTTGGCAGACACAGGGTTGGCAGTTTTGGGCAGGGTTAGTAGAAGCTTGGTCCATGATGCACGAGTTGCAAGGAGACCATGTCCTTCAGCAGGTAAAACACAACTAACGAATTGTGGTTCAAGGATTTTATATGCCCTTGAAAGCATGGGGTGAAGTGGACTGGAAAGATGAAAGTTCTTGTTCTTATCCGTTCCCAAGTTGACCTAAGGGATGATAAAGAATAAGTTGGGAGAAGATAAAGAGAGAACAGAATATTAGCTATTAATCCCTTCACATAATACATATGATATGCACTCAATAAAACATTAAACAATAAACAAAATATACATAACATACCTCAAAATACGTAGCCACGGCACTCCTAGCCTCATTACTTAACTTCCTAGCCTTATCATCACATACCCAACAATGCACACCACGCCTACCGGAATAGAACCATGCCAAATGTTCAAAACCAAAGTCCTTCCTCAATCCGCCATCCATAACCTCAACAGCCATACCCATGAATGTCCAACACTTGTTACAAATCTTAGCCCCAGAACATCCACAGTTACGCACGCCGTCATAATCAGTTAAATCAATATCAAATACTAATTCACGTTCCTGGGTTTGTAATTTACCAGATGGTAATGATTTGTTATCTTTTGGTGGATAATTAAATACTGCACCAATATCAATTTTAGTTGGACGGCGTTTCATGATAGCGGAGGATAGTTCATCTTGGGATAAGAAACTTTGATATCGGATGTAAACCTCATTACCGGGTGTTGGTTCAATTGTCATACTAAATTCACGACGGGGGAATGTTGAAGAAGATGGTGCACCTTTGGTAATACTTGTGTTATTAGTACTATTGGGATTGGCCGTGGCTGGATCATACGATAGCCATGAATATAATAACTGGTATGGAAATAAACGTGAATAATACATACTTAGTAACTCAGGGCTGAATACCACAGAGGCATCAGCTGGTGCAGACTTTGTTGAATTAGCCATTCTAGATGCTCTGTCATTGTTTGTGTTCGATGATTTATTTGATGTGTTATTATTATTATCTCCTTCACCAAATTCGTGTTCTTCTTCGTTATCGTGAGAGGCACCCATATTGAATACTTTGTATATTTAGTTTGTAGATGATAATGTATTGATAGAGGGGGGGTATTGAAGGTAGTCGTCGGTGCATGTGATATCGCAGTCGGTGCATGTGATTACTCGCTACAATAAAATTGCAAAGCAGTTACACTCTCATAAAAAGATACCGCTCCTGATAGTGGGGTATCCTCACATTTTTATGATCAGTGCAAAACTTACTAAGCTACATAGGGTTGATGTAGGACTGATATTATTGCAATAAGTAAGAACCATACAGCGTGGATATATCATCTAATCATGTTATTGAGGACATTGATAATCCTATGCGCGGTAGTATCATCTTGCAATTCGTTCGTACCCATCAGCAAATCACACACACATAAGAAAAATCTACTGCAACATGTTGAAGTACCTCTTCAACCTATTGCAGTACCTCGTGATGTATCATTATCAATGGGTCTATTTGATTTTCTAAAACGAAATAAGGATGGTAGTGATGATGTTGAAACACAAGTAGTAGGTGAATCGAGTAGCACCGAATCTAAGAATGTATCTCCAAAGAAGAAACCATTCTTTGCTGCCAAAGTTGAAGAAGAAGAAGCTACACAATCTGCTTCTAATGAACAACAACCTAAACCTGCTGTTGTAGAAGTTAAGAAAAAAGAGGAGGTATTAACACCAGATGATTTACGTGCAAAGGCAGCTCGGATACGATTAGAAGCTGATAGAGAACAGGTTGAATTAACATTATCTAAAATTGCAAAATTAACTAACAAGTTGGAAGTTATGAAGACTAAAGATACAGTTAATGCAGAAGATCAACAAACAATAGAGGAGGAATTGAAATCATTACAGTCAAAGATATTTGCTGATGAAAATGGGGATATTAAACCTGTTACTGTTCCTGCTGTAGCTAAAGTGAAATCGGCCGTATCCTCTTCTGCGGATAGTACTTCTTCTTCTTCTTCCACATCTACTGCATCATCAACATCTAAACCACAATTTCAATTCTCTGAAGAAGATATGAAAGAACGAGTTAAACGATTTGATGAAGCACCAGAGTTTATGAAAGTGCTTGTAGCCAAAACTGTCGGGTTTGGAGTTGATGGAGATACGCCAGGGGCAGTTAATCGATTGAATTCTACTGATATTGTGCGCAAATTAATGGAGGATGAAGTCGATTATAAAAGTATGTCTGTCAAGTCTGTAGACTTTGCCAATGATTCAGAACAAGAGAAGGCAAGAAGTATGCTTGAGAAGGCTTACAACATGTCAAAAGATATGGAAGATGATACTGACAAACTACCAGTCTTTACAGATGAACAAATACAAGCCAAATTAAAGGAGATTGAGGAATCGTCTCCTAAATTTCTTCGAGATATATTAGCCAGTAGTGTTGGTAACAATACTCAACTCGCAGTGATGATGCTCGAGGAAGAGTATAGAGAAAAGAATAAAAAGTCATTCCTTGATACTGCTCTTTCTGGTTTAAAATCTGGGTACAACAGCGGTATGGATAAGAGTACTATAGGACGTGATGGAGAGCGCATGGATTTGAATAACCGGGGTTCATTTAGTCGATTATTCTCTGATGACAACAATGAAACATCTTCTCTTGAAATGTCGGATGTTGACTTTATGATGAACTCATTGTATCCTGCATCAACAAGGAAGGAAGATAATACTCCCGACAAACGACAGGTGGATGCTTTTCTTAATGATATTGTAGGCACAACTAAAGCCTTTACACCTAGCTCAGATGCAATGCCAGTATCTGGGGGCTGGGTGAGTTCAGTGTTTATGATTAAATTTTCACATACTTTTATCAGCTCATCTCATATATCATAATCATTCTATTGTAATATAGATTATTCGGGGACAAAATGAGTGCAAGTCTGGTGATGAATTGATAGAAAAACTGGATAGGCGTATAGCAAACGATTCTAGATTAAGGGGAAAGATATCATTCTATGTATTGAAGGATCCATTCCCTGACTCAGAGCAGATCGTTAATCCGTTAGATTGGCCTTCGGTGTTGTTTGTTGCCGGTCCAGATGTGGCTAGGGAACCGCAGGTTATTTTGCGAACCATCTTATCTTCTGTTGGGATTGCAACGGCTTGGTATGGAAGTATTTATCCATTCCTTGCCAACTCAAAGCTACTAGACCGCGCGACAGAAGCCATGAATATGGCAGATGCTGGCATGCCCACTGATATGTCATGGCTATCAGAGATGTCAATCCCACTCTTTTTATCCTTTATGGGGCTTCAAATATCGCACGAGGTAGCTCATTTATTGGTTGCCAAGTCGAAGAAGTTTGAGATCACCATTCCAACGCTTGTGCCCTCCATCATGACTGGCATTACCAACTCGATTACAAGTTTGAAGAGCTCACCAATGAATAAGAAAGATTTGGTTGAGTTTGCTGTCGCTGGCCCTCTGGTTGGTATTGTTGGATCCATTGTGCTCTTGTGCTATGGCTTAGCTCTAACAGCGACTGCTGATCCGGCAACAATCTCCACTTACCCTGGACTGCCACTTGCTATTCTACGAACGAGCAGTCTCGGTGGAGGTCTTGTTGATATCTTCCTAGGCAATGGAGTGTTAAATGTACCTGCTAGCGCAGAAGGAGCCCAGGCCTTGGCATCGACATTGATAGCACTACATCCGTTTGCAGGTAAGCAAGTGTGTCTGTCCATGTGTTATGTGATTATAATTCCTGACTGACACTTCAACTGGTGCCATCTCTTATGTATTCGCAGTGGCAGGCTTTTTTAGTTTGTTTGTAAATGCTCTCTCCCTAGTACCAGTAGGCAGAACAGACGGTGGACGAATATCGCAAGGTCTATTTGGAAGAAGTGGATCACAAGCAGTATCGTTTGCTTCTTTGGCATTCTTATTGATATTAGGCTTCACACAAAGCGACTTGCTCTTATTTTACTTTGCCTTTGTAGTCTTCTTTCAGTCAGAACTGGAAATTCCTTGTAGAAATGAGATTGATGATGTTCCTGTAGCCACTGCTTCTGTTGCTGCTTTGGCAGGCTTTCTCACGTTATTAACTCTTATTCCAATGAGTTGATAAGACGTTTGTAATATTTAGAGTTAGGGTAGTGGAGTTAATATTAAGAGTACTAACACTGCTGTTGCAATTGCAAGGAACCCACGAACTGTGTCTAAGTCATCCACCTCATTTCTACATGGTATCTCTGGCTCCTTTTGAAAGAATTGCGCATATATTGCATAGCAAAGTAAAGTATCCTGATTATCGGCACCAAAGAATCCAGAGAGGACCAGTCCTAGAATAATTGTCCCTTGTACAACTCTACTAAAACTTCTACCAAAGAAGGCGACGCTTATTCTTCCCCCGTCAGTATTGCCAAGTGGGAGCAAACTCAAAGCATTGATTACAAGTCCTCCGAAACCTGCTAAAGCTAGTGGATGAAGTTGTATAGCTTGATTAGGGTCGGGCGAGTTAAGTATACCCTTTCCTAACAAATATTCAATGATCCCTGACCCAAGGGCAGAGGATCTTAATATGGACAGTGGTATAGCAGGCTATCAGAGAAGAAGTAGATGAGAATAACAATGCAGTGTATAATTATATGTTCACCTATTGCTACTTACCAGCTGTTCTTGAGCCGAGGGGTCTATGAATGCCGTCATCTCTAGGCCCACATAAAGCAGAACTAAAGATGCAATAAGCCCAAATAATGGTCCTGCTATACTGAAATCAAATAAGTCCTTAATGTTCTTTGGCGAGGATCGTATCGGTGTTATGCCCCCAGTCAAGCCAAATTGAAATCCTGGTGCTATTGTTGGCAATCCTACATCAATACCATTCTTCACGGCCATGATTAGGTGCCCAAACTCATGTATTATTTGGATTGCAAGCACAGACAAAGCAAGCGGTAATGTAAGATCATACAGTATGCCTAAATCAGTTGCGTCAGAAGCAGCTGATATTCTATCCATGATATCTTGGTTTAAAGCAAAAGCACCTAGAGAAAAGATACAAATTGATACCAAGCCGAGAGCACTAACCAATGGCTTAATTAATGGCTGAGTGTCTGGGGATATATCATAGTTTGTAACGAATATAACTGGCTTTTCATCCAGTTCATTCAATATCTCTTCGCCACTTGGAGGTGTGGGATCACAAATGTAATGAAGTTGTACTTTTCCAGCCACCGACGATTTAGAAATCTTGTTATCAAGAGCTTCTATAAGCACATCGCCATCATCTTTTCCTTTTATTGATTTTATTGCACTCTCGCCTTTGATTAAATATCCCCCAGGTACTGCTTGTGGCTTATCTCTTTGGATAAATGTTTCTTTGCTCAATATTTCAGTTGTAACTATATCTAAATAATCGACATTCACTGGTTCTTTTCGTGTAGATTTTGGAAAGAGTG
>Ga0214477_100235_pt1 | contig 38796 bp, 33 predicted proteins | sample M1_20Mar14CPVII9_FD_165058 | JGI IMG/M metagenome (GOLD analysis project Ga0214477, IMG submission 165058) | Marine eukaryotic communities from Monterey Bay, California, United States - M1_20Mar14CPVII9sort6BwellC16 | ecosystem: Environmental > Aquatic > Marine > Unclassified | place: USA... | reverse complement strand
ACCCCAAAAAAACCAAAACCCCCCCCCCCCCCCTTCACAATGGCCACATCGATTAGCGTGGATGACAACCTTCTCCTCCTCGCTCAATTTATCAACGGAGAGGAGCACTGGATTACCCGGGAGATTCATGGCTAGGGCTGTCTAGCCAATGCCAAAAGTTCGACGATATTGCAACCACGAACAATAGTATGCCATCGCCATCGACGATCGACATCATACTCTCTCTCCTCTCCCCTCTCTGCAGTCGTGATCATAATAATAAGTAATAACAAGTCCAATTCATATACCACAAGATTATCATTTAAGATTAAAGTGCACATTTTATTATATCACCTGCATACAAATACAAAGATACGGTACTACATATTAATATAATATAATCATGCATCATCATCATACAAAAAATATGCATCTATACATCTTCTTATTAGCATTGACATTCGCCACAACACAGGCATTCTCCACTCACAACAATTGCAAACAAAATCTAATATCAAATAGAAGAGTCGATAAAGCATATAACATTCATAAATCAACATTGAAATATCGTTCAATCAACATACACGAAGACGAAGATGAGTATTATTGCAATGATATCCATCCAAGAACACACGAGTTGCAATTGCAAGAGTTAGATCGAATAGATTCAAGATTGATATTGGCTAGATTACAACAGGCTGATTTCAATACTCCGTTTACAGATCAAGGATTAAGTGCGTCTACTTCTACCGAATCCATATCGAATGAAGAGGAGGATAGTAGTTTAGTTGAGACTGTTAAAGCATTCTTACCGGTAGCGGTTGAGATTGGTGCAGTGGTTAGTTTGACGTCTAATCATGTGCAGTAGTGAACTCTAGAGAGGGTAGATAGCAGAGATGTTTGGAAGTTAGGCTTATGTTAGAGACGGCTTTGAGACAAGAGCAGCCTTGCTTCTCTTCCTCCGACCGATACGATTGCAAATCTTGTGATGCTCTGCTTTCCATGCAGAAACTTGACACTCAACAGAACAATATTGAAACAGTTTGCATCCTCCACATAAGTAAAGCTTAGAAGTCTCGACTTGTTTTGCACATCTTGAGCAGACACTCATCTTGGGAAGTGATTGGACTTTTGCATATCGTTCATCTAAGCAAGAACATTTGATTCTATTAATAAAAAATCTAATGATAGACCTATTAGATGATCTAAGAAACTTGTAAACTTTCCTCTTTGTCTCAACATCCATCACCTCAATCAAATCCATATTCTTGTCTTCCGCCACTTTTCTCTCGTCATAAATAGAGGTTTCGAGTACAATGATGCCAGCTGCATATGATCCAACACCTCCATCTGTCTTTAGTGTAGAGACAGTATGGTCGGAGTAGCGAGAAATCTTGTCAGCACATGTCTTAAGTAGCATCTTGATTACCATCTTTCGATAAAGATTGTCTTTCCAGATGTGAGGGCTATCTATTAAAAGATATTGCATTGCAGCTGCAGAAATGAGTGCTGAATCATAGGCATTAAGAACTTCAAGAGTGGGATCATTATTATTTTTCTTAACCTTTCTTTGGTTCCATACTAATTTGAGAAATCTTTGTGCAAACTCGTGACACTTGAGTTGGTCAAGAGAACATGGAATCTCGAGATCATGATCACATTTCTCAATGTCATCACTAACAATGATCTCTTCTTTTGGTGGCTGGCTTCGTTGCTTTGCCTTCCTTACCTTCCCTTGGTTTCGCTTCCTACTTGGCATTGGGCATTAGAAGTCTCTATCTCTCATCTTTGATTGTTTCTTTGTTCATCTCTTGTGTTTATTGCTCTTTGATTTCGACTACTATTTTTTGATGAAAAGAGCGGGCTCTCTTATACTAATATTTAATAAATAGATACTCGATACACGGATAAAGATAGTATCAATTCGCTACCCTATTCTTTATGAACAATTCATATAATTACAGCCCCCCTAACATATAACATACAACTAACTCTCTTTTCTCTTCTCGTCCATATGTATTATCATCTAATGACAACCTCAAATCCTGATCATATACCTTACTCTGCTTTTCCCTATTCCTCAATCACTCTTCTTCTCCTTCAACCTAACCAAATTCTTATACAACGAATCCAACTTAGTATCATACAACATAAACAACTCATTACATTTCTCATCACTAATTTCAGTATCAATCATTAATTCTTTAATTTCATTCACTTGTGCAATCTTCTTTTCAGCTTCATTTGGTTCAACTACGGGGGAAGATTCGGAAATGAAGGAGAGGAAGTTACCATATCCGGATGGTGGTTTGTTCTGTTGAACTAGTTGTCGTCTCTTCTGTTGTTGCTGCTCAACAGAATCATCGTCATCACTGCTACTACTATCAATGGTTGTTTCCAAGTCACTAATTGATTCAGTACATGTTGAAGAATAATCCATTGACAACTTCTTGTTATTGATGATAATCTGATTCTTATTATCGTTAGAGTTATTAATGGGGAGATACCATGTCCCGAGTGCTAAGAAGATACCTAATGCGGCTGTTAGATATGTTGAATATGTCTGCTCTCCTTCTCCTTCAGTAGGTTTTGTTGATGCTGTACTCTTCTTACGACCGAATATACCTCTCTTCTTGGGAGGAGTAGCAACTTGTTGTTGTGGAGAGTTGAACAATTTGGAGAGTATTGAATTATTTGATTCGGTTTCGAGTGCACAAGTTGTGGTTGTTGTCGCTGCTGCCAATAAGGCGATAAGTAGGAGTGTTTTAGTAGGTGCCATCGTTTATAGTATTGGGTTGTTGTTTTGTTATATTATTGATTATGTGATTGACCTCTCCTCTGATGCCGATGTGTTCGATTGGCAATGCCATTTGAACGGAAACTGGAATCTTATCTTGACTAAATTAGCACTTTCAGCGATCTTTGCGAGCTACAAACACCACTCACGTCATATATGATTTCGAGTATATATCGAAAACATGAGAATTGAGCGTCGGGTGAGCAAAAATTTATGATGGTATTCCCAAAACTCAACGCATGATGTGAATTAGAACTCCCTCCACCTCTAGATTGAGCGAGCAAAGAGCTCAACGCGATGGCGTTGGGGAGCTACTTGCAATATTAGAGCAGCAGCTCATTATCGTGGTAAGTGGAGGCACCCTACGGCCTATACCATTGTTGATATAATATAATACAAAGCAAGAGAAGAGAGATCATTAGTCGAGGATTATTAATTTTAGTTGCAATTAAGTAGAAGAGCAATGCAAGGCAGATAACCGAGCACATCTATTGCAAAATAAACTGGAGAACAATTCTCAACGCAATCAATAGTTACAATATAACAATACAGGATATATAAATAATGATGAACCGCCGATCAACATCCCGCTCACGACGCCGTTCAACTGAAATGGCTTCTGAATCGCGACAGCCACAACAGGAAGATGGCCGCTCATCTCGTCGCTCATCGTCTCAACAACAATCGAATGTACCCCGATCACCACGCTCAACGCCAGGCAATCAACAACAACAACAAACTACACCATCAAAATCACAATCATCAATGACACATCCAAAAACACGATGTTATCGTCTCAACCTTGAAAAACCATTTGATATCCGCACATGTAAATCACCACTAGGACGTGATTACTCTGGACCACCCATTCATGAATCAGACCTACCACCCGCCGCCGGTCCAGTGGAATATATCCCCCCAATACATTTATGCAGTAAAGAAGAAATCAATGCCCGGCGACATTCATGGGGAGGAGTATATGCACGTTCATTCCAACAATCAATGTCAAACATGGGTGCTGATTTAATGATGAATTTACATGTTTCCAATTCGGATGATTCGACTAATTCCAATTCAAATAGTACATCAATTGCAATTACTACTGCACGTATCTTTAGGGGTATAGAAGTTGATCGTAATGGTGTCATTACTAGTATGAATGATCGTGCTAAACGTAGTGCCGCGAAGAATGGTGGTAGTAGTAAAACTAAAGTTGGTGAGAAGTCAAGACAGGCTGCTAAGATTGATAAGGCTAAGGATTTAATTGATGATGTTGACGGAGGTGGTGCGGGTGGTGGTATGAGTGATGTAAGTTATATGTGTTTGTTTGTGATTGTGTGTTTGTGTCTTGAAGTGGGTGTGGGTTGTTAGACTTTAGATATACTCAACGCTCACACACATGTTCCATACTCTTCCCTCTCTAATCTACACCCCCACACAACCTTACAGGAGGAGAATGATCCAACTAAAATCGTAAGTCTCTTCGTTATGGGAGAGTATGAAGACTTGAATGATTTAGTACGTGATGGTTCCAAGAAGTTACGTGATTCGAAATCTGTTTCAGATGAGACTTTATTCAGTTATAACCGTCCAAGTCCATACCGTAGTCAAGGTTCTTCACAAGGTTTTGGTTCAAGCAGTGGTGGACCACTAAGTCCAATCCAACAGGATGTGACAATGTCATCGGCTCCGGTACCACCACCTCCTTCTCAAGGACCATCATCACCAATTGCTAATATACGTAAACGTGTCTTTTCAGCTGATAAGTCACGATCACGTTCATATAAGCAAGTTCCACGGAGTGCACCTCCCAAACTTAAGAGTAATCCACGTGATTCCTCCGCTACTGGAACTACTACGTCGTCAAGACGTACCTCAAGGTCATCACCAAGATCAAGTAGTCAACAACAGCAACAGTCTGCAAGTAGTCCACAAGCAACCTATGATCGACAACAATCGATTCATGGACATGCTGGTGGTCCATTCGGCTGTGTCCCCCTTACGGCTCATGGTGCCACAACATCATCCGTTGATCCATCTAAGGGAAGCTCAGGTCAACATTCGAACGGGCATTACTTTCAACAGAATTGTAATTTCTTCCCCGGTCAATCCGATTGGACAGAGGCACTTGGTAATTTCAATTTATGGAATTGTGGTGCAAACGTCCCGTTGAGTAGGACGATGAGTCCACATTCCAATCCTTCTAGTCCACGGAATGGCGATCCCAATGCTGGTGGACAACCTCAAGACTTTCACTCACCACGAGTGACTGGTGGTGGAGTGTATCATGGCAGTGGTGCACCTGTGTCGCCTCATCAGCATACCTCGTACCATTCAAGTTCGGGATATCATCATCAACAACAGCATGTTCATCATCATCAACATCATCAAGGATCAACAAGTGTAAACAGTGGATATACGGGATATGGTGCTCCTCAGTATAGAGATGAGGGACGTAATCCTAGCTATAACCATAGGAGTTCAGGCGTGGGTGCTCGGGATACTGTCGTAATGTAAAAGTAAGAGTAAGTAAGTAAGAAAGAAGAAGAAGTCAAGTTTAAGATTGGCTTGGGGGATAGTAAGAAGGGAAAGAGAGAGATATTGGGAGAGTAGTATATGATGTAGAGGAGGATGCTGTGTTGTAAAGATATGCATCCTCTTCTTCTTTGATGATCATATACTACTCTCTTTCTTTTAGAGAAAGATTTAAAACTAAATAAATGAAGAAGCTAATATAGTTGAACGACGACTGTTTCTTTAGTGTGTATCTTTGTCAACTAAAAGTATCTTAGGGAGCATATCAGTTGAGCCTGAGGTTTTAGTATTTAGTCAACTAGTATCTCTACTATGAAGTGCATGTGAGTCTCACACAACTGACGTGGCTCTACTATCACTACTCTTCCTGGAGAAACAAGGGGGAAAGAAAGATGTACAAATGTCCATAAACAACAAACTCTTTTTAACTTATTACTCTTATACAACTGAAGACTTACAAACTAACATGTTCGATCTATTCTTCTCTATTCTTCTAATCCTATTCTTTTTCTCTAAACAAAAACACCATCAGTCGGAAGGTCTCCCCCCCGTCATACATCTAACAAAACCACTCATCAGTCTTCCCGAACATGCAACTTTAACAAGCTCACATCAGGTTAGGGATATTACCAGCGAAGACTGTATCAGTTCCCTGGTCTTCAATTGGGCCATCATTATTTCCTGCAAGAGTATTCCCAATTACAACTGTATTTGTAGTCCCATCGCTAATTCCAATGCCAAATCCACCACTTTTTGTGATACTGTTGCCCTTGATAATGACGCCTTCACTGATTAAATCCGTAAATCTCCCGACTGCAATTCCATTTTCGTTACTTTGGTTAATTGTATTTCCTTTGATGACAACACGTTTTCCAACAACATTGATTCCGATATCCAAAGAGATGATTATGTTATCAAGAACTTGATTATCATCTGATGAGCTATTGTCCGATTCTTCGTCAATGTCAAGGCGGATTCCATTACCTCCTTGTATTACATTGACAATCGTATTACCTTTAATGATATTCCGATCGGTACCTATTCCTAACACACCAATGAACCTCGATTCTGTGACGAAATTGTTGATGATAGTATTATCAGTCGAATCTGAATCAATGATAATACCGTTGACTGTGTTTAATAGATAGATAGAATGAAGACAGATTTTATGAGTGGATATTCATATATATTTGCATAAAGAAAATAATATGAACTTGAACTTACTGAGATTAGGACCGATATTAACACCATCCAGAGTATGGAATGCACCCGAAGACAACTTGATACCAGATTTGGTTGGGACCAAAACACGGACTATACAAAGATGAATCAGAAATATATGTATCCAATGAGCAACTTCACATTATGTGTATATGTATATACTCACCTGTACCAGGCCCCAAAACTGCATTGTTAGTACCAGTTACTTCAACAACATCACCAAAACCAGCACTGCACTGCACAGTATGTCCATTAAGATTCAGCACAGTGCCTCGTCCATCAACCTTCAAAGCATATCCAAAGGCACTGCAATCACAGTCAAGAATATCCTCTTTGAGAGTAAAGACATCACCCGTGTCGATTGTTGATCCACATTCACCAGGCTTTGGCTGGATAGATACGACGAAAGAGTTAGTCAGAGGTTTGATATCTCATCATCGTTTCATATAACACAACATAAAATACATCACATACCTCGGGAGTCGGTGACCCAGTAGAAAATGCCGTAGGAGTAGAGGTAGGCGATCCGGTAGGCGACCCGGTTGCTATTATGTTTAAGATTGATGTGAGAAAGAAAGACGGACGGTGAGATATATGAGAATGAGAAAAGATGGATTGGTTTTGAACACATGCTGTGCACAACAACATGAATCATTTGAAACTTACGAGAGCCTGTCGGGGACCCAGTAGGAGCTCCAGTAGCTGACTTCGACTTGCTACTACCCCTTGCAGGGGATAACATATACGACATTGATGCATCAGATTCATCTCCCTTGATTGTGTTGAGATGACGACGACGAGCATTAACCTGAGTAGCTGATGCAATGATGGATAGTGCTGTAATTGCAATAGTATTGAACTTCATGATATTAGTTGTAATTGATAAATGGGTCAATAGCCCTCGGCAGTCTATTATTTAACAGTTATCTAGCTCCATAGTAGATAACAAGGTGGCGGCAAAAGTGAATTATTATTGGGGGGGCGGGGGGAGAAGTTAAGAGGGGACACACTTTTCATATCCTTCATTTGAACATTCGAACATATCGTATCCTTTCGCACTCACAAAATAGTTGATTGAGGTGATGATAATAGTGCAATCTTGGATAGCGTTAGAGAGCATTGGCTTAGTGTGGGACATGTTACATAGGTTGTTAGTTGGTTTGTTGGCAACGTCGATGCTCATAATCATTGAACTCATAATAATTACATCATTTGCAACAATTATTACATGCACCTTACTGCACGCACCACAACATCAACTCGGCACCTTGCAATAATATACCTAGATAATAGATAGACTTAGTCGATATCCAATAAATGACAAATGTATGATAAAACAAACAAAACTTCAATAACAACAAACACTAACAACAATATACAATCACCACAAATTATATCAACAAAGTCGAAAACAGTATCAAAAACAACTACAATAATAGTGTCTTCTCCTCAACAACCTACTACTCCAAGTCATCATTTACATACACAAGTAGACAGAGAAGTAGACGATACAAGAGAGAGTATAGATACCATGTCAGCTACTACTACACCTACGCTTGATACAAGGGCCGCCGCCAATGAGGCTGAGACTGATACCAATAGTGAGGTATTATCACCGGATACTCCCCGCTTCTCTCAATTTATGGATTATATCACTGGCAGTGCTACCTCTGAAACTGCACAAGCTGATACAACTACCAACGATGCTGATAACGCATCCGCTAAAGCTCAATCCTCCTCGCTACCAGCTCAACCCTCATACGACCCTACCAACTATCAATACAAAAATCGATACGCAACACTAACAAATCCAAATTATACTAAAAGTTTAAATTCAAAAACTAAAGTCGGTAAACGATGTTATAGATTAAACATTGAAAGACCATTTGATATACATTGTGAACAGAGTCCGTTGGTACGTATTTTGTTTGTTTGGTTTGAGTGGATTTTAGAGGTTTGAGGGAGTGTTTATGTTTGTTCCTCCATTTCTCACATTTTCATCTCAAACCCTACAAATATAAAACAGGAGTATGGTGATTACATGGCACCATGGACAAAAGAGGTATATCCTAAAACTGTCGGTCCGACTGAATATTGTCCACCACGACATTTGGGTGGTGAACAAGTTGCATGGAGAGAATTAATGCGTTGGAGTGCTAGCGCCGCTGGGTGTGAAGAAAAGGTGAATAGTTTAGATGTACTAGACGAGGCTGAGGATATCGAAGGTGAGGTTGAAGCGATTGAAAACTTTAATAGTATTGATATTATTGATGAGGAAGAGAAACAAGGTAGTTTGGATGAACTTGAACAACAACAAAAGAATAATCCAGCATCACCCACTGGAGGGTGGAGAGAATTAACATCCACAGAATTATCAGCTGTACAAAAGTTAGGTGAAATTAATCCCAAAACGGGTGAACTTACATTCCAAACATATGATCTAAGTCACGTGGCATTAAACACTGCCGGGACAAAAACAGCATTACCAGGTGATACATCAATAATTACAGATTCATCAACAGGACAAGCAGGATTAGTAGATGACAATGGCATCATCCAACCACTCCATACAGTATTCTCAATGGATTCCACAACAAGTGAAGATGAGAAATTAAATCCAAAGACTGATGAGGAAATTGCCAATGCAACAGCACGTCTCTTCCGTCGATCTAACTTATCAATGAAAGAAAAGGAAGAAAAGGCAAAGAAGGAAATGGAACGATTGGAGGCCGTGGCCGCGGCAAGGGAGGCTGCCGCACGTCAATCTGGATTAGACGTTAGTACCTCCACACGACGTGGTGGTAAAGGATCACGTAGATTTTCATCGAAGAAGTTGTTAAGGTCTATATCACGTACATTTAGTAGTAATGTCAATAATACCTCAAACACCTCGGGTGGTTCCGAGAATTGGCGTGGTAGCTCCTCACGACGCAGTGCTAGTAGTATGAGAAGTAGTGCAAGTGGTGGTGGTAGTGAACGACCGGGTATGGATGGTAATCGACGTGGCTCGACACAGGCACTTGCTATTGATAAGGCACGGGATGTTGCCGATGAGAGTGATGACGAGGAGGGTAGTTTTATTGGTGATGATGATGCTGATGTAAGTTTTAATATATGTGTTTGTTTGCTTTGTTTTCCTTTGGTGTTTTATATATTGTCTTGGCAAAATCTTCTCATGACCATGTGCTTACTACTTCTACTAATCTTACTCACTTTACAGGAGGCTGAGAAGAAACCACAAAACGTCGCCCTCTTCATACTAGGTGACTATGACACCTTGAACGATCTTGTGAAAGATGGTGCAAAGCGATTACGTGATGACAGAGACTCATCCGACCTTGACATACTATTACAAAACGAACCATGTCCTCCACCAAATCGTTGGGTCCGACCCACCGGATGGGGAAAGTGTAACCCATCTAGTATGTATGCCAAGAATCCACCATCGGACTTTGATTGGGTTAAGTATTATGATAAGCTGCGGTTGAAAACTTCTGAATATAAAAAGTTGGCAAGGTCTAATAAGTCCAAGGTTGTTGCTGAGCCGCAGGATAAACCAACGACTGATACACAAGATACGGAAACGACTGTTGCCGTGGCATTAAGTTCAAGTAGCGATTTGTCAGAAGATGAGCATCATCATAGCTCGTCTGGACGATTGATCAAGGTAACAAGAGCGGGAGTGGTTAGTACTGCCGATGAGCAATCTACCTCCATAGCAGCTCCACAATCCGGTACCTCTTCGTCTGTGGCACCAAGAGGGGGTAAATCACACTTTAATAAATCCACATCTGATTCGATAAGTCAAAGTGCACGTGTTCCCCGCAGTACTAAAGTGGCAACACGATCTGCTAGTGATACTATCAGTGCCAGTGCTAATACTCCTCGAAGATCTCGAATGTTTGGTCGGAGAAAGTCTTAAAGGTGTTATGATAATATTATTGTACATTGATATGTTGGGGATGCATCGTTGTTCTTCAAACGATATGGTGGGAGGATAAGGGGAGATATGTAAAGTAAGAATGTGTGAAAGGAGTTAAGTAGATGAGGTGATGAAGGAGGCGGGGAAGACGTTTTTCATCTCGATGGATGTCTGCTATTATGAGTATTGGATAACTTAATATAAGACATGACGGACACTCTAGTTGCTACTATCTGTTATTCTTATATCTAGTATCATGCATCAGGTGCAGTTTTATCTTGTATGATTGTATGATATGTCTGTGGAATCCACTTCTCAACTCGGTGGAATCGTTCCCCGTTTGATCGTAACTTTCGTTCCTCTACGCAATGATACCACCCAACAATATGGATCTGCTAATCCCCTCTTCATAACTCCCAGCCTCCGTCCATTCTTGTAAACAGATAATGCACCCTCGTTGAAATCAAGTAGCATCCCTATTTCACCATCAGAAGACATACTTTCCATTCCTCTGGTGCCACCATGCCACCCATAAGACAAACTTTCCATTCCATCCCAGCTTACACCCGGCTTATGTACATATGGGTTGGGCCAATCACTTGTAAAACAGAGCCCATTGACTGCATTGTACAAGCAACAACGAACATTATTGTTACATTCCTCGTGTCCCAATCTTCGCGAGAAATTTGAGTAGAACTTATCCCAAAGTGGTAGTCCACTTGCATTTTGATTTGCCTGCCCTGGTCTCATTATTCCCACCATCACATTACCAGAACCAGTCCGTTGAAATGATGCATAATGTTTCCCTGCCCTCAGTATATTGTTGCTCAATGCAGTCGCACCGATACCATCCATATTACTAACTGTAACACATGATTTGTCCCCACCGTACTCAGCTCCTCCAGTCAGCTGATCAAAAGTGAGAGGTTCTCTCATCAAATGAAGATAATGATAATCTGCTAATATATTCTCTCCTTCGTAATGTGGTAGTGCTGCCAATTGTTCTTCTGTTGCTAAATCTTGAATAGCAATACGTGTACTCTTTTCGATTAACGATTGTTCATCAACGTCAGATATACCAAACCTCTTACATGTAATCGCTAAATTGAGTACATCAACCGATGGTAGATATGATATAACTTTGGACAAAGTATCACTATTGAATAGCACTTCTTCTTTGTATGTAGTAGTACTATCTCCATTGACTGAGTTTTGTTGCTTGTTGTGGGGGTGAATCATCACATGTAAATGTAAATTGCAATCTTATAAAAAAAGATTGTAAAAACTTTTTTATCACTAAATGCCAAATAGTATACACAAATATTATTACTACCACCAATAATCAAAACATTAAACGATTGAGATAAGAAGATTGGCAACCCGATATCACTCGGCACCACGATAATCTTACCGCGTGCAATCTTCTATAGCTGTGATTTCGTAGTCTGCTCAGGCTTCTAGGGAAAAGAAAGGAAAACACGCGTTTTAGTGGTATCGTTTGAGCTCATAACCCATAATTCGGTATCCTTTTTCCTCCCCTCACCTCAACTCTACAGATAGTAAGGGGTTGCGCCGACGTATCCCATTCGATCAATACAAAGCTCTCGGTTCGGATACTTGGCGAATAGATGCATCGATAGCATCACTATCATCCTATTAAGTCTCAAGTACCGGACGAATCGGTGTATATAGTCAGACATGATGGAAGTTGATGCATTGAAACTAACACAATTAATATGTGTTTATTCTATTTAATGTAGTTAATACTACTTTACTATTAGTTATTAATGCAGTGTATGTTTTTATATATAATGTTATTGTATTAGATCTATTTTGTACTGTTTATCCCTTCCATTTGAGAGGATTGTATACATAATACATAAGATATGTCACCCCCCATATCCCCAATTATGAATAGAATCCCTCTCCATTGCATCCTTTTAGCAGTATTTACACCACCCCCTTTAAATGTTTGTATATCTATCCATTTGATACGGTTGATTGTTTAATGTGGTGCCTTCTATTGCAATAGATAGGCACTTACCACTTAAATCATATCCTTCCCCCCAATAAATAACACCAATCTATCATAATACCTTCACAAACATATAAACTGGCCCCTCTAACATTACTAATCCGATAATATACCAATTTATGGTGTCTTTAATCTATTGCAATGGTTTGGGGGGTGTTAATTGTTGTGTCTAGGGGGTGTAATAAAAACCTCTCTATTTCTGTATTATAATACCACTTAAAATTTTGCAATAGCCTCCTCTACAGCCTTATTTACATGTAGTATCCGGCTTGTACATCACTAACAGCATCTAATCCGCCTATACATCGGCATATGCATTGCAATGTACCCAATTTAATGGTATTATTATAGGAGGAGGGATTCGTCGTCGTATATGATGTGTGCATTATTATTGTCGTCATAATAGCGACGAACGGCGAGCCGCCTACGCCGTAACAGCGGCGAAATAAACCGCCCAGTATTGCAATGATATGATAGGGTGCCGATGGTATGATATGGGTGCTCTGCGGCGGCGGTAGAGGGCGTATGTAGTAGAGGGCGATAGTAGGCTAGGGCGCTATGTCATGGTGTATTAGGTGGGAGATAGAGGAACGGTTAAGTTTATTCCTGTAAAGGGGTAATTTAGGAATTCGAAAGGGTTCTTGGTCTATAGCGGCTTTTTACTTGGGCCAGAGCGAGCGGTGTCTTTGAACTTTGTTGCATTGGCTCGCATAAAACGGAGTATAGTGATTGCAATATCGTAGACCAAATATTATATTAGCAATAGAATATGAATAGCAATATCAGTAATATACGGTCAAGCGGCCGCCGCAGCAGAAATAGAAAACACCGAGCAATATCGAGACGAGGACTTATTTTGTTAGGCATTGCAACAACATCATCATCAGTCGATGCTTTCACTAGTACACCCTCAGCTGTTACTACTCAACTGCGTTGTAATAGTGCCTTGCAGTATCGATATGGCAACGATGACGATCAGCCGATAGATGTACTATCGGCAATCCGCAGACGACGACGTTCACATCATGTGTCTACTCGTCTCCCATCAACCACTAACGCCACACCTTCGCCACCACCAACCGTTGAACTAGAACAAGAGTTAGATGAATATATACAATACCTAGACCGGAGGTATACCCGTATACACCCCAAACGATCTTCGTCTTCATCCATTGGGAGGCTGGGTTTATCAAACTTGGCTAGTTCAAAATTACGACAGCGTTTACATGTTGTGTCTACTTCTACATCAAGTAGTAGTAGCTCGTCGGCACTTGTCTTTACCTCCTATATGAGACAAGTAAGTGATAAGTTTATTTCATCAATAAAAAGCATGACGAGTTTCTTATCACTTAATCAGGTGATGGCCAGTATCTTCTCTGTGACGAGTTTAGCTGTTTTGTTATTGGTTCGACCATTATTGATGGGTACATTTAGACAGGGTTGAGAGTTGTATATAGTGGATTAAGTCTGATAGACAAATGTAAATATTGCACATAGATATAGATAAAGTACATACATATACATAAAGTTAAAAAAGAGAACTAATATAGAAGAAGGACTTGTTTATTATCTAGATGTTTATTATCTAGATGTTTGTTAGACAGACTATTCTTAAAGTTATCATAGTGGAGATAGCGTTGTTTTCCTTGATGTCGGCCTCATTCATTTGCAGGGGCGTGTTGGACAGCCTGGCTGATCCAGCAGATACCAGCTATACACTGTTACCAAAGAATGAAGAACGAAGAAGAAGAACACTCGGCTAAAGACATACTACCTTGCGCGTGTTTTCCTTTCTTTTCCCTAGAGGCCTGAGCAGACTACGAAATCACAGCTATAGAAGAATGCACGCATAATCTTACCATCTTATCGTACCATACTAAAGCACTGTGCTTCGAGGTGTTCCGGAGCGGTCCCTAAATAAAGTTACTCAGATTGAGACCATGACCCTACTTTAGTCATAATTTTGTTGGTAGACCCCTTTATTTTCTGGCTGAGGTTGGCTAAAAAGTTCAGGTTAAACCTAAACTTATTGCAACATGTATCCGGCCACTGCTCATTAAATATTATATATATGACAATGCTCTCATGACAAATATTGCTATATATTACCTGAAGAATACATTCTGAAGTTGGCATATGATTAGATTGACTTTTCATTTTTTGACCTTAGTAGCCTTGAATCAAAATCACATATTTGCAATACTGCGTCCCACGTTGGATTTGGCTCCAAGCGGTTGCAATATTCGAATTCTACGTGCAATTTTAGCTAGGATAGGATGTTATAACCTTTGATATGGTCCATATTTGATGAATATATTGCAAAAGTTAAGTGCTGCATAAACCACCTACATTTTTGCAATTATGAGACTTCTAGGCTAAATATTGGCTCCTGTGTTCAATTTGGCGGAATGATACTACTATTATTGGATTCAGCATGGAATTCTGGTTCTGATAGATATTCTTTAATATTCAGCTCGACAAATTCGGCCAACATATGGTGGTAAAAGCCGATAGGAGTCAGAATCTGAGTAACTTTTTTAGGGGTACCACTCCGGAACAGTTCAGACTTCCGTGAAGGAAGAATGTCGACCACTTCGAACACGTGGAATGATAAGGATACCGTTTAGGGGGGAATACACTGAGCCCGCGGCAGCGTTAAGCCCACCGCAGGTGCCCCCGGAGGGTCCCCGAAGGGCTAGCCCACGCAGTGGGCTAGTATTGTACAAAGGAGGAGTGTGGCAGTTCGAACACGTGGAATGATAAGGATACCGGTTACTCTAAGGGGGAATACACTGAGCCCGCGGCAGGGCGGTGGCCCCCGGAGGGTCCCCGAAGGGCTAGCCCACGGGCTAGTAAAGCCAACCTAAATGGGAGTCTTTGATTTGTGTGGGAGTCTTTGATACTAACTGGGATATTATTATGAGAGTTGAGAATATTTTGAGTTTGAGCTCTTGACTTCTTATCGTCGGCCAAGTTGTTATACGTCCTCTCTGTAGTTCTTCGCTTCTGGATCACATCAAGGGATTGTTATATGTTGCTGTTGGTTGCAACTGCCGCGTAACATACAGATCAGGGTAAATATCTCAATATCACTTAGCAATAAGCAGCATACTATCAACAATGAAAGCAGTTTTAGTTGAATCAACTGGGGGTATTGATTCTTTATCTTGCAAACCATTGATGATTCCAAGCTATGTACCCTCGGGATATGTCCTTGTTAAGAATGAATATGCAGGATTAAACTATATCGATACATATCATCGTAGTGGTCTATATCCCCGAGAATGTCCATTTATTTTAGGTCAAGAGGGTGGTGGTACCATTGCATTGTTATCATCTGAAGAGGATACAACATCATTAGAATTGAAAGTTGGTGACCGTGTCGTATACAGTGTATTTGGAAGTTATGCGGAGTATACACTTGTACCAATTGATAAAGTTATACCAGTGCCGACTGAACTTGATATGCAAACTGCAGTGGCGTGTGTAGTGCAAGGATTAACAGCTCATTATCTTTCATCATCTGTTGGTACGGGAATTGCAAAGAGTGGTGATTGGGTATTAGTTTACTCAGTAGGCAGCGGATGTGGTCAATGGACATCACAAATGTTAAAATTACGAGGGTATAAAGTTATTGGTACTACATCTGCATCGAAAATAGATGACAGCAATTCAGATAGTAGTTTCGGATGTGATTACATTATCAAATTACAAAATGAACAAGGCAAATCATACGCATCCTACACATCTGTTGATATCGCTGCTAAAGTTATGAAAATAACAAACAATAAAGGGTGTAAACTAATAATTGATGGGATTGGCAAATCAACATATGAAATAAGTTTGAAATGTCTTGCTAAACGTGGACTATTCGTATCATTTGGTAATGCAAGCGGTGCCGTCCCATCCTTCCCTGTGTTGAAATTGCTACCACAAAGTGCTTACATGACACGGCCCAAGTTGAATGATTATGTTGCTACACGAGAAGAGTTACTAGAGAGAGCCAATGAGGTATTCAAATGGGTAAAGGAAGGAAAGTTAAAGATGAAGATTGATAAAGTATTTGACTTAGAGGAAGTAGCAGCTGGTCATAGATACTTGGAGGAGGGAAGGAGTAGGGGGAAAATATTATATAAACTTTAATGATTAGCTGAACTAAGGGAGTAGGGGCAAAATACTATATAAACTTTAAAGTATATAACTAAGGGACCTCCCTCTCAAGGATATACCTCCTCTCGGCTATTAAGTAGAATATATAAGATACATCAGTCTAAATAGAATGAGCCATTCAACTATATCTCAGATTACTTTACTTCTATATCTCAACTCCTCAAATCTCCACTTCCTCATTCATTACACATCCAGAAACACATATTCTGTACATGTACATATCCTCGATATTTAACATAATCTTCATGCTTCGACTCTCTTTAGTAAGGTGGAACAACAGGTGCCTTCTGTTGAGTCAACTCAGCCCAATCAACACGACGTTGAGATGAATCACTTCCATTCTTAATCTTTTGACGAGTAGCCAAACGTGCTGCCTCAATCTCGGCTGCCTTGATGGATTCTTGACGCTCAAAGTATTGAGTGGCCACACTTGCCTCGGTTGGAGATTCATTCATCTCCTTGAGCATCAAGTCACGCTTGGACTTCTCTTCTGCGGCCTTGGTGGTAAAGTATTCAATGGCGACAGGAGCAGGCTCATTCTGCATAGCCTCAAGTTCAACCTTATGCTCTTCTTCTTTCTTGTGGAATTACTCGGTAGCAACCGAGGCGGGAGGAGGGTTCTCCTTCAATGCCTTCAGCTCGGCAGCCTTCTTGGCCTTATCTTCACGATCCTTGTTAGTAAAGAACTCTTGTGCCGCAGGCAATGGTTCAGGATTACTCTTCAACTCGTCCAACTCAGCCTTCTTCTTAGCCTTCAATTCGCGATCGGCAAGTGTAAACCGTTGAATGGCCGCGGGCATAATCTCATTCTCACTATCAGCAACTGATAATGATGATGCCTTCTTCTTCTCATCCTCAAGGGCATGGAAATGTTTCGTTGCCGAACTCATCTCCTCTTGACTTAGCTTACGTTGTGCTTCTTCATTAGCAGCCTTGTCTTGGGCTGCTTTATCTGTCATCTTCTTAACAGCGATTGGCATTTGACTTTCACTTAGTTCACGTTGTGCTAATGCCTTGTTGGACTGTTCTTCTTCACCCAACTTGGTAAAGTAATCAATAGGCAATGGTTCCATTGCTTCACGATCCTTAACTTGGGAACGGATAGCCTCCATCTTAGCAGCCGTAATGGATTCTTGTTTCTCAAAGTATTGTGTGGCAATACTTGCCTCGGGTGGAGATTCATTCATCTCCTTGAGCATCAAATCACGCTTGGACTTCTCCTCGGCTGCCTTGGAAGTAAAGTATTCAATAGCCGCTGGGGCAGGCTCGTTTTGCATAGCCTCAAGCTCGACCTTACGCTCCTCTTCTTTCTTGTGGAAGTACTCGGTAGCAACAGATGCAGGAGGTGGATTCTCCTTCATATCTTGTAGTTCAGCAGCCTTACGCTCTTTCTCTTCACGATCCTTGTTAGAAAAGAACTCTTGAGCAGCAGGCAATGGTTCAGGATTCTCCCTGAGCTCTTGTAACTCAGCCTTCTTCTTAGCCTTCAATTCACGATCGGCAAGTGTAAATCTTTGAATTGCCGCGGGCATACTCTCAACCTCGGCGGTGGTACTACTACTTGTCTTCTTATCATTATCAAGTTTCTTAAAGTGTCGTGTAGCATCACTCATTTCTTCATGTTCAACAACAATTGGTTGAGACTTGGCAAGTTCATCAGCCTTGGTGAACTTCTTAACAGCAATTGGCATACTCTCCTCTGCCAAACGCTTCATTGATTCAGTACGTTCTGTAGTTTCCTTCTCGCCCAACTTGGTAAAGTAATCAATTGGCAATGGTTCCATTAGTTCCTTATTGTTAACTACTTGTGTACGATTTGATTCCATTTCTTTTTGTTTCTTAATTGCTTCAGTTTCAAAGTAGAGGGTTGCTACTGATGCTGACTTTGTATATTCTGGTAATTCAATCTTAGATTCGTTGTTGGTGGTGGTACGTGCAGACTTTGATTTAGTTGGAGTAGTACGTTTGGTATCCTCTTGAGATGTACGTTTGGCAGGCAATACAGCGGCGGTGTTAGATGCAGTAGTGGAGGGAGCAACAAGGGCAGTAAAAGCCTCATAATCATCATCAGTCATTAAACTATCCCCATCATCTGACTTCCATGCACTACCCTCATCTTCACTAATTGATTTAGAGAATGTATGATGTTTAATATCAGTTTCAATACCCATCTCTTCTACGTCCTCTTCGGCACCACTGCCGTTCATTAGTTGTGTAATAGTTTCAGTAGGACAACAACTATTCACTAATTCCGTAGTTTGACGCTTGGCTACATCAATACACTCAGTTTGAATACTTAATTCAGATCGTGACTTGTTATTCGATGGAGTTGATAGGAATGATAAAAAGTTTGCATATTGTGAATCATCTGTTGATTCACTGTCATATCCATTAGTAGTATCATCACGATAATCTTTTGTTTCTTTATTTGAGGATTGAGTCCATGATGTTGAGATTGTAGAGGGTTTGGCGGAGGAAGTGGGGATTGAGGAGGTGTTTGATTTTGTTGTTAGTACCATGGTTGTTTTTGTGTATATGATGTGCACTTTTTTACAGAATAGTTTGTTGAGCGAGATTGCAGGTATATATTGCAATAAAGGTATAGCCGAATATTATGGGATGTTATAAAGCGTTGAGGAGTTGGAGATATTGCACAGAGATGCCGTCAGCTATTGCAATGCAAAGGTCAAGCTATGGGGAGAAAAATCAAGGATTCTTGTTTTAGATACCACACACGCGTCCTCGGCTCTTCTTTCTTACCGGTGATCTATTACAAGAAAGATAGGAAAGATTGGTACAATTCTACCTACAAGGAATTGCCGGTATCCTTATTCAACGCATAAAATGATATGAACAATTTCCCTCCGTTTCGTACTCGCTCTGAAAAAATGGTGAGTCGAAAGCATTGGGCTCTTCCTCTTCCTTCATGTGGTAATCGTATTCGCGTTGGGGGAGTTGTGGCAATCAATGAAGAGAAGAAGAGTTCCCATATTTCTATATCAGAGTGCACATCTTGTGCTCAATTTGCAAATAGAATATATCAAAATCGCCATCCATAATATACTGCCGTAATAAAAATACTAATACAAAGAGATAACCTAAAGATATATTGCAATCATGGTATTAACAACTCGATCAACAACGAACTCAACTACTCTAACCACCACCGTCAATAACAAATCATCATCATCGATTCACGTATCATCAAAACTATCAAAGAAGGTTACCGAAGAAACACGTAATCAATCAGATGACGATGAACTAAGTATAAATTCGGAAGATAGTGAGGGATATAATGAATTCTTAACTTTCTTAAATACCCCTCCTAAACCTGTTAAGAAGGATATTGTTGAGAGTAGTAACAACAAGGAGGTTAAGAAGGAGGAGGAAGTAAGGGAGGAAGAGACAGTAGTGTTGGCAGCGGCTACACCACTTGAGGCTAAGAAGATTGAAAAGGCCGAGCGCAAGGCCGAGAAGAAGAAGGCTGAGCGTCGTGGTAAGCGTGAGAAGTCTACACCAACAAAGAAGCAACCTGTTGCTATTGTTGTTGATAAGAAGGAGGATACTTCAGATGAGCAACGTGCATCGCCTCCACCATCATCAGCAGTAGTTGAATCAACATCTACCTCCTCAACTCGTATCTCAAATGATACCCCCACACAATCAGCTACCGATACAACACCAATTGCAATTGAATACTTTACAGCAAAAGCAATTACCGACGCCGAACTAAATACAATCCAACAACGTCAATTAGCAAAGGATAACATGCCCGAGGCACATTTACACTTTGATAAAATAGCACATGACGATGCCGTAAAGAAAGCAGCAGAGATTGAAGAATTGATTAATGCACCACGTCCCGCGGCTGTTGAATACTTTACATCCATTAGTATCGAAGACGAGTTAAAGCGTAAAGCTATAATTGATGAAGAGAGTCAATTGCCACCCCCTCCGGCGGTTGAATACTTTACCAATAAGGCAGCTGAGGAGAAGTTGGCAAGGGATGTAATGTTACAAGAATTAAAGGAGAATCCACCACCTACCTCTGTTGCTACTGAATACTTTGCTTTGAAGGAAGAGGAGCGTAAGGTTGAGTTGGAGGCTATACAGAATGAACCGGCACCTGCGGCTATTGAATACTTTACCACCAAGGCAGCCGAGGAGAAAAGTAAGCGTGATGCAATGTTAAAAGAGATGAATGAATCTCCACCCGAGGCAAGTGTTGCCACCCAATACTTTGAACGTCAAGAATCCATCAAGGCAGCTGAACTTGAGTCGTCTCGATTGGCTATTCGTCAACAGATTATGGAGGGTGAGTGTATGGAACCATTGCCAATTGATTACTTTACCAAATTAGGTGAAGAAGAGTTGGCAGAAAAAGCATTAGCACAACGTGAACTAAGCGAGAGTCAAATGCCAATTGCAGTGAAGAAGATGACTGCCAAAGCTACACAAGATAAACTTGAACGTGATAGTATGTTACAACAGTTGAGTGAAGAACAAATGAGTGATGCTACACGACACTTTAAGAAACTTGATGATGACAAGAAGAAGTTGGATGAGGCTGACCGTGAGGGTAAGGATATTGAATATATGCCCGCGGCCATTCAACGGTTTACACTTGCCGATCGTGAGTTGAAGGCTAAGAAGAAGGCTGAGTTGGACGAGTTGAAGAGTAATCCTGAACCATTGCCTGCTGCTCAAGAATTCTTTACTAACAAGGATCGTGAAGATAAGGCCAAGAAGGCTGCCGAGCTGAAGGCATTGAAGGAGAACCCTCCTCCCGCCTCGGTTGCTACCGAGTACTTCCACAAGAAAGAAGAAGAGCGTAAGGTTGAACTTGAGGCTATGCAGAATGAGCCTGCTCCTGCCGCTATTGAATACTTTACTACCAAGGCAGCTGAAGAGAAGTCCAAGCGTGACTTGATGCTCAAGGAGATGAATGAATCTCCACCCGAGGCAAGTGTTGCCACACAATACTTTGAGCGTCAAGAATCTATCAAGACTGCTGAGATGGAGGCTATTCGTTCCCAAGTTAAGGATCGTGAAGCAATGGAGCCTCTACCAATTGATTACTTTACCAAGTTGGGTGAGAAGGAGACTGAAGAACGTGCCTTGTCAAGGAAGCGTTTGGCCGAGGAGAGTATGCCAATCGCTGTTAAGAAGTTTACCAAGGCTGATGAACTTGCCAAGTCTCAACCAATTGTTGTTGAACATGAAGAAATGAGTGTAGCAACACAATACTTCCATCAACAGGCCGAGGCTGAATTTGCAGCTGCAATGGAAGCTAAGAAGGAGGAGAAGGTTGAGATTATGCCCGCTGCTATTCAAAAGTTTACCTTGGCGGCACGTGAGGAGAGTATGAAGAAGAAGATGGAGTTGGAAGAGCTGAAGAAGAACCCAGAACCATTGGCTCCTGGTGTTGCCCATTTCACTATGACTGCATAAGTCGCTTGTGATTTGAGATGCTTGTATAGATGTGTGTGAAAGGTGGAATATAATGTTTTTGTGTGTGATGGTGGAGTTATACGTTATTTTGATGGGAAAAGACTAGATATTTGTAATATAAATGAAAGAATCATGAGTGATAAAAGAGTGTCGTATATGATATACCTTTAATAGTCTGCTAACTCTTCATCAATCCTTCTTTGTGTATCCTCATCTATTGAACTCTCTTTCTCTTTACTACTAACTCCACAACTTTCCTCTAGCCAACACATAAACGGCTGTCTACACATTGGACAATGTATTGTAGCCTTCTCCTCAAGAGTATGCAATACGGTTCTCCTCTTCTTCTTCCATGATGCTATCCACCATTGAGTAACACAATCTCTATGAAAACAATGTGTGCAATGAGAATTACTCGCCCAAGATACTGCATCGTCAAGTTCATACTGTCCTAAACAAATTGCACAAAAGTGTGGTACCTCTCTTCTATTTGATTTGTTGTTGTTGTCATTAGTATCTTGTACTACTTTTTGTCCAGCATGTGGTATCTTAATGTGTGTATATCTGAATAACTCTGCAATGTTATCAGTAGTAGTAGAATTGGTTTCTTCCTCATTATTGTCTGTAGAGTTTGTTTCGTTCTGTTCATCGTGGTTTGATTGTGAATCGACGGTATTGCCTAGCTCGATATCCACCATATCATACTCGTCTTCTTCTCCCGATGATGTATCCGGTAGACGTTGTACCATATCTTCCTTTTGCAATACCTTTTATACAATGCAAAGGCACAAGTTAGAAACACATCATATGCACACACTTCTATGTCCCCCGACAATATATGCATAACTTACCATAGAAAAGTTCTCTAGCATACTTTCTATCTTCTCTAATGCTTCCTTCTTAGTGCTTTGGTATGTACTATATTCAGATATACATCAGATATGAGTTCTCATATGACAGGTACATATTGCAAAAGCACAAAACGATATACATACCTAGCAACATTTGATGGCTCCGGACTGATACGAGATTCTCTACTTTGACTCTCATGCCAGGGCACTCGTTCCCAACAAGTACATCCCATTCGTATTAACCTTGATCCAAATGCTCGTTCGAATATGAATACTGCTATAAATATCAATATTGGAAAAATGAATAATGAGAATGCAAATTCTGTTAGACCCATCGTACGATCGATTAGTATTAGTATATGAATATGATGGTAAAATTGATGTGTTTCTGTGCCGCCGGGATATCCTCGACTGTTCAGGTTGTTTGTGCTACTTAGTTATACTAACGGATGGGTTCTCTGTAATGGGGGTTGCATTATCAAGCTGAGAGAGCACATGATGTTTTATTCTTTGCAAAAGGCTAAAAGATAAATTACTGCTCAAGCGAGTCGTACATACCTGAAAAAAAAGTTGCTCAGGTTGTTTTATCTGACACGGAGGCGGTATCTGACAAGTATGTGTTATGTCTATCTATTATGTTCGGTAATCTATGTTATTCTATTCCCTCTTAATGTCGCCCTTTCACAACGCTATAGTTCTAAGTCTTGGTTTTCATCCCCAGTCAGACAAGGTAACTACTAGCTAGTACAACTCGGACAATACCAAGTTAATGGTAATGTACTAAGATCAACTCCAATACACTCTGCATGATGTGCCTTGTTACACCCTGATCTATCACAGCAAATTAGTTCTGTTTTGGTACAAATAAAAAAATGTGAGACATATACCCAAGAAAAGATAACACGACAAATAAACACTAAACTAACACGACTTGCCTCCGCCATTTCCACAAATAAAACATTCGTCCATATGAGTATCATCACTACTATCGAGATGGATTACATTCGATGTATCATTAGGTCCCTGCGTTGTCGTCTTCTTTTGTGGCTGTTTCTGAGCTATATTGCTAGCATAATTGTAGAAGGGATTCTGAGCAGAATAGAGTGTTGATTTATTCAACTCCTCCTCCTCGTTTCTTCTCTTCCTAGCCTCATTCAATTGTTGCATGAGTTGTTCCCGTCTCTTCTCCTCTAGTTCAGCCTGCTTCTTCTTGTATTCAACTAGCTGTTTCTTTGCTTGTTCAGCCTGCTTCTTCTTGTATTCAACTAGCTGTTTCTTTGCTTGTTCAATCTGTTCAAGTTGCCGCTTCTCTTGTTCAATTCGCCACTTCTCTTGTTCAAGTCGCTTCTTCTCGGCTGCTGCTCGCCGCTTCTCTTGTTCAAGTCGCTTCTCGGCTGCTGCTCGCTCTTTCTTAGCCTTCAATTGCTTGACCTGCTCCTCTTTCTCCTTCTGCTCTACACGGCGTCTCTCATCTCTCTCCTCGGCAGTTGAAGAAGGATACATTTCCATATCGATATCATTCCTAAGTTGTTTGTTCATACGAGTGTGACTGAAATCCTTCAGTGTCGAGTTGAGTAGTAGAGTCAACTCATCAAGTTGCTTCTTTTCTAAGTCTTTCAACTTCTTGTTACAAATTTCATTGGGTTCCTTCCGGGCTAATCGACGCCAATCTTCATCTCTTGCCATTCTCATTGGATCTATATCAATATCTCGAGAGAATCGAGATAACACTCCTAATTGCTTACACAAATCCCTATACATTTGAGCGACAACAGAATACCCACTGATTCGAGTTGTTCTTGGTGTCGCTGCCGCCTTGACTCTCCCACTACAAATCAGAAAGAGATGTCCTGACAAACCATCTTCTTTATTTGAGAATAGAGTGGTTCTTTGCTTGAAGTCATGAAAGATATACAGATTATCTCTGTCATCCTCAGTAACCAAGACATCACTTAGTGTCAAATCTGCAATTACAATGGCTACCTGATTGATTGGTACTTTCAATGTTGTTGTTTCCGATGGTGACGAGGATGACGCCATACTAACTTTTCCAAGGGGGTATCCACTATGCACTTTTTACGGAACCATTAACCAAGATTCGATTTGAGGGATACAGATATAGTCTTTAGTGGTAAATAAACTCCTTAGATATAATTACTTCCAACATAATTAGTTCTAACTTACTACCCCAATGGGGTCTTTAAAGAGTTTACACAACATGAAAACTGACATAAAGAGATTTTCACTTTGTCAAATGATCGATTGCCCGGCCGGCGGCCGAGCAACTGTGTTCACAACACAAGAAGCAGTGCTCATAGTTTGCAATATAACCATATAGATACACTAACAAATCAATCATGAAGTGTTCCGCTATCTTTATCGCCCTCGTTGGCGCCGTATCATCCAATTTTGTCGCTGCTGCCGACCATTCAAACATGAATATGCTCCGAGGTATCATTCCTGCTGAAGAGGTGAGTTTGTATGAGTATATAATATTGCAATAGTATGTTCGCCCTTGAGTATCAACTAAAAACTTTCCAACCTTCCAACCTGACTTTAGTTACTCGAGTTAGGCTGCCCTGAAGTCAGCCAATGCAGTGGAGGTACAGCACGTAATAGGATGGCACCTTGTAGAGGATTTTGTGATGGTGGTACTACCGATGGAACATGTACAGGAGCACCTGAATTATGTGATGCAGATCCCGATAACTTTAATTGTAATCATTGCTGTGAGTGTCCTGGAGACAGTGGAGGATCTGATACTGAAAGGATAACTGATAATAGTGGTTCAGGCAAGTGCAAGACTAAGAAGACGGAAGCTTCCGAAGATGTGGAGTACGAATTTGAGGAGGAAGGACAATCTTGTGACTGTAATACTAATGAGCAGTGTGATGAAGATGAGGAATGTAATCAGATGGAAAGTAAGTGTGGTGGTACTGATAATACTGATCCTGCGGAAACTTCTGAAGATGTTAAGGCCGAGTACCGATTTGAGGAGTAAGAGCTACTTGATGAGAGATTCGATTCCAATGAAAGAGGAACATTTAGAAATGTGTTTGCAATGTAAGTTACTGTAATTGTAGACGTTAAACCATATAAAAACGAGTACCTATAAGAGATAGATGTACGGCATTATTATAAAGCGGAATCAAAGTAGTAGCACATCATATGTTCGATACTGAAAGATGAGTGGATGTCTATTACTTTACTCTCAGTACAGACACAGATAAGGACTGTCTCGTATCTCAACATATCAAGAAACTACATTTAACTCTATCAATCTACTCAGACTCAGATCATCCATCCTACCACACAAACAGCATCACATTTCAACATCTTACTCAACCTTCTCCATACCAAGAAACTTAAGATGATTAAGCATCTTACCATACGCAACCCACAAGTTAGGTTCACTCTGATATGGTACGCCATACTCCTTACATGTACTCTCAACGACATCTTGAATGTATGCATAATTCGTATGACATATCGAGGGGAATAAATGATGTTCAATCTGATGTGACAAGCCTCCCGAGAAGTGATTCCAAAACCATGAACCGGGTGACCAATTGACTGATGTTTGACATTGTACTGCTGCCCAATCATTGTAGGGTACCTCTGGTACGGCTGCAGCCTTCTTGTTTGAGTTCATGATACTTGATTCAAATGCCTCCTGACGTGTCTTTTCCATGGGTGTATTCCCTGCCATTGTTGATGGTTTAATAACAACCTTGTCCTCCTTTTCATTACCACTTGCATCATTTCCACCCTCCTTCTTCTTATGGCCATAACTAACACCCTCAATAACATGATTTACAATAAACATTGTAGCCAACAATTCACCACATGCCAAATGTCCAATAACAAACAAACCAACACCCTTCCCCACACCATGAAAGTAGATTGGTAATCCCATCATATATATCAAAGTAATAAATTTCATTATCCAAAATCTACAAACATTGAATAAACTACCATATCGTACAGTTGCATCAATATGGTATAATTTTTTAGAGGTTGCAACCTCGTAATCTTGTTGGAATACTTTGGCCAATGTCATTAATGCAAATAGGAAGGGTGCATATATATGTTGATATCGGTTGTACCATGATGGTGTGTGTAATGGGTGCATCCTCATTAAGGGGAAGGAGGAGAATACGTCTGGATCAGATTCCTATGTGTGTGGTGTGGTGTGAGAGTGAGGTAGGATGGGGGCGGTGAGACGAAGAGTCAAGGAACAACACATAAAGCACCACACAACACGAAAACAAACAGACACATACCTGATCCTTCTCTTCAATCTTAACATCCTTCCCATCACCATCTCCACACTTCCTACTCTCTTCAACTTCATCCAACACATTTGTATATGGATGATGTCCCAACATATGTTGTATCTCCCATGTAAATGCTGAGGCGCCAATCATATCCAATGTCCAACCGGCTACCTTATTAACTAACTTCGATTGTGAGAAGGCACCATGATTACCATCATGTTGTATATTGGTACCAATCATTGCCGCGAAGCATCCCATACTAATAGACCACATTATTGCAATTGAGAAGGAAGTGGTAGTAGTATACATTTTATATAAACTATACCAAAAACCAAGTAGTAAAATAATTGCCTTGATATATATCTCGTAACTACCACGTCTATTCAAATTACGTTCCTCTAACCTCTTCACAACACGTTTTTTTAACACCTTATAAAAATCGGAATTCCATGAATAGAATGAATTATTATATGCATTCTTTTCCATTGTACCAATTGTTAATTTTTTGATAAGAGAATTTGGTACACCGCGGGGATGGTATGTTTCGAATAACGCTGTGGCGTCTTTACCGGCTGCCAAGAGGATTAAGTCACCACCTGGGTGTGACTTTGCAAATTTTGTAATATCTAGTACTACATGTGGTTTATTTACTTGGCCTGTTGAATCAAGGGAATGGATTGCACACCATGCTGAGGATGGTGAATTGTGTTGAGCTAATTCGGACTTTGTTATTATTTTTTGATTTGGTGGGGTGTCGTCTTTGTTGACGATTGCTGGATCAGCGGTGGCGGTGGAGGATATGGGAGCTTTGCACATGGTTTGTTGTATCTATTATTAGAGGTCTATTGCAATAATATTAAAGCGTGGCGGAGTTTGCTAGGAGTAGCGAATCTCCATAGCCAATACCTACCTAGCAAGCTTTACTCTTTATGCTGTGCTGGCGGGTTTAAGATGGCGAAGCAACGTGAATACTCTCTGTCGTAAGCCGTACTATGCAATTATTTCCAAATGGTACAGTCGTATGGTAAGGCGCTAGCTAGATATTGCATTGGTATACCGTTAGTAGCATAGATATATTGAAGCAGTAACACTGTTGCAATTGTTGGAGTTATACAAAAGAGTTCCTTAGGAGTTATAAAACCTAACAAACAAAACAAAACAATCTACATCATTCATAAAAATATGCTTCGTACTGTTCTTCTATTCATCAGTGCATATAATATATCTTGTGTATTTGCAATTCAGTCTGATTTTCAACAAGGACATGTTGTTGACTACACTGCTACTAACAATAATAAAATTACATCGCATCTTCCTACAATCATTAACGACAACAATGAGGATACACTACTAAAGTTTTCAATGGATATTAAACATGTCCTACATGACCTACGTGCAGCAGAGAATGATCCAAATATACCATCACATCTACTCGGTACCAATACCTGCCTATCATATTCAAAAACATGGACATTGGATGATTGGGAATACCACAACAGTCGTAAAAGATATTATCGTTACTTAAAAAGTATACCAACTAGTCGATTGATAAAACGCATATGGCCACAGCAATGTACATTATTAGTATGGACATTATTGAGTATATGGATTGAGGGGAATATATTACCATTCAAACCATCAGTACCATTGAGTGCATTAAGTTCAATTAGTACCTTCGTGGCGTTTTTGCTAACACTTAGGAGTAACTCGAGCTTAGCTAGGTTGATTGAGGCAAGGAATCATTGGTCAAAAGTTGTATTGAACACACGAGAAATGGCAAATATGATAATGGTATTCATCTATCCTATAGATAAACAACTTGCATTAATACTTGGACGACATGTCTCTCTGTTTGGTTGGCTATTAAGAAGTGATTTGCAATTTGTCAGAGCTGATAAGGATAGAGCTGATAAGGTGGAATTGGTTCGAACAATGTTACCAAATAGACAAGATGCGGACTATGTATTATCCCAACGTCAACCTCCCGTGGCAATTATAACAAGGATACGACAAGTTTTGGCACATCTTGGTAAGACACATCGATTATCAACAGCAGAAGAAATTGCGATAGAACATATAGTACATGCACTTAGTGATTCAGTAACAAAGACGGGTACATTGAGAGCTGCACCAATACCAACACTCTACACCTCACACACGAGTAGACTATTAGTATTCTATTTGAGTTGTTTACCTACCGCATTGAAACTCAGTGGACTTGATACAATAACAACGACTATACTAACAATGGTTATTGGCTTTGCTATGATCGGTTTGGATGAGATTAGTCATCTATTCGAACAGCCCTTTCGAGTTATACCAATGTATCAAATGAGTAAGAGAAGTACATTAGCTGTCGCTGATGCGTTTACATGTCAACCGCCGTCATTAGTTGGTGAGATAATACATGATGATGAAGTATCAACCTTGACTCAGAGAGAACTCACATCGTATTGGAGTAGTGATGATATAAATAAGGTGTCTGACAATCTAATGGAGTAAGGTCAGAAGTATACATAGTAATCTAAAGAGGAATTTAACAGCTCATTCTAATTTAGACTGATTGGATAACTACGATTGCAATGTATCACTTGGCGGTGGCGTTGGTGGATTTCTACAACTGTTCTGATCACAACATGTACTACGATCAGGATACAGATTCATTACCCATGTTGCAACTGTGCCACCACAGTCTGTGTTGTCAGAACTTCTGGGACAATCAGCTACACAATCACCAAGTTGGTAATAATACTTTCCAGTGTTTCCTGGCTCTTCACCTTTGGCATTAGATACACAAACATCATTCCGTATCCATGATAACTTTTCACTGCAACATGTTGCTAGATCATCATATAAGGTTGTTGATGAATCCTTGGGGAATTGACCACTACATGGCAATTCACCGATACAGCTTTGAGAACATCTCATCTTGGAGGTATCGTAGTAGTATTTGTTACTGTATTCTCCATTGGACATTGTGTCGCAGTATTCAGGATTGTCTCTACCTGAACAGCAATCTTCGACATTAGCATAGAGAGAAGTAGACATGCTTGGCACTTCTTGACACTCGGGCGGTGCCTCCGGAGATGTAGGGGTACAATCCTTGACACATAATTCATTTGGTTGAGTAACTCGAAACCACAAGTTGGTAACTTCTCCTACACTTCGACTCTCACAGAATTCTTGTGTCGATGAACTTGCACCACAACATGCTGTAATGTTAGCATAGAGCTTACTACTAATGATAGCTCGGCCACATACTTCCGAACCTTGACAATCATCAGTATCCTTGATGCATAATCCAGTATTCCTAGAATCTAGAAAGTACATACCAGTGCCTGTTGATATTGCAAGTGATTGGTCTTCACAATAGGCAGTATCAAGGTATGATAATTTGGCTTGACAACAACTTTTTGTGGTGTTGAATAGATATGTACTACTATCAATACGGACACCGTTGCATATACCATCTCCAGGTTGCGGAGGTGCGTCTGATATTGGACAATCTTGGAGACATTTATTATTGTTCGGCCAGGAACCGAGGTAGTACTTGTTCGTTCCAAGATACTCCTGTATGTATAGATGAGCGAGGAGGAACGTGGATATTGATTCAGTCTGGGTTTACACACGGACAAAAGAATTGCATTACATAACACAAAGTCAATCAGTACATACCTCTCCAACTGATGTTGCACGACAGTAGTTTGTACCCAATCCAAATGTAGTATCCTCACAACAGTCATTAGCACTCTCATACAACTTTGTAGTACCATCTGCACCATTAGCACAGACACTACCATCAACATCATTATCATTCGGATTACAATCCCTTTTACATATATTACCACCACCATAACTAAACCAATAATTAGTATAACTTCCTGACGCTTCACAATATGGTTTACTAATGTAGGATGATAATGATGCACAGCATGATATAATATCAGGATAGAATTTGGTATTGTATGCAGTATTTCGTTGACATACTTGATTTGATGGACAGTTCACTTCATCTAAATCTTTGATACAATATCCTCGAGAGAAGTCAACGTAGTATTTACCTGTGCCTATAAAATTTGGGTCTGAATGTTTTAAGTGGAGTGGAAAGAAGGAGGCATACATAGATAGACATATCATGTGAGCAAGGTAGGCCGGCCAATAGAGATTAAACATACCATAAAACCAAACTTCTTCACACACATATAAATAAACGTACCTGAATTACCAACACAATAATCTAAATCTACCAAACTTCCCACTCCATCATTACAACAACTAGTAACATTCTCATACAAATTATTAGTCTGCCATTTTTCAACCAATATACCACCACATACATAATCAACACCTACTAACAATAATTCACTACCAATATCACAATCTTTAACACATTTATTATTCCTTGGATAATATAAATTACTACCAGTATAAATACCAGCAAAACTATCCGAGTTTGATATACAAATATTAGTAATTTGTGATGATAATTTTGATGAACAACAATTAAATGCTGTGGGGTAGGTTGTTTCCCATGAGGGTGCTAATCCACCACAATCTGATATTGAATTTGAAGTAGTTGAAGTAGTTGTAGTAGGGCAGTCTCGTACACATTTATTATTATTAGGCCATGATCCTCTATACCAATTATTACTCCCAACTGGTAGCGATGGTGGTGATGGTGTTGGATTTGACGGCGTCGGTCCTGGCGGCAATGGAGGTCCCGGACCCGGAGGCGGAGGTGCAATACCCAAACATTCATTCAATACCCACGGATAATATATCTCACAACATTCTCGTTTATCAAATTTAACAACTGGTTCAAATGGTGATAAGACGCCACATAACATTACCAAATTGTCATTAATTATTGATTGATCATTAGAGCAGTATCCTTGGAGGTTACCTATCCATGATGCTGGGAACCATTCTAGTGATTCTCCGGGTGTACCGTCGCATGTTGATTGTACTTGATTTATTAGGATTGATAAGAGTAGTAGTATGGTTTGTTGTAGGGGGAAGAAGAAGGTTGTTATTTGTTTCATTTTTGTTGTTGTGTGTGTTTTGTTTTGTTAGTTTTATGACCTCTGGTGTGTAATGACCACTAGATACGTTGCAATCGATAACAAAACTGCTCTCTAGCTGTTTTGCAGTACTAAGCTGCTACGTATGGCTTCATATCAACGCCATTCTTCTATAATTTATTAGTCGGCCTATTCACTCTCCGCCGCCAATACACTCTCATAATTTTTAATTATCGTAGGTACTTCTCGGGTATCTACTACAGCCCCTTTCATGTCATTATTTTGCGAAGCGAAGGAGACAGAAGACTCCTTTATAGGTAATCGAGGCTCGGTTCACTGGAAACCAAGATTACACTGCGGTGTTGCTGATGCTGCAGGGCCCTACTACTAGGAATGAAGGGACTATGTTCTGTGTATGAAAAGGGGTGGAAATCCTGGTATGACCTAGACGATGTCGCGTTGTAGTTGTAATTGTAGACATCAGTTGCCACAAGGCATGGTAGTCTTTTAGCTATGAGCATTGTTGATTGCAAATTGCACATAGAATAGGCGTACTCCTAGGCTGGTAATATAAGGAGTTGATACTATACTACAATTAGAAGTCCAGAGGATACCTATTACTTGAACATGAGCATTATACACTGACACTGACACTCTCTTTGTATCCATTATCTATTGTGATGATGCAAAATCCTGGCTGTTTTGTGTTCTAAAGCAACAAAATGATACTACTTACTTGTTTGGCAAACTCTTGATTCACAATCATAAACCCCCCCATCAATTTCCTCTCTCATATGTGGCCGTCTTTGTTAAAGGTATCCTAAACTCTACCCATAAATAATCTTATGCCATATACATCATGCCTATTACTCTGGTTGAATAGTTGCAACCAATCCACGTTTACTCAATTGTCGAACATACTTCTCAGCCTGTTTCTTATGACATATATCCACCGTAACAACACCCTCACTACGTGCCCTAACACATATATCAAATGCCGTCATTCTCGTTATTGGAAAAACTTTTGTTAATTCTCGTGCTACACGATCAGGCATATATTCGGAATTATGAAACATAACACGCCATAATTGTTCTGGTTCTTCTTTTTCTTGTGTTTTGGTTGTTGTATCTTCTTTTTCACGTGTTAGTAGTTTCTTCCCACGACGATAGGCTCGTCCTAGTAGGCTTTGTTGTTTCATTTGCAATATCTCTACAGAATCATCCGTTGTTGTATCTGCATAGTTGATGATATCAAATTCTAATAAACTTTGTTCCATTTGCAATAGCTCTATGTTATCAGTTGTTGTTGTACTCTCTGCATAGTTGATGTTTTGTTGCTTTGATATTAAAAGAGGAGTCGGCGCCGCCGGCATCAGATAGGCCACAGCTACATTATGGATGATACAGAAACAGGTCAGGAGTATGGTCACGGTATTAGAATTCATTACTAATATAGAAGGAAGCAATGGTGATGGGAAAAGGTGAATGCTCAATGCTTTTTGACAAGGATACCAATACCGGCTAACTTTTGTGAGAAAAAAATCTCAACCAATCAATCTATTTGTTTCTCCAATAGTGGATAGACCATTAGACAATTGCACATTATACCTATATATTAAAGTAATAATGAGAATAATAACAGGAGATGAATGCGGTCTATTAAAAGAAGTAATACCAGAATTATGTCGTCCTTCCTCTTCCTCCACATCAACGAATATACATGCAGGTAAAGCACGTCCATCTGCTACATCTATCCAAGCAGCTGCCTCTTCCTACGGTACTGCTAATGAAGGAAATAATCAATTACAGAATGGTATACAAAGATTAGAAACAGGTCACAATATCCAATCTCGTGAACGGGGTATAATCTCTTTATCATTCCTACCTCCTCCAACTTCTTCTAACAACGAACAACAGTCATCATCAGAATTCAACTTTGCAGCATTGCGTACCAATGGTATAGTAGAAACATGGAATGGACAACGCATAAACAATAGTAATGATGATGAAGTTAATGTTACTTCTGCTAGGTATAAAAAGTATGATGGATTAGTAAAAGGTATCTTGCCTGATCAACAGCAGAGTAGTGGCAGCAACACTAATAATAAAGAGGGGAAGGACGTGTCAGGTAGTGACAATGAAGATAAAGAAACTCAAGAAAAGAAGACTAAAGGATGGTATACAAATCAACCAATACGACCAATAGGAATGGTATCCAACTATTCTCCTTCTTCTTCTAATTCTACTTTCACAACAAATCCAATATTGGCAACATGTGATTCAATCGGTACCATTTCCTTAATCAATACAAACAAATTATCGGATGGTGTTATTTCTACCTATAATGCATTTGATATTGACACCACTTCATCGTCGTCATCAACTGGAGGAGGAAGTAAGTTGCCAACACCAAGTTCATCGAAAAACAATTCAAACTCAATACACACATTAACATATACTAGAGGTCGGTATGCCAATGTTAGTATTACAACTAGTATTGCAATTGATAGTTCAGGTAATGGTAATGAATGTAAATTGGCAGTGGGTGGACGTGAACGTGGTGTTCGTTTATTAGATTTGGAAACTGGAAAGTTACTTTGGAAGGTAAGTTTTGATATGAGGAGAATGAGGAGTGTGTGCACAAGATCTAGATTGTCTTTCTGTTCATATATGCTTCAGAATCTCACAAACTTTTACTATTCGAACACCTTTGTTCTTCCATATCAAAAAACAAATCATATAGGCTAAGAATCTACCACCCGATCCACAAACTTTATTACAACAACCAATGTGGACAACGTCTATTCAATTCCTACACACTCCAACATCGGCTATATCAAGTGGTAATATTCCAAGTAATCTATTGGCAACTGGAAGTGCCTACAAACAAGTTCAAATCTATGATATTCGAGTCTCCTCTGGTGGAAGTGGTGCCGCAACATCGACACGTCGTCCGGTATTATACACACCCGATGAACTACTATCCCATCGTATAACATCTATATGTCAACTAAACAACAATGGTAATACAATAGCAGTCGGAGACACAATAGGTGATGTACACTTACTCGATATGCGTAAGATGCATTCCGGTAAACCATCCCATCGTAGCCGATACAATAACACTTCATCCAAACACAAGGCCAAGGAAGAGATTGGATTAGGACGACTCGTAGGCCCGGGTGGGTCAATTAAACAATTATATGTCCATCCTACATTACCTATAATATCATGTGTCGGATTAGATCGTAAGCTTTGGACATATGATGTAAATAGGCATAAGATGATTGATTGCATCTATTTGAAACAACGATTGAATTGTATGTTGGTTTGTGATGATGAGAGTTGGAATGTTACGAATGACGAGGATGAGATTGATGAAGAGGAGAATGGAAGTAGTATGAATGTCGATGATTTGGAGGTTGAGGATGAAGTTGAAGATTATGTCAATTCGGACGACGACGATGATGAAGAAGATGAGGTTGACAATGGTCAAGTTGCAAAGAAGGAAGAGAGTAAGAGTGGTAGTAGCAGTAGTAGTGACAGTAGTTCAGGAGAAGACGAGACTGAATCAGAGTCTGGCAGTGGCAGTGAAGAAGAAGAGGAGAATGTAGTGAGTAAGAAGAGACGAACGAAGTAGATATTGAAATGTTATGTACCACTACCACTTTCTATAGGGTCACGAAGCTTCAATCTTCATGTTTCTCTAGCTTAGTTTATTTCGCTTGCCATTACTGTCTCCACTCACAAGTACCCCTCACTCTCTTTCTACAATCTACATCTCCTTTGCTGTTGACTCAGTACTCCATTCATTCATCTGTTGCAGAGCCCTCTGCTCCATCCATCTCTCTCTCTCTCTCTCTCTCTCTCACACACACACACACACAAACACATAGGCCATTTTCTTTATCTGATCATCAACTTACTCTTCATCGTAGGTTGTAGGGCCCTCTGCAGCAGGATAGGAGACATCTCCATTTCCAGCAGAACCCGACGTAGCCTCAATTCCGGTAGGAAGAAGCCCATATGTGAAAGTGTAAGCGTTTCCTTTATCACTACCACATTCATCAAAGTCCCCAAACTCATCCTCCGTTACAATCCACGCATATGTACCTTCTGGTAGATCATATGATAATGTGATATCGGTAGAAGAATCTGCATCATTAGCAGTCACATTCTGAAGAACGAATCCGCTTTCACAATCGAAAACACCTGTACTTGTTGCATTAGAAGCTCAAGGGCAGTAAGAGGACCACCTGTCCAGTCAAACTTGAACCAGTCAAGGTCACGGAAACTAATCTTCTTTCTACCCTCCTTAACAACATAAGTGGAAATTGTACCACATACAGGTTCCCCAGGTTCAATACTTCCAAAGTCTGGTGGATCGTAGTTGCAACCTCCATTGACTGTATCAGGTTCATCAGTACGGCACTCTTCACCATCGGCAAAGCAGAAGGGTTCAGGGTTAGGTAACAATTCTTCAGGAATCTTGGTGAACAAGCCCTGGAAGGCCACAGCATCCATTGGTTGCCCAGGCTTAAGAAGATTGGCATGCAATACACCATCCCTATCGATGCTCCCCTCGATTGTTGCAGAGGAGGATATCGATGCAGCACCAAAGCTGCATGTACCATCTTTGTCATTAATGAAGCCAATCGATAATGCTGTCGTAATGCTGTCATTACTGTCAAAGATGGATGTCAATTCAAGAGTATCAGTCTCAGAATCAACATTAAAGATGAATGATTGGTCAGGAGTGCAAATAGTCTCGAGGATGCCATTTATCTTGCAAATAGGTCCATCAAATGCTGACCATGAACCATTGAGGAGCTCGGCACATGATTCAGTCTCGTCAGAACTAGAAGAGGTAGTAGTAGTTCCAGTTCCCTTATATTCTGTGAGCAGACATGGACCCTTGCAATTCACGACGACGCATCTGACCTTTAACAGTCTGGAAGTTGCGGCGTTGGCCATCTACCGATTTAGCGGTGACGACGGCAAGTGCTAAGACTGTAGTAGTATACTTCATGATGATAATAGGTAATCTGTTCTGGGTGGGGTGCCGAGCGTTGAGAATGTAATGATATGCATCCAAGATGATTCATCATCGACGGAGTGAAGAATTGATAAGGGACGTAGGAGATGTCATGTATCGAGAAGATGCCATATGATATGTTGAGAATATATATACAACAATAACATGATGATGATGATGATGATGATGATTCATAGAGATGTTGATGATGATAATTGATAATCGTTGGCGTTGGATTGAAGAAGTTCATAGGTTGTAGATATTAGTATTAGAGAGCAAGTGTTGTTAGAGAAGGGCAATAAGTAAAGACAGATATCACTATTGCAATTGCAATAAAACTAATAAAACTATACGTACCGATGTTGTTGCAATTGCAATCAATAGAGAGTAGATATGGAATTAAGTAAGGCAATGGAAATAGTATATATCATCGAGATATAAGTCATCGAGATAGTCATTATGGAATATGATGAGATTAGGGGATGGTATGTTGTTACAATCACCGTCCGATATGGTATATGATTCGAATGGATAGTAGACAACTAGCGATTTGCAATTGTTAATTACAATCTTCCCCGGGTTGGGAATTGTCGATATGATAATGGATAATGGTGTATGATGATGGGTCATCTTTAATCGTAGTTCTTCAACTACTCGATTGTTAGCATAGATGCTTCAATGAATTGATAAGGGAATGGCACGCTAGTTGTGCCGATGAAATGAGTATAGCCATTGAGGTTATAATAAAGGGATAAGACCACGATATTGCAATATTGGAGCGTATTGTTGGCACCTTGTATTGATTGTTGCCATGGATTTAGAGCGCGATCTTGTTACGTTGTTACTTGTTTCATCTTGTTTCAACAGTGCTATGGATAAAGCACATATAAGGGAAAGGGATATACATTTGGGTATATCATTATTGAAAAGGGATAAAAGAGAGCACTCGTGCCCCGAGTATTGACGTGAAGTTGGCATCACCTTGCTGTGAGCCTGTCATACCCGCCCATTCATCTAAGACACAGAATATACATTTGGGTATATTATTAGGAAGTGTCGGAATATACATTTGGGTATATTATTAGGGTAAGACACAGAATATACATTTGGGTATATTATTAGGAAGTGTCGGAATATACATTTGGGTATATTATTGAAAAAGAGCACATCGTTGCCTCAAGTATTGACCAAATAGGCGTCACGTTGCTGTTGAGCCTGTCATACCTCTGATCGAAGTGGTGAGCCAAGTGGCCCATTCGAATAAGACACAGAATATACATTTGGGTATATTCGAATATACATTTGGGTATATTATTAGGAAGTGTCGACTACCTTAAAGGAATAGGGGTAGGTAGGAAAATACAAAATCAGCAAAACAGACACAATAAGGAGTGTCGAGACACAATAAGGAGTGTCGTCTACCTTGAAAGAGGTATGTAGGGAGCCGTGAGGGCTCATTCAAATGGATATTTTATATAATATGGACTCTATTTATAGAGATG
>Ga0214477_100233_pt1 | contig 39109 bp, 26 predicted proteins | sample M1_20Mar14CPVII9_FD_165058 | JGI IMG/M metagenome (GOLD analysis project Ga0214477, IMG submission 165058) | Marine eukaryotic communities from Monterey Bay, California, United States - M1_20Mar14CPVII9sort6BwellC16 | ecosystem: Environmental > Aquatic > Marine > Unclassified | place: USA... | reverse complement strand
GGGAAGGAGATAACAGTAGGCTTACTATAGATGCGTCAGGGGCAAGAACTCTTTATCACATCTTACAATTCAAGGAGCGGCTAAGAAAAGATTGGGTAAAAAGCGTATTGAATATCTATACCACTGACGATCTGGTTAAGATTGCAAATGATGGTCTTGGTAGTCGATGGTAAGTTGACAGAAACATGTTTCTTCTCATTGACTTTTATACTTATATCTCACAACATATCCTCTTCTTTCAAACAGCATAATGGACGCATTATTGGACGGCCCATCTAAATCAACAGCGTCAAAGGTTCTCATACAAAAGCTGAATGATCGCATTCCATATCTTGCTGCCGAACGTGTTGGACATTATACTGTTGAAAAATTATTCAAAGCCCTTCCGACGATTGAAGACAAGGCGGCAATGTCCGCTGAGCTGTCACAATCTTTAAATAGGTTAGGGAGCAATGCAATGGGGCGGTCAGTAATGGTCTCCTGTGCAGTGAAGGAATACCTTGAGGGTGAAAACGTATGGAAAGAGGCACTTGCGAGACAACGAGGCAAAGAGAATTGGCTAGAAGAGATTACTGGAGTTCAAGAAAGAGAAGGAGAAAAGGACGAAGACGATGTTGATGAAGAAGGAGCCAAAGCCAAGAAGCGTAAGCGACACAAGAAGGAGAAGAAAAGCAAGCGGAGTAAGAGCGAGTAGGCAGCGCAAGGTACATTAGCTTATTTATTTGCTTGCCTATACGAATACATATGCATTTAGGACTGATATTCATTATCGAGACTGTCTGCAAACGCGTGACATTGCTCAGTGAAATCCTCAATGCCTATGTCATCTTTTCCGGTACAAAGCAATTCATAAGCTACCTCCACAATACTGTTTGTACCAGATGCAGTGCTTGTTATTATATTGGTCATTAATATTCGCTTTTGTTTGGAAGAGAGAAGTCCGTCGTCGGCGAGCTTCCTAAGTGTCGCTATTGTTCGTTGTCGAATGTCTTCTGAGCTGTCCTTGCTGCTTGAAATAGTAGATGTATCCAAGGCTGATTTATTCACGTCACTGGACGAAAGACCTGCATCTTTGATAACATTATCTACTAGATTTGATAGTACTTCTTTCCTCTCTTCCTCCGACTTGTCTCTTAAATCAATTACCACTTCTTTATCTTCTTCTTCATCGTCATCACTAGATTTATTATTCTTTCCGATTAATCCATCAAGGCCCTCGGGTCCAATCTTTATTATCTTGCGGGTTATGAAAGGGTCTTCTGGCGTACCTGATCCTGTTGTACTTGAGCTTCCACTGTCGGCAGAACCCATTAACATATCAGACAATGCATCAGCGATGCCCTTGTCTTCTTCATCTTTATCACTATCACCTCCTCCACCTAATAGGTCACTCAAATTGATAATCTTTCCCATCATACCTTCTTCACTCTTTGGTTCTTTCTTCTTCTCTTCTTCCTTCGGCTTGGGAACTCCAAGCACTGCATTAGTATCAAGTCCTTCGAGCGAGGATGGCACAGACGATGACTTATTGGGCCGTTTTGATGTCCCTTCCCCATTCATTTTCTTTAGAGTCAAACTTGTTTTGCTTTTACTATTGGATGATGCGTTTGTATCTGTGTTCTTCTCATCATACAATACTATCCCCGGCTCAGCCTTCACTGCTGCTTGAGAGGCAGCTGTTGTTGGGTGCCAACTTGCATGCCGATGTGTCATCTTCCACTGACCATTTATCTTTCTAAAGATGTTTGTTGTTAGAAGTTTGTTAACTAATAAACCGCCTTCTCGACTACTACTTTCTCCTGCTGTTCCTCTATTTCTAATCTCTTCGTCACATACCAAAGATGCTGTACTTCCTCTTATTGAAAATCCACGTATGTTTGTAGGAGTCATATATACTCCGCCGGCACCAGCTTTCTTCCCTCCATCTCTAACACGAGCTCCTGCTTTCATATCATTCTCAAACATGGTAGTAAAGCTTTGAAAGACTGCCGTGCTACCAATCAATGGAGGATGGGAAGGATGTATACACATTACACTAGGACTTTGCCACCATACATCTCTCATACTCTCGGCATCTTGCAATGAAAATGCCTCATAGAATGCTAGATTGGCAAGCAATACAGCTCCACAATCGTCTATAAAGAGTTGATCAATCTCCGTTTGAAGTTTATGTGCTTTCTCCAATACCTCAGTTTGTTTGGTACTTGTTTCCTCGAGGTTGGAGTCATTCCATTTTGCTTCACCAGATGCATTCACCTCCTCAACTGCTTGTTGTAACTCCGTTTCCTTCTTTGCAAGCTCTGCCTCTGACTTGGCTTCGTCCGATGATGGATCAAGAGGCAATGTAGCAATCCCCGGACCCAATTTAGATAACATTTCGCCCTTTCTTGACAACAACTCTTTCAAAGATGTTGCAACATATTCTTCTTCAACAGAAACACTCGGATCAAAGTCTGGATCAACCACCTCTGCAACCATTTGAGAATATAGTGTTGCACCTGTGCTATTATTGCTTGCCTCATCCTCATTTTCCTGTTTCATTTTTTCTACTTCTTTAATCGGGTTAATTACATTGTCAGCATTACGGCGTAATCGTTGAGTGATTATATCTACTTCGTCATCATCATTATCATCAATATTTGTTTCACTAGAGATATCATTATTGATGTTATCCGTAGCATCTCTGGACGCTTCGATATTACTTTCATTTGAGTTGCCATCATCATCCTCTTCGGAGGCATGCAAACACATATCATGTGTGCAGTATCCTCCTACACGGCATTCATTGTTGATTATTGGTGATACTAAGTTTTGTTTAATATAAATAGGAGAGAATGAACATGTAGGTGATATCAAAGTTGAAGCTAATAGAATAGTTGCAATTGATGATGTGATGGCATATCGCATTGAAAGAAAATTGATGGTATCTGAAGTTCGCCTCCGCTTCACCATTAGTCGGTATACTACGAGTTACAATAATACACTGCTCTTCAAATCTCTTCTTCTGTTTTGAAATACCCTAACTCTTTCAATCTCTTTCAATATCGGCTTTGATGTATGATGGGTCTAAGAGGAGAGTCTCTTTGTCCATTCGCCATCGTAAAAAAATGAAGGGGGGATCCAAGGATACCTGATGAATGAAGAATATGTAGCTATGTAGCGTAGCGTATGGTAGCTGCTAGACCGAGGAATACCTGATACTTTAAGACTACATATAAACACGCAGTAATAATATTAGGGTGACATAGCCTTTAATTAGCTAGCTGTCTCTATAATTGTGAAGCAAGGGATCCTTTTCTAATACTGAGGTATCCATACCACAATAATTACTCTTCTTTTCGCATCATCCCATCCAGACAGCACCGTGATGTGGATTCTCAGCCAAAAGCATTCCCATACCCTTCTTATTTTGAGTAAAGGTTGGTTTCAACGAATTCTGTTGTTGCTGTCTATTACCATCAGATTGTTGCAATTGAGAATCTCTTTCTTGAGTGGCTCTATTTGAGGAAGGTCGGGGTACACTTGACCTACCTACAAATCGTTGGGGTATGGCTTGAGACGGTATAGGCTGAGTCTCACCAAAGGAAGATCCTTCGGGAATTGGTGACGGGGCTTGGAGTTTCTTCTGAGATTGAAATTGATGATACGTTTGCGTGTGCTTGGCATTTCTCTCATGCTTGGCAAAAAGCTCGGGAGTAGGTGGCGTTATGTTGACATAAAAGCCATACTGAGGTGAGACATATCCATTGGCATGACGGGGTAAGAAATGATGGTGGTGATGACCGGGGCTACTTCTACCACTGACAAGATTGTTGTTGGGAGAGCCACCAGCCTTGACATGTGCTGGTGCATCTGGAGTATTCTTCCCACTTTCTTGTTGAGCAGCAGCAGCACCACCCGCAGGCGGCGGCGGTGGCATACTTCCAGCACCCAATGTCAGCTGATATCTTGGGTCACTATTTCTAGGATATAGATAGCGTGAGTCGGGCCCACCTCTTGGTATAATTATACCCCCATTACCAAATGTCGAAGGGACGCATTGTACGTCACTATTGGCATTTAGCTTGGTATCAGTAACACCAGCCATGGAGTCTTGAGTGTCAAGGGATTGACCTGACATCTTGGTTGGTAGATCAGACTCATCAGAAGATGAACCTATTACCGATATTGATCTAAAAGACTTCATAGTTCCCGTCCGAGATGTCATGAAGGACGAATCGCTAGAGCTTGTGGAGCATGAATTAGCAGAAGAGGGCAGTGGTCTACCATCACTTGCAAACAAAGAAGCTACAGGAGGACTATAACTCCCCGATCTCTTCAAAGCACTCTTAATAACACGAATCTGAGGCTGCCCTTGTTGTCTTCGTGGTCCGCCTTTGATATTCGTCTCCGCTGCATCAAAACTATGTCTGGCTTTACGTCTCATTGAACTCCAATGTTTAGTATGGCCAGTGGGCGCAGGTTCATCAAAGTATTCAACTAATGACCGACCACCACACTCATCACTCCATGACATTTTCTTATCCTTGCCCCTTATCATATTGGGGGTGGAATTACTAGTAGTTGATTGTGGAAGATTTTGTTGAGATGTTGGTGTAGTGTTGCCGTTGTTATTAATACTAGTTGATTGTGTGGCATTGGTAAATGTAGATGCTGAATAAGATGCTGATATTGACGTTGCAGAAGAGGATGTTAATTTGCCTTGAGAGGTTTGTAACATACAAGTTGCTGGCTGATCTTTACTGTTTGAGTTTGACGTTTCAGGAGTTGATGATGATAAATGACTACTCTCCATCACTGCTACTAAATCATTCATAATTTCAGTAGTAGATGGATCCATACTTGATGATGTAGTAGATGATTGGTCATCCTTTGTAGGGGATTCCCGAGGCGATTTCTCACTTCTCTTTGATGATGTAGTATCGTTATCATCATCGCAAAAGTCGGGTACACTGACTGGTGATAAATTATTAGGTGAACTTTTACCCTCGCTTTTCTTATCTCTAACATCATCATCATCAACGCCATTATCATCATTATTAGCTTCATCCTCTGATTGATTAATGGAATCTCCCGATGTAGCTGCAGCACCAGGGCAGGGGTCATCAGTATCAACCTCTATAATTGATTTTCTTCTACTATTATCATCACATGACACATCATGTGCACTGCCATCAGATATTACATTACTTCCACTGCCACCACATATATCATCACTATCTACAACTTCTTTGTGATCCCTGAGTTCTCTATCTATACGTTTATTTTCTGTAGTTGGATCATCATCCTCCTTATCGTTGTCCCCCAGGGTATTTTCTCTATCATCATTATCACCACCAAGAAGCCACATGACTGTGTTACCTATAATTGATGAAAGTAACCCCGGATCATCTGGACTGTCCGCTTCTATTGGTTGATCAAATGCCATGGTTATATACTATATTTTATTGACTGTTATCAGCCGTATTATTGTCCAGCATTGGTTAAAAAAAGTTAGTGCATCATCGCGCGCTTTGATTTCGTTGAAAACAACTTCAATCGATGACACCCGGTCACCCGGTATCCTAAAATGAGGGAAGAACAGCTGTTTGAGACTCGTTTCCCGTAAAAAGAGAGAAAATACCAAGCCCCTTCCAATGACAATCGATCTTACTTGTAAAACATGTTTAAGTACGATACTTCTTTTAATACTCTGATTAGTGATCACAACATATACTCATCGATAGGTGTACATCATTCAACATTCACTACTCCTTATCCTTCCTCTTCAGCAATCGTCTTGTCTTTGTTTGAATCTTATCCTTTGCTACTTTTGCAGTCAATGATATAGACTTTCTAAAGCTAGTTCGATCATTCTCATATGAGTCTATCAATGCTTGTGTTTTGGAAACATCAGCTATCATATCATCACGCTTGGCACTAACATCCTTGACAGACTTTTTAATACCCGCTAGTTCTCTCCAAGATTGATGTAGCTCTGCCTCTGACTTTGATATTTGTGGTTGAATTTCATCCAAGTATTCATCCTTCTTTTCCTGGTACAGTCTCCGTTGTGTTTTGAGTTTATCTGTCATGTCTACCCTGACATCCTCAATCTTGTCCAATAGTTCAGCTTCCTCTTCCTGAGCAATCTTTCGTTTCTCTGCCAGTTCCTTTTCAAACTCAGCCTTGACCGCTGATGTTTCTTCCTGTACTTCATCAATTTTTGCTTGCATAGTTGTATGTATCTTTTCAATCTTTTCATTTTCAATTGCCAGTTCTGCCTTCATTTGTTTTCGTATCACAGATAGAGCTTCAACCTTCTCTTGATAGATTGCAATACGTTCCTTCTTATGCTTTGCTTCCAGCTTATCCAAGTATTCATTGACTCTAGCTTTTTGCTTTGCCTTTGCAGCCGAGACTTTCTTATTCACTCCACGTAATTGATCTTTATATTCATCCTCTACAGCTTGTCTATTTGTAATCTTTTTGCAGATTCGTATTGCATATGCTTGATATGCAGTTTCAATTACAGCGTCGAGTCGTTCTTTCTCCTGTTGTAAAGTAGTTGCATATCGTTCATCTTCTTGTGTAATCCCAGCTTGTAAGGATGATATTTCTGCCAGTGCATTCTTTTCAACATCAGCAATCTGTTGCTGTAAGGATACTCTATCAGTTCGTATTTGATTGATTTGGTCATATGCTCCACGAACCAAACTCTCCGCTTCTTCAACTCGACGGGCAAGATCTGCATTGATATCTTTGGCATAACTAATATCAACTTCCATTGACTTCTTGAACCGTGCTACTTTGTTCTTACCCTCCTGAATTACCTTATCTAATATTGTTTGTTTAGACCTTTCAATCTTTTCCTTATCCATATTGATTTCAATAGTCTTGGCCGATGCTTCATCAATTGTCGTCTTGAGAGAATCTACAAGTGAAATTAATGCATTCTCGCCTTCAGTTGCCTTTGTCTTAGCATTAGTTATGTTTTGGGCCGACTCGCCCATTGCCACTTTCAATTCAGCAGAAGCAATCTCCATTTGAGCAAGTAAACTCTTCTTTTCAGAGCTGTAGGTTATAGATATTGTTTTGGTATGATGAGATATGTGCAAATTCCAAACAACTCTATTACATATATATGGAAATGCAAATACTCACGCGAACTCCTCTTCAATACGTTTTATCATATCCTCCCTTTCCTTAATACTATTTTCAATGTCCTTCTGAATCACAGCAGCAGTTTCATCTTCCTTTTTGATACTAGCTTCTGTCTCTGCTAATTCATCTTTCACTCCAAATATAGACACTTTAAGTTTCTCCATTTGTTTCTCTAATTCCTCAGCTGCCTTCTTTTGTAGTGATTCTGCAAGCGATATATCATCTTCTTTTGTTGGTGGTTGTGGAGGTTCCCCATCTTCTTCTTCTACTACAGCTGTCTCCTCAAGCCCAGCTGTTATAATAGCCTCAGATGGTTCTTCCTTTGGAGGCATAGGTATTGTTACGGGTATTGTTGATGGTTGTGTTGGTGGTGCTTCTAATAACATATCTGCAATAGTATCAATGTATTCCTCTGACGTATCATCTTCATCCATTTCTTCCATTTCTTGCAATAGGGCATCTTGGGCCAACGACAATGCATCTTCAATTTCTTTATTAAGATCTGTATCCAAATCAACAGTAGTATTCATATCATTATCATCAGTATTTGATAATGATAGGCAGATTGTGTTACGGCGTATACTACATTGATAATCATTTGAATGTAAGATATTATTTTGCACATCATATGTTTTATGAGCATAATTTGATATCGTTGACAGCGAGTTAAATGAATCCACAGTACCGCCCAGCGACAATATACAAAGTATAGTATGGAAACGAGGCATGGCTGCAATGATTGTTGATTGTTGCTTCTACTACTTCATCAACAACCACACCAAAGCTGACTAAGATTTTTTAGGGGTGAGTTCCTTAGTTTCATGCGAGTTTCTACGTATCGACCTCATAAGTAGTCAGCTCGATTCTCGATGGTTGTCATTTGTCATTTATTTCTGTGGTGGCAATCATACGGAGTAGCCGTGCAAACAGTAGTAGCATAATAGGAGTAGCCCGTATCAGAGACCTCAGGCCGAGATAATATTCGGGCATTGCAGTTAAGATGGGTCTCTTTAAGAAGTCCGTAAAAGAAGAAGAAGAAGAGGTGGAGGTGAAGGCTGATAATAATGATAATAATATTAAGCCTATGCAATGGAAGGATCGTCCAGAGGAAAATGCTAATATATTGAGTCAACTAACATTTACATGGGCACAGCCAATGTTCTCTCGAGCTGCCTACCTTCGTAAGAATGGAGAATGGCTAGAACAAGAGGACTTAGCACCGCTGACGAATATTGACAAAAGTAAACACGTCGAGCAGTTGTTTGAAGATGCATATAATAGTTATGTACCAAAAAAGAAAAAGAAGAGTGTCAAGAAGGAGAAGAGTGATAATATAAAAGATGGAGAATCTGAGAGTCCAGAAGAATTGGAAAGTCGTCTCATCCATTCACTTGTTGCAACGTGCAAATCAAGAATTATTATTGCCGGTGTATTCAGATTCATTAATAGTTGTCTCAACTTTACATTTCCCATCTTATTGAATTTCATACTGTCGTATCTACAAGATGTACAAAGTGGAGTTATCACCCAAGATGATCCGCCAATGGTTTACTATCGGGGTTATTGGTTATCTGCACTATTAATGGTATGTATTGGTATCAAGGCTCTGACAGAAAGTGCTTATTTCTTTCGTATGAATCGGTGTTCATGGCAGATGAAGACTGCTATATCATCATCTGTATATCGTAAATCTCTTCGACTGGCGTCCTCGGCAAGTCAGGAGACGACTCTAGGAGAAATTGTCAACCTTATGCAAGTTGATGCAACCAAAGTCGAGATGTTTATGTTACAGCTACACACTCTTTGGGATGGACTTTTTCAAATTGCAGGTTACATGACTATCCTCGGTACATTACTTGGATGGCCATGTCTGGTTGGTTTATTAATCATTATCTTTGCTATACCTGTACTTGGGAAAATCAGTGGGAAGATGTTTGCATATAACAGAGCAATGGTAAAACATACCGACGAACGTGTGAAGACCGAGAATGAAGCATTGCAAGGAATACTGTCTATAAAAATGTTCAGCTGGGAGGAACCATTATCTGAAAGTATTGATGTGTTCCGAAAAGAGGAGCTAGGTAAGTTTATGATTTGTGTTGCCTGTCTGTTGTAATCGCTGTTTCATTTATACCACCTTGCTAATATCACCACTCTGATGTATACTTTTACAGCCAGCTTGAGAGGGATTGCATATCTCAGAGCCTTCCTCCGCGCATACATGAGTGCTTTGCCAACGTTCGCGGCAGCAGTCACGTTCCTGGTCTATGCGTACGCTACGTCAGGTCAAATCAGTGCATCGGTTCTCTTTTCTTCAATTGTGGCCTTTGACATGCTTAGAATGCCACTCATGTTTTACCCAATGGCATTAGCTCAGTGGGCCCAATGTAAGGTTTCACTGAAAAGAGTTTCTGCCTTTCTCGGTTACCAGGAAGTGAATAAGATCGGATATACTCGTAATAGTGACGAAAAGGGAGAAGTTATAGTTGAGAACGCGACTCTCTACTGGTCGGATCCAAAGTTACCATTGCCTCGTTCTGTAAACAATCCTCCTTCCCTTGATAACTCTGAAAGATCATCGATTGGGAGTAGGCTATCTTTGCGCAAGAGTAATTCGAAAACATCACTTGATACCGTTGAAGAGCAACCTACTGACTTGATTTATCCAACTGCTGTCCTGAGTGATGTAAATATTCGTGTCCAGCCTGGAGAACTGTGTGCCATTGTAGGCCCCGTCGGTAGTGGTAAAAGTACACTTTGTAGTGCCATTCTAAATGAAGCGGTGCTTTCTGAAGAGTCGCAAATCACACTCAATGGAACAGTTGCATATGTGGCACAGACGGCTTGGATTCTAAACAAGACAGTACGTGACAATATATTGTTCGGACTGCAGTATGACGAAACAAAGTACAACCGTGTATTAGACGCCTGCTCGTTACGTCATGATATCTCTGTGTTAGACGATGGTGACATGACAGAAATCGGCGAACGTGGAATAAACCTGTCAGGGGGTCAAAAACAGCGTATAAGTGTGGCTAGAGCGGCTTATTCAGATGCCGATGTATTCATCTTTGACGACCCATTGAGCGCGCTTGACCCCCAGGTAGCCGAACATGTCTTTGAAAACTGCTTCTTGACATTACTGAAAGGAAAGACTAGAGTGCTCGTTACTAATCAGCTCCAGTGCCTAGATCGATGTGACTCCATTGTTGCTTTAGGGAAGAAGGGCAAGGTACTTGAGCAAGGAACATATACTGACCTAATGAGTGATAGCAACGGTGAAGTTACTCGCCTGTTGAAAGGTGTTGCACCGTCAAGAAGAAATCTCATGAAGGATGAGGAGCAAAAGGAAAAGAAAGACGAAGGATCCAGTCCAAAGAAGGAAACTAATGAACTCATGACAAAAGAGGAGAGACAAACCGGTACTGTGAAGTTGGGTGTATATCTCAATTATATCAAAGCTGGTGGAGGATACGCTCTGTTTTCTTTCATACTGTTTTTGTATATATTGTTCAGTGCTACCCAGATCGCTAGTAGTGTGTGGGTATCTGCCTGGACTGCTGATGCAACTACGGGAGAAGGCTATGAAGGTCAAACGGAAACGTTCTACATCGTTGGTTACTTGATATCGGCAATTCTTCTAGGGGTGATGTCCTACATACGTTCCTATGGTCTGGCTTCATTTGGCATACGGTCATCTTTTCAATTACATGGAGGTGTGTTGCGGTCTGTGCTTAGGGCCCCAATGAGCTTCTTTGACACTACACCAACTGGGCGTATCCTGTCTAGATTTTCAAAAGACATGTATACTGTAGACAACGAGATCTGCGATCAGTTGGACATTTTCGTGTGGATTCTGCTTCAGCTCGTCGTTGTCCTTGTCACAATAGTGGTAATCACCCCTTTCTTTGCCGCGGCCTTGCCATTTTTAGGCTTTGTGTACATTTATGCAATGAACTATTTTCGAAGAGTATCAAGAGAAACAAAGAGGCTTGAGTCAATTGCAAGATCACCCGTATATTCACAGTTTTCTGAGGTGCTTGGAGGACTATCCACCATCAGGGCTTATAGCAAGACATCTGAGTTTACTAACTCGTTTGACGAATTGCTAGACACAAACACACGAACTACATACTGTAATAAGGCGGCCGACCGTTGGCTTGCTACCCGGTTGGAGTCGATAGCGGCTGCATTCGTTGGGTTAGCTGGTATATTTGCTACCCAAGTAGTTGTAAGCAATGGTGTATCGGTTGATTCATCGACCTCGTCATTTGCTAGTTTGGCTGGGATTAGTCTTTCATACGCTATCTCGGCAACAGGCATTATGCAGTATGTTGTAAGGTCCTTTGCACAAGTTGAAGCCGCTATGAATTCGGTTGAGAGAATTCTATACTATACTGAAAGCATTCCCCAAGAGGCTGCTTTAACTAGTTCAGAGCTTGAACAAGCGAAAGGTGTGGAGCCTTTGAACGCTGCCCAGAAGGCCATTGCAGCAGCTGATGGCAAGGCTTTGTATCCTGCCAAGGAATGGCCTGAGAGTGGTGCATTTGTATTAAACAACTTGAAGATGAGATATAGAGCGGAAACGCCACTGGTGCTCAAGGGACTTAATGTCAATATTAAAGGTGGCGATCATATTGGAGTCGTAGGACGGACAGGAAGCGGCAAGAGTAGTCTGCTTCTTGTCTTGATGAGGATTGTTGAACCATACATTTCAGATGATGAAAAGTACCAACCGCCATTATCATTAGACGGAGTTGATATTATGCGCGTGGGTCTATTGGACCTGAGAACAAAGATTGGAATCATTCCACAACTACCTGTCCTGTTTTCGGGCACTATCAGAAGTAACATGGACCCTTTCAATAGCTACGGTGATGAAGACATTTGGTCGGCACTGGACAAATGCAAGATGAAAGAGTTTGTGGAACAAATGACAGATGGTCTACAAAGTCGTGTAGCAGAGTATGGTAGCAATCTATCACAAGGCCAACGTCAACTGTTGTGTCTAGGACGAGCTCTGTTGAAGAATGTTTCGGTATTGCTGCTTGACGAAGCAACATCTTCTGTTGATTATGATACCGACAAAAAGATTCAGGCAACTATCCGAGAAGCATTTGCTGGTGCCACAATCATTACAATTGCTCATCGAGTGAATACAATCATGGATAGTGATAAGATTCTTGTGATGGACAATGGCATAGTTGGTGAATATGATTCACCTGAAACGCTGCGAGCAGACAAGACGTCCTTGTTTAGTGAGATTGTGAAACATTCTGGTGGAGGAGAAGACAGCAATGAGGAGGAGGAAGGAGCGGGTGATAATTGAATAGAACTAAAAGATAATATGTACAGATCTAACACAACTTTTTGAACAGACATTAATGAGTCTTCTATTAGTTAAAATTACAATAAGCTATTTCCTTCTATTCATATTAGATTCAGGTGCAGGTATAGCTGGAAGATGTGCGTTGTCATTTTATGGAGATAAAAGAGAGAGGATAGCAACTTCTGTTAGTATATGTGGGTTGTAAAGGCAATCAAAAGAAGACAGATTTTGTTCAAATAAAGTATCCACATCGTCTAGTCTTCATATTGAACACACGAATTCATATGATGAAACAATACTAACGCCACTTTCCTGAGAAGCTGTTTGCAACTTTCTTCAATGAGGATTCTATTTTTTTATATCGAGTGGCCGTACTTGTCGTAACCAATAAGAACAGTCCATCGCCTACAATGGAAGCACTTATATATGATTTTCTATCGCTTTCTCTCATGGCTGGAGTCAAAGCAGTAAAGGAAGCTTGGTAGATTGCTGTGTTATCATTTGCACTACTACTACTACTGATCTTCTTTACTCTGACATCCGTTGGCGACCCATACATTCCGAACTTTCCCTTCTGACTAAATATATTATCGATTATTAATCCAGGCTTGATTTGATCGAGAGCTGTTGCTCCCTTAGGCAGTTCACACACCTGAACGAAAGATGATTCGAATCCACCGGATATATCTCTGCATTCGATTCCTGTCGAAGATTTTGATAAAGGCTATTCATAATTTGTTGCATGGAGTTGTTTAGTTCAACTGTACAAATGAAAAATGAGAGCAATTTGCGTTGTATTACTTACCCAAGGACATTCAAATGAAAGTAATACTGGAGATTGATCGGGAGCTAGTAGTTCATATGATACTCTTCCTGAGTTAGATTGTGTTATTTCTGCCGCCTCTTCTGGATCTCGAAATACTACACCCGTTTGTGGCCTTGTCTTGCCTTGTTTTGTTTTGTTAATTCGTTGTAAGTGTATTGTAAGGATTTTAGAGACATCGTGTGAGTATATCAGTAATGATAGCATATAACAGAGATATCATTCAAATTATCATTCAAAATTGTGTTCAAAATGCTATGATATCTTACCTAAGCCACCAACGCCACCATCGAAAGAATTGGCAATACCCGGTATGAATATAACTGAAGAAGATATAATAGAAACAAACTGATGCCTCGAGAAGAGTAAGTTATCATTATCTTCATGAATATTATTATTTGCAAATAATAGCTGGTTCCTATTTTGAAATGAGGAAGGTATAATATTAAACCCCACAATAGCCACTGGATAAGGCAGTAGAATCCAAAATGTTAGAAGATTGGAGTGAATCATTATATTGTTTTGTTATACAACGCTAATATCATATCGTACCTACTCTGCGGATTGTGTTTGTATTTTGTTTGCAGTATAATCATTAACCCTTTCCCACCCAGGGACCTACAGGGACCTACTTTTGACTAAAAGACCATATCTAACCTTCTAGACGTCCAATTAGCACCGTTCCAAGCATACTGTCCTCCTCTATAGCATCTTGGCGACGCGTATACCTAGTTTCATGGTCGAATTCCTCATATCAGCGGCGTTATTCCATCCGCCCCAAGCCGAGTCGAGCGAAATGATGAAAATTAGCGGTATCCTAAAAATGCTGGATATTGTGCTACTTTGTAGAGGTGGTATGGTATAGTTATATGTTGTGTATGAATGATATGAGTTACCCATGCTTTAGATTATACTATAAACTATTGTTTGTGAGCTTTTTGTCCAATATGAAACACTCCATCTCATCCTACAATATCGTTGTAATACCATGCTTTTGTATCACCACTCAAAATCGCCCTCACAACATGATATATCCACCTCCATATCTGACCATCTAAGGCATATCTCCCGGCTGGACCCACTACTTTTCTCTCCCTTATATAGTATATTAATTGATTGTTGTGTTGGTTGTACTCCTTTCCCACCTCAATACTTGCCAGTGCCTCCCTTTCCTACCTGCATCCTCCTCCCCCATGAAAAAACTCATTTGACGATAGGTGTTGTATCTAGGCATATTATCTCCACCATATCATTTATCAGTAGTAATACCACCATCAGAGATTGTTTATATGATAGTTGTCTATGCATTTGTAGGAGGAGGGCTGCTGATATTGAGTATTGATGGCATAATCATTATTGCTTTGTAGGGTGTAGATGGAGGAGGGTCGGTGTCAACTTTCACAATCTGATGGCCTATATGAGCATGACCATCCACGGCTACTAAAGCCTCTTAACCAGTGGTTCTCTCGACAGAATGGCCATAGATATCATATAGATTGATGCCATTGATTGTTTATTGGTAGTATATGCTGTCTTCTATCCATAGATGACGAGGATTGTTGTCGATCACATCATCGTCTGTAATTGCAAAAAAATTGCGGCCTAGGAGGAAACTTGTGTAGTAGACCTAGTAGACGACCACCATTGATCTATTGCAATTAGACAATAATAGATTAGTATATTAACTGTTAGATCCTATGATATGGAGTTGTTGAATAGGCTGCTTGATGAGATATGGTGGCACGATGATGGCGTTGAAAGGGTTAACCGGTTCTTAACTAAATAATATAGGTGTATGTATCCTAGCAGTCTAATTGTCACATAAATCTCCTTTCTCCTTTCTCCTCCCTACAAACACATAAAGAGTGTCTCCAACAGTCAAGAAGAGTAGTGTGAATTGTGTGTAGTTTTAGTTATGTCTATAAATAAGTATATCTCCAATCGTCCGTCTCCTACTACTCAATGATGAGACCGGCCCAAATCCTATCGTCTCCTACTCAAGAAGACCGAGCTAGAAGCTCAGTCATTTCATGCCTGTCATCACTACTATCGTAGTATTCATCTTGGGCTCTCTCCTTCTCTTGAATCGTAATCTTGAGCCGCATTAAGATTGATGAAAATGTATCGTCATACAGTTCTCCAGGTGACACGGTATCATTCATAACAAAAGCTTGAGCGAGGTATGATACACCCAAGTACCCGTCAAAGAAGAACAACCCAATCAATGCAACACATAACATCATGAGACCAAGGTATGGATTGCCTAAAGACCCTGGTTTCGGTATATGTGAGTTTAGTTTGGCAGTGCTTGGTGTTGGAGTCAGCAATAGGTCAAATGCGTTGAATAGGATTTGAGCTCCAGCGTCGTAGATGGAAGCAGGGTAGTGTATACCATCAAAGCTCTCTGAAACTCGTTCGGCGGTGAAGCTTGGGCCGTCAAGAACAAAAGATACAGAAGAAGTGACACCGAGTTCCGTATACATTTGTCTAGCTTCAGCCATTTGTACTTCTCCCATGTGAGCCCTTTTGTCATCGCTATTGAGGGCTTTAGTATTAATTGTCGGTGGCGTAAACCAAACAGTTGGCATACTCACTTCTCGTAGAGATATGACAAGCTTAGCAATCGTCTCTTGTTGTGACTTCAGGTCCTCGTCTGTTACAGAGAGATGAAGTTTATCCCAAGCTCCACCACCGACAATCACAAGATCAGGTTGGTGTTTGGTTGTTGCAACATTCTTCAATGTCTTTAACTTTATAACAATATCATTGGTAAGTGGTGCCCATTTGTATTCAATTGTGGTCGAGCCAAATGTTTTTCTGGCATCCGAATGCTGTGGTGTGGTTCCTTCGTTTCCAGCGTTAATATCTCCCATGAAGCGACATATTGCATGATAAACACTGCGCACAGTTGAGTCGCCAATTAGAATAATTCTCTTGCCTTGTAAGTGTTGCTGAACCTCCATATCATTGTGATAATGATACCTACAGTTTTTATGTTGAGAGTTTGCATCCCATGACCATTGTAGGGTTGTTTTTGACTCGCATTCATCAGGGGTGAGATAATCCGTTGCATGAAACTGCCTGTGCGCTCTCCCTCTTGATAAGCATGGATTGACTGGTATCCAATGCCCTTCATTAGCAGTTAGTCCGCATGGAAGTACAGCGGAATCGACTCTAGTAAGGATGGTCCAAACCCCACATGTTAGGAGAAAGACAACCATTCCAACCAAAGGGGCGCTAGTCTTTGCGGCAGTCATTGTACTCAGCGTAATGTCTGGCCGTAAACTATTATCAGACTCGTCGTAATCTTCCCACATCTTATCCATAAGAGACTGGTAAATGAGTATACCGCACACAATTGCAATTGTACAAAGGGTTCCCGTATTCACCATTCCTGTCCAATCCAGTAATATTGCTAAGACACAAGCTATCGAGATACTCAAGGCAGCGAACAATACATGTTGTGTACACTTCCCATCATCATCTTTTGGTAGAAGCATGCGTAAAAGAATGATTGTCAATTGATTCATATATCGAGCAGTCATCAATAGGAGAAGTGTTACAAGTAGAAAGTTACACCTTGGATAGCCCGGTATAAAGATGACACAGCCACTATCCGTAAAAGCATGATGATGTAATAGATAGATCTCAAGTGAATATTTTCCAAGCCAACATAACATTCCAATTTGATGTTCTCTCATTACACTGCATATATTGCGCAAGTAAATGTATGCCAAGATAGGGATGATACCAAAATAAGTATGAGATATGCTATATGCAACTGGTGGAGAGTGTAATGGTCCTGATGCCCAAATCACTACAGATATTCCGAGTGCTAGTAAGATAATTCCCTTGGATGCAATCTCAACCAATAAATGTAACGATTCCAACTTGCGTAATTGGTAACTAGCAATTGGTTGATTGATTGCAAATACCATACCCAAGAAGACGGCCCAATGATGTTTATGTGCTAAACAATACCATTCATATATCGGCCTGAGGATTGTTCTACTTTGCATACTACTACTACTCATCACATTGGTTACATCACAATCCCAAATGATAAATATAAGGAATGCAAGTCCTAATAACTTTAATCGGAATGGATACTTGTCATAATTAATTGTACGATGGAATGACATTGTCATGTAAACAAGTATGAAGCAATATGTTATTATTCCGCATGCCATATAATCTATCTTCCCACTAAGGAATGAAAGGAATATTGCTAATAAATTGTACCGACAAAGTATTGTGAGTATTCTTGATGTTCGATAGGTATCATGTAAACTATTTGATGGATGGTAGTAAAAGTAGTAAGTGTGTACATATCCAGCCAGGAATACAAATGATGACATGGCAACATTGGATAAGTTTTCGTACATGTTGGTCCGACTGTTGTTTTCCTCACCATCAACTGCTGCTATATTCCATGAAGGATAATGTATACCTCCATTATTATATTGATATATCAATAACGCTGCAGATAGGAAACCTTTCATTTCTAATGTTTGATACCGATTGAATACATCTTCTTCAGGCTTGACATCCACAACGACAGCACTACTACCTCCCATACTTTTCTCATTTAGATAATGCAAACCAAAGAACTTTGATAAACGCTCGGGCCATGTTGATAATGTCTTGTGAACACCACTTTTATGTGTCAAAACATCACTCTCGATTGTATCAAGGATTGTTTCAAATGATGCCTCCTCTTCACCGTCGTCTAATAGTACATCATCTAATCGCGTATTGATATCATTATTATCTGAATTGTTGTTATCATTATCTGATGTAGATGATTTGGATGTCAACGATGCGTCGACATTATGTTTCCGATGTCGTTGTCTTAGTCCTGTAATCTTTCGTTTTGCTTGACTGCTTTTACTTTTTGCAACAGATGGGGATTCGGTTGCTATATTTTCTGCTTTAGTACTATAATCGCCAATCGGTCTACCATCATTCCTTTGCCAACTAACAACATATCCATAAACAACAAGTACTAATATCCAAAAGACAAATTGATCTTCATCAAATTCCAAATTATAATAATTTGAAGATAGATATGATATTGGTTCAATAGATGACCGTGCAGCACCAAACAATGGATAATTATCAATTGTATAAATACAAAATAATAATATTCCCAATAATGATAATTGATAGAATAATATAAATGTTGATATAAAGTTATTTGATTCATATTGTTGAATAGTATGTGAATGATGATAGTTGTTGGAGTGAGAGTGAGAGGATATACGAGATGATACTGAACGATTGTCTCCGCCATATTCATCATCATATATTGCAGCATATGACTTGTTGTTTTTGCTGTTGAGATTGTTGTTATTTACTTTGATGGATATTGCTGCAATGATGGCTGATGAAATTTTAAAAGTATGAGTATAAAATAAGAGACATATCATGTGAGCAAAATATCGCTATCGTTGTAATAGATCATCAATACAGTATATTATATAAAAACATACCTCTCTTATCACCAGAAGAACAAATTCGTACAGTCATACCAATTGTTGCAAAGATTATACTACCAAACATTAGGAACAAAGCAGCCCCTGAAGTTGAAACGTTGTCATCATCTTCAGGCAGCACAACACCGCCACTATAGTACACCATTTTATTAAGATGTTTTAATATACTATTGCTCTACTAACCATGCGATTGCCATCATATTGTTCTTAGTTCTTAGCTATCACACACTCAACCATAAATCAGTGAGATCTAGATCGTGTAATCGTGAGCTACATGTGACCCGTATGTGAGCTCAATACCGTATTAAAAGTTCTCATAAATACGATATCTTTTGCTTCAACTCGGATCGACAAAATAACTCTCCTCTATCTCCTCTCCTCTGCTACTTGATCAATATAATAGACAATAATTATGAAAGCCTGTGCTATCCTCGCTACTCTCGTTGCCTCGGCATCAGCATTTGCTCCTGCTTCTCAATCGGCAAGAACATCGGTTGCACAAAATGCCTTAATTGATGATACATTTGGTATCTCCATCGAGACGGGTAATAAATGTCCACCATTGGGACGTGCTATCCTTGAAACTGCCAATGAGAATGGTATCAAATGGTGGCAGAATGCTGAACTTAAGAATGGACGTGTTGCCATGGTAGCCACTATCGGGTACATGGTTCAGAAGTGGCATGTTCATATGCCACTTTACCTAGGACCATCTGGATCTAATGTTTTCAACCCCGATTCCTCCAAGGATTGGTTACTTTCCTCAACTACCGGTGTTACATTCTCAGATATTGCCAAGGCTGATCCATTAGATGCTATTGGTATGATCCCAAGTGCTGGATTAGTTCAAATTCTATTCGCTGCTGGATTATTCGAATTAACTGCATGGAAACGTCAATGGAATGATGGAGATGCCAACACTATCCCAGGAGATTATGGATATGATCCATTGGGATTTACCAAACGTGAGGGTGGATGGGATTCCGCTGAATTGAAGAAGTTGCGTATGATGGAAATTAAGAATGGACGTGTTGCAATGATGGCCATGGCTGGATGGTTATCTGAAGAGAGTATCCCAGGATCATTCCCAGTATGGGTAAGTTTACTCATGTATATGTGCATACCAATGTCGTGTGTGTATGTATGTTTGTATATCTATGGATTGCATATGACTAATACGTGATCCATCTTTTACCTTTATATATGTATCAATATCACAGCATCCATAATGTCAGAGTGTCATTGTACTTTCCTTGTCCATCTTCATGTACCATCATTTCAATACCATCTTAAAACTAAGCAACTGTGAGGACTAGCTCCTTTGCTGTCTATAATGTTATAGGTCATAACTTGAGCTTGATTGTGACCTATTAGTGCCTCCAACATTACTCCTATATATCTTTGTGTGACTGTGTCATGAGATATACTAGACTGAGTATCCTAAAATCAAGCTTTCTTCTGCTAGGCCCTAGTTTCTTCTGCTAGGCCCTAGCAGAAATCAATATGCAAACCTTGGTCAGTATCTGACACAAGTAAAGAATCTGTGTAACTATCTAATAAACATAAATAAAGTTGCATCGTAAGAGTCTTTGCTTTTCATGTGTATTGTTTAATGACATTGATGGTACTTTTCAAATCTCCTCACATGTGATATTTCTCTCGTATGCAACTTGATGTTTTACAAATTGCATACGCTGTCCTTATACCCTTATACACAATACTCTGGAAACGAGCGTCTAGAGAGAGTATCATCGCTAAAAGCTTGTGGTATCCCTTTTCCATCTCTTGTAAGACTTAGACCTTCTCAATATACGATCAGAATGCAATAAGTTCAACCTAAAAGTGCCTTCATAGTTAGAAGTACCACACCAAAGGAACATTATCGGCCTAATACAAGCATCAACAATAATATATTATTCATAAATCTTTTCGTAATGATGAAGCCACTTGTATCAATCCTTCTTCTTCTGTTGGCAATTGCCAAAACGGATGCGGCGGGAACTGTTCGTCGTGCATCCAACTCCTCATCTGTTAACAATAATGGCTGCCCCCTATGCACATGCGATGATGCAGACCCATCTACCGCATCTGATGATACCATTGAGGCTTCCGTACTAATGCTTGATGTACAGGTTAGTTGTTAATTTATATTATTATTCATACATAATCTACTCATACTCATATCTTTTGCATAATTTATTCTTCTCATTCAACTCCAATAGGGCATCATCGACATGGTACTTTGGAACGCCCGAGACTATGAAAAGTTTACCAATGGAAGGGTTAAAATTAATATCAAAACTGTTCCAACTATGCCTGCATTGTTCGAGGAGATAGAATATGATGCACGTAATGGGGGAGGATTATACGACGCGTACTATACTAATCCGTTGGCACTGGGCACGGCTGTTTCTTTGGGTGGGTTACTTGATTTAACTAAATATGTAAAAGAGTCAAAGTATTCTGAGTGGGTAAGAACAATTATATCATATTTGTTTTTGTATGATATGAATTTTAAAAGTTGCTCATAACATATGCACTTTAATCCACAGACGGATGTTTTACTAGCCCTCCGCACTCACGTAACATCATTTGAAGATAAGGTCTATCTAATCCTGCTTGATGGTGACACACATACTCTTTACTATCGCAAAGATGTCTTGGAACATTTTGGTGAGTGTTTATAGTGGACCAGTTCACATGTATGCATCCAGAATTGACTAACATGTTGCTTTTCTCTTCTTAAGATCTTCCTGTTCCTCGCACATGGAATGAATATATTGACATAGCGCGTCAAGTTCATGGTCAGACGTTTAAGAATAAGACTCTGAGTGGTAGCTGTGTTAGCAGGGTTCAAGGAGATCACGCTCAATATTGGAGTCACTTGATTCTATCAACTATTACACAAAAAGACGGAACGGAGACTGGATCCCTCTTTAATACAGCTGACATGTCCCCGCTGACGGGGGAGGCTATGGTTGAGATGCTTCGTATCCAAGAGGAGCAGGCAAAGTATGGCACTTCGAATGAGTTTACAGATGGTTTAAATACTGTGATGAATGGTGCTATGAATGCAGGCGAGTGTGTGCTGACATACATGTGGGTAAGTTTACCTTGTGTGCGATGTTATGTGATGATATAAGTTATTCATAGTATGATCAAAACAGTAACTAACTCTCATCTTTTTATATTCAAATTTATAGGGAGACATGTTTAGAAGAAGTATGGCAGAAGGCAGTGTCCTTGGAGGTGTGCTGGGTATTTCTCAGACACCTGGCTCAGATGTCGTGCTTGACCGATCTACTGGTAAACTAGTCAAGTGCACCGAGGAGCTGTGTCCATACGCAAAGTACTACGAGGACATTGGCCTGGTCAACTCGGCTCCGTACGCTGCAAATGGAGGATGGTGTGGTGCAATTAGCGCTAATACTACTCCTGAAAAGCAAGATGCTTTGGCTGACTTCTTCTTATGGGCTAGCAGTGGCAAGCAAAGTGATCAGTACGTGATACCTGACCCCGCGAATGTCCCAATTGAGCAAATCAATGGCCAGGATCCCTGGCGGAGATCGCACTTAGATGTTGACAAATGGGAAGCAGCCGGGTTTGACAGAGAACTAGCGAAACAGTTTGCTGATAGCATTTACAGCAATCTGAACTCCAAAAACGTTGTGGTTGAGCCTAGATTTCCTAAAGCCGGTGAGATCATTAGCATTCTCGACAAAGAGGTGAATGAGTATCTAGTTAAAGCCCATGAAGGGAGCATTCCTGAGGACAAGAAGCAAGAGGAACGTGTGAGAGTTTCTCAATCACTAACTAATCAGTGGAACACGGTTATCAAGCAGTATAACGAGCGCGGGGATACTAAATCACCCATATTGACAATCTACCAACGACTACGAGGTGTATATTATCCAGATCAAGACATGAATCAGTTGAATCAGATTCGCCCATTGGGATATACCTTACTGGCAATTATCTTAGCTTCTTCCTTAGCATCCTCTTGTTGGGTTTTCAAGTATCATGAAAAGACAATTGTCAAGTCGGCTCAACCTCAGTTCCTTTTGTTACTAATCTTTGGAATTGTCATTATGGGTCTTTCAATTGTACCAATGGGCCTTGACGACAGTGTTGTCTCAACAGAGGGAGCATCTATTGCATGCATGGTCACGCCTTGGATGGTAGTGATTGGCTTCAGTTTGACATTTGCTGCTTTATTCTCCAAAGTCTGGCGTTTGAATTTGCTGATGAAGAGTGCTGCATCCTTTCGTCGTGTGACTGTTACTTCAGGAGATGTCTTGCATCCATTAGTTTTTCTGCTTGTGCTTGATGTCATCCTTCTTTCAGGTAAGAAGTGTGCTTCTTTCTTTCAAACATGATACACTCTTGTATTGCTTATGATTTCCTTATCACTTTTACTATCAATATATATAAAGTATGGACAGCACTTGATCCTTTACGATACACGCGTATAACTATCGGACGGTCTGAGGACGGAACTCTGCAGTCGGTTGGAAACTGTTCTAGTTCTGGTACAGCGTCAACTGTTACTTCTTCTCTTTTATTTGCCCTCAATCTGGTCCTGGTTATATTTGCTGGCATCCAGGTTTATCAGACACGCAGGGTCACTGTTGCCTATCATGAGTCAAAGGTGAGTGTGGTATATTTTAGTTTACCTATGTTGCCGTTGCCAATATTGACATGTCTCTGTCTCTGCTTTTTGCATCTCTTCAATCAATCAAAGTTTATCAGCTTGGCGTTTGCAAGGTAAGTAATTGTATTCTGAGACAATCTTCACATGTTTGGCAACTAACTCTATATCTTTTTGTGAGTAGCATCTTCCAAAGCTTTGTCTTGGGACTACCTCTTCTGTTACTCTCTGGATCCAATCCTGTCTCTCGATACGTAGTCCAGATCATTCTGGTATTCGCCATCTGTATCTCTGTCGTTGGCTTCATCTTTCTCCCGAAGATGCTTCGTCCACTGCTGGCAACGGGTCCCGAACATAGACATTCGTCGGTTAGAGCAAAGTTTGGTGGCTCCTACGTTAGTAGCACAAGTGGTGGAGCATCTCGATATAACTCACAAGAATCTAGGGGATCCGATCCTGATGTTGGTGTGGCAAAGGCGGCCCGTTTAAACTCTCAAGAGTCGATGGAATCATCCAACAAGGAATCTACTGCGGTTTCCTGGAAAGATGACAAAGGTGATGAATTGGTCAATAGCACGAGGAAGGAGTGAAAAGGAGACATGAATATTCCTCTCTTTTGGTCTTCTTGTGTCTTCTGTGGGTACTAAAAGGCTTCATAACTTCAATCGTTTATATTCTTCGGCACAATAACAGTTTCAAGCAAGATAAAGATCTACTTTTCCGTTGTATAGTTTGTGAGTGCTCTTGATTGTCGTCCATATCTCTGTCACTTGTGATACTTTCATCTCTCAGTATTGGTGAATCATTTACATCTGCCTTTGCTTGTCGGACAGCTTCCTTGCTGTTGGCAAAGAATGCTTTTATGTATGATGTAGGAAGTGCTAGCAACTCAACCTGTATTAATATGTATGTATAAGCAAGCACGTCATCACTTTGTAAACTCTCAAAGGCAAATCCGACTCACCTCTTCATGGTCCTCCTGCTCGTGTACACATGGTGGGTCTTGTCTATCTCTTTGATATCGTGGCCTATACTTCTCTGCTTGCTTGTATTGTTGGGAAAGACTAACATAATCTTTCGTGTACTCTCCGTCCTGATGGCTGTATCTTGATTCTACTGCTAACAATGAATTGATAGGAGATACGTTTGGATGAATCGTAGAAGGTCTCTTCCTCTTTCTCTTTCTTCTTCTATAATGTCTACGTCCTTCGGTAGATTCTCGGTGAATAGTGCTACCTCCATGCGCAACAGTCCGTCGATGAATCTCGAGCAGCTCGTGCTTTAACGAATGTGGAGATGCTGGCATTTCTACCTACGATTCTGTACTTGCTTCAAAAAAAATTGTGCATATCATATGCACATAACTTCATACACAGCAGCGTATTATATATGCTCATCCAAACAAAGTCATATTGTAATAAAGACCTTAAATAATACAGTTTGCAAATGCAAAGCGGGTAAGAGGAGAGAGAGAACCATAATAATTATTCCATTGCGCCGTCTTAATTGTTCGTGGGATTTATTTCATCTCCTCTTTGTTCCTTCTTCTTCTTCACCCTCTCTCTCATCTCCGCTAAGTAACAAAGACTGACCAAGACTTTCGTTAGACGGGAACATGATATTCGATATCTTTAGATCGAAATCATCTAGTAGTGGTGCGGAGGGTGAATCTTCTTCCTCTTCAGAAGTTATGAAGCCGTTGGGAGAGGCTGGTGAACGAAAAGCATTCGAAAGATATGCCCAAGAAAGTAATTTGCCACCGTCATCTGAGTGGCCAAGCTCTAATCTAGTTGTAGTACCATCAATTCGGACAAAAGAAGTAAAGTTTGATATAGGAGAGTCAAATTGCACAACTGATTCGTCGTCGTCTACTACTCTGCCTTTAGATGGACGTGTCGTTCACTTTAGCAGTCCCTTGTTTGAGGGGAAGATGGCAATAAGAGTGAGAGATAATCCATCAAGTCGTCAAGACAACGAACATGATGAGAGTAATATGATATCAAATGAAACATACTTCAATTCTAGATCACGACAGTATCAATGGTCAGTTCAGGGGAGATTCAAGAAGCGTATAAGGTTTGACCGAGTAGTCACAGGCCAAGAGTTTGACAGGCCATTTAGAAATAAACCGTCATCAAAGCTTGTCGAACGAGGATTGCAGTTGTTGAAAAACAAGCTGCCAGAGACATTTGAATGTGAATTATTCTGTAACGAGCCAAGGTTTGAGCATCCATTGCTGGCTGGTTGTCAACACTTTCGTATTGATCATCAACAAGATCTCGTAGGCCTACCCGATAATCAACTGCATGGCATCGGAGATGATGGCAATGTAATTGAAGATACTACAAACCTCAACAAAACTACTCACATCAACACCATAGTACCTCAAGACGGGGTAGCCCGACGCAAGTTCTTTAGCTCAAATACCAACTTGGAACAGTTCTACTTTGAACCAGATGACTTGGTATATACATTTGATTTCTTTGCCAACTTCTTCTCTCCCGTTAGACATCGGCTTGAGTTGACTCCATTCTTTTCAATCGATTTGATACCATACTTTAATGGCTACCCCCTATATCTAAGTATGGCAAAGATAAAGTGTGACGAATCAGAAGATATTCAATACCTTTGGGCAACAGAGATGTGGCATAAAAGATTATTAAACTATGATGAGAGACCGTCGAGGATGGCTAAATGGTTGTCCTCTTCTACATTAGATGAAAAAGGTCTAAGGGATACGACTATTGCTGTGACTGAAGTTGATGATGAGGATGCTGACTGAGTGAGAACCGAGATGTGATTAGTGTGTGTAATAGAAAGTAAAAGCTTGAATGTATCCTAGAATACGATTTAGTATTATTACAGTTATATTGTACAATTTCCTAGGGGGGCTGGATAGATTCTACAACATGTAAAGCCCATTGTCATACTTGCTACCTTGTGTTTTTCTTCTCAATCTGTAATTGCGTGTTCCAATAGATAGCCGAAGGCAGTATCGTCGTCATTTTCCATCTCTTCAATCTGTTGATGAATGTCAGCATCCATCATATCAAACGAGTGAAAGAAGTTCTCAACGTCTTCGTCGGGTTCAGTATTCGTGAATGTTTCCTTGGGAAACGATTGACTTCTCATGTACCCTTGGAGAGATGGAGAAGCAAGTGGGCCGTCCCATTGAAAGGTACTTGATGAGAAACTCGGAAGCATTGCCTGATCCTCGGCATCTGATTCAGATTCACTAACAACGGTGGATGTCCTACGAGCCAAGATTTTGCCATCTAATGGTAGAGATGGTGGCAGCTGTGGAAGCTGTGGCATCATTTGTTGCTGTTGGGGTGGCGGCTTGGTACTGGGCAAGGCACGAGGATCAAGATAATGGAATGGTAAGCCCTCAAAGAGGACTACATCACTCTCCCTCTGTTGCTTGGCAGCCCGCTGTCTCGTGGTCATACTGGACATTGGTACATCGGGTAGTGGTGGTGGCATGGACGAGACTGTTGTCATAGCAACTATATCCTGGATTTTGAATAGAGGAATGAAGAATATGTTAGAGACATATATAGTATGGGATAGTACACCATCCTTCTAAACGATATATAAAGACAAGCTTACCTTGGTAACTGGTGGTAGGAGATAGAAGTTCGGTTCCGCATCTGGATTTGTAGGTAGACGAACACCAGTACCCTTTACCCTCATACGATGGATATCATATGCTAAGCTAACCTTGCCACGTAAGAACAACTCATGATAGTATCCTCCCTGTTGATATAGATAGATGAGGTGAATAACATATGTTAAAGTATGAACATACTTCTATTCTATACAAAACACAGAGGCAAACTTACCTTATCGAGACCTCCCGTCAGCCTATTGAAACCATATAGATTGAGCTGTCGCTGGAAGGATGCCATCTTGGTTTGCTTGAAGTAATGGGGCATTACATGGTTGACAAATTCTTTCGGCTTGTGAACTGCAAAGCATCTACCATGCGGTTGCCATGACACGACATGTGCATGGCCATCGTTCTCGATCTGTTGCAACATATCATGTAGCTTGACGGGGAATGGTACGATAACACCACCCTTGGCCTTGTGCTTGACTAAAGATGGATCGATGGTAGGGTCTGCGGCATGATCATGATAATGATGTTGAATTACAAGTCCGTCGTGATGGGGTGTATGATGTTTGACCGCTGTGGACGATCCTCTCTTCTTCTTGGATTTCTTTGCCTTTGCTGGCTGTTGCTGAGAAGACATGGATCTTGTCTCCGGTGGTGCTAATGATGGTTCTGTTGATGATGTCGTCTTGGCGGTCGTCGATGCCAAAAGATGGTTAGGGAGGACTGATATGCTTCGTCTCCGTCCTGTACTTGCAAGGCACATATCGTATAGATTGTTTAAATTTGGTGTTCGTTGATATAATAATTATGGTCTTCGGGTTGTGCTGTTTCTTTTTTATGAGAGCAATAGCATAGTACCTCTATTGCAATAGCAATGCATCAATGATTGATCGTGTGCTATTAGCAAAGCTGTGCATTATTGAAAGAGCCTTATTTTACGATCTCCCAATAATGAGGAAAGAATGATTTTAGTGTGCATCGGGCATACCCTGAATAATTTAGGGGGTAACTTTATTTATGCCTAGTAAATTTAATGAAAAAGGGACGCAGTGAATTTGCGCTCGAATATGTGCAAAAAATGCATGCAGTATTTACAAGTCCGGAGAAATTTAGACTTGAAGCAGCACCTAACTTGAACTTGATTCATGCTTAGCTCTTTTGAGCTCAAATTTTGAGAACCGATATATGATGGCTACAGCTGGCTATTTCTCTCTAAGAAAAAGGAAGGACTAATAACTTCAATATACACTAGAATAACAATTGTGAAACAAAGATTCAACTTACCCTTGCTGAGCATGATTCACAACAGTGTAATGGAGGGTCCACAACTACATGGTGCTGACAGTGTCCATTGGTCTTTTATATACATATACATAAAGGAATTACCAATATATAAGAAGGAGAGTGGTTGTATACCTCCACGTTTAGGTGATACCTTGTTGGACAGCCAGCTCAATCATTTCGAAAATCTGACCCAATCTGAGGCAAGAGTAAGAGAACCGCCAACAAGTGGCCACAAAAGTGTGATGGAGGGCCCTACAATGGTGCTGATAGTGTCCATTGGCCTTTTATATACATATACATAAAGGAATTACCAATATATAAGAAGGAGAGTGGCTGTATACCTCCACGTTTAGGTGATACATTGTCGGACAGCTAATTTGATTTTGAAAATCTGACCCAATCTGAGGCAAGAGAACCACCAACAAGTGGCCACAAAAATGTGATGGAAGGCCCTACAATGGTGCTGATAGTGTCCATTGGCCTTTTATATACATATACATAAAGGAATTACCAATATATAAGAAGGAGAGTGGCTGTATACCTCCACGTTTTGGTGATACATTGTCGGACAGCTGGTTCGATTTCGAAAATCTGACCCAATCTGAGGCAAGAGAACCGCCAACAAGTGGCCACAAAAGTGTGATGGAGGGTCCTACAATGGTGCTGATAGTGTCCATTGGCCTTTTATATACATATACATAAAGGAATTACCAATATATAAGAAAGAGAGTGGCTGTATACCTCCACGTTTTGGTGATACATTGTCGGACAGCTGGTTCGATTTCGAAAATCTGACCCAATCTGAGGCAAGAGAACCGCCAACAAGTGGCCACAAAAATGTGATGGAGGGCCCTACAATGGTGCCGATAGTGTCCATTGGTCTTTTATATACATATACATAAAGGAATTACCAATATATAAGAAAGAGAGTGGCTGTATACCTCCACGTTTAGGTGATACATTGTCGGACAGCCGGTTCGATTTCGAAAATCTGACCCAATCTGAGGCAACAGAACCGCCAACAAGTGGCCACAAAAATGTGATGGAGGGTCCTACAATGGTGCTGATAGTGTCCATTGGTCTTTTATATACATATACATAAAGGAATTACCAATATATAAGAAAGAGAGTGGCTGTATACCTCCACGTTTTGGTGATACATTGTCCAATCACTGGCTCGTTTTCGAAAAACTGACCCAATCTGAGGCAAGAGAACCGCCAACAACACTGGTGACATAAATTCAACTTATGGGGAACTTATTTTGAGAAATAAGTTCCCCATAAGTGGAATGATTCTTTCTGAGGTATCCTATAAAGTATTCCATAAGTAGGTGTCATTGTGACAAAATCTGAGAGAACACGTGTCCTCCTAGGATTTATTGCAACGGGCACCTAGTTCCAAATAGACTCAAAGACTCCCAAAACTAATGAAAACTTCGCGGTTATGGGCCACACGCAGTCCATAAGTAAAAGAATCTAACGAAAACACGCGTTGACTTTCGTATTTAGTCAAGAACCAACAGTCGATAAGTAGAAGTCCTCTATAAGTGAGTTTATTTTATACTAATTCCTATGTGTTAATTCCTATATGTTTTAATTGGATGGGTGTCTACTATACTAACGGCAACTGACCAACTGACGATCCAATCTCCCATGATATTAAACTCCAATACATCTCCTCATGCTTTCAATTTCAATTCATCTCCCTTGTTATCTATCTATTTCCCATGTTGTTGCAATAAACTACTACTACCATCTGCTTGGCGGACTTCATTCACTATCACTCTCTTCTTAGCCCAAAGATAAAGTAAACACTCGTAGCATTATCCAGCATTCTTATTGCATTTGTATGTATAGAGTAAAATAGAGAATTCAATTAGATTTGCGTTTATTGCAATTCGTAATAGATAATAATAATTCATTAAGACGTACCTATTGCTCTTTTGCGCCAGTGCATGATATATATCAATAATATAAGATTATTGCATTAGTATACGACGACACATAAAATTATTTCACAACCTCTTCACAACATATACACAATTGCATCTAACACACACCTTTGTATTTAAACGAGCTTGTTCAATTGCTATATCATATAGTGGGAGTGATAGACGATTTTCTTAATAGTTGTGGTGGTGGAGGGTGGAGGTTATTTGACCGTTTGATTATTGATTACACGCAATCAGTGTTAGTTATTGTGGTGTTGATGGGTTGTGGTGTGGCGATGTACAAAAGGTGGTGCATCAGCAACTCGGTTTACAATTTCTGTTTCTGTTCTTGTAGGATGATTATTATTTGTTGAGGTACTAGGGTCACTTCCATTATAATAATGATGATGAATAATATTAACAATAATATGACCATCTTTATTATTTGTATTATTAATAGGATTAGTAATAGTACTACCAGTCATAATAATAGAGTTGTTGGTTTGTAGTAGAGCGGCTGTTATATTGACAGTAGATCGGCATTGATTTAAATGGAGATTTATTGGGTATATAATATTATGCTAACGACGATCATGTTGAATTATTATGAGGAGATCGATTGCAAAAGCAAACGGCAAGTTTCGTAGTGCTGGCAGAGCAAATGAAAGGGAGTTCTACCTTACACTTGTAAAAATAAATTTAAACAAACCGTTCAGTGTTAGATAGAAAGTACGATAGTAGTGATTGTTTCACCGCCATTGCTCCTCCTACTGCCATTCATATTGAACACCATGACATCCAATAACAACAACAACCCTTATCTTTACTCTGGTAACTTAATGGCCGTGGTGGAGTCCGTTAAGGCTGCCTCCGTCGACGATTAGCACCCTAACGGTCGAGGTCAAATTACGTGATGTGTCATCCTTCTCGCCACCAGTGCTCCCTCCACATCATTACCTCCACTCCAACCACCATCCTCCTTCATTAACCAGGTATTAGGCTGCAGGTTGGTGCCATCAGACCGTATAGAACATATGATTAGGCCGCCCTACACCCACTTTTATTAAAAATTCGTCAAATTTTGATGTGGTGGTGAAGTAGTTTTGGGGATATATATCACCCTGTGCGATATCCCACCACCAAATATGCATTGTATGACGTTCATATGATATAGGATAGGGGTTCTGATCGGTTAATCATGGGCAGAGGGTCGTTATTGCAACATATAGCCGCCGATAATCGTTTTTTTTAATGTTTGAGAGAGGGGAAATTTCAACCTAATATTTAATTGATGACAATGTTGAGGAGGATTGGGCCACATATTCAATTGCAATACAACAATATAATGCTTATAGATGGGGGTGGTGGTGTGTTTATGGTGTATGGGCTCGACAGGGGACACAGGTATTTAATTTTAGTTATGTTTTGTGTAAAAGTTGAGGTGGGGGTTGAGTGATAATGATGTGAACGCAATCCTTGAACTGCAGATAAAAAGGCAACAAACTAATGAGTATAATCCTCTACACCTGTTGAATAATCTAAACACAATACACCAAACTTTATGGCATCTAAACCAAATGCACATACTTTTATATAAATTTATAAACATATAATATAAGTGTATATATAAAATATAATATTTTTAAAGTGTCCAAATCTCTCTATTTCTATGGATGAAGAGATTATTATTTGGTGTTCTGTGTGATGTTATTGTTATATGATTTCCAACAGCTGCATTATTGTAGGATGGTAAAATAATTCACATGAACTGATGATGATGATGAGATGATGAAAAATATCGCTGTGCATTGTAGTAATATGATACTACTATGCTACGATAGGCCTACTGCGATGACTACGTCTTATTTTGATCATATCTACTAGCAATGAAGATTTGCTGCAAACCAGCTGCTTGTTTTATATTGTTATGGTGGTGTTGAGTTGTTAGTTGAAAGGTACACCACAATATTTTTATTTTTGTGGCACATGATAATTAAACGTAGCGTCTACCATCAAACAATGGTCTCTTTTTCTTTGATTTTCCCTTGCATTATTTCCACCAACAAGCATTTCAACTTCGGGGGGACTATCAATGGCTCCTGATGAATCAGGGTACGACGACAGTTCAACCCCCTCAGTATCAGTGGTTTTATTGGTTTCATTGCTTGGTAGAATCTTAGTAACATCATCGTCATTGCCAATAGTAGGTGCTTGCTATCACAGTATCAGTACATCACTTTCCGCCATACCTCAACTTCGGGGGGACTATCCAATGATCCCGAATCAGGGTACACTGACAGTTCAACCTCCTCAGTATCAGCAGACTTTGACGATGTCTTTGCTACCAGAGATAACTTTCTTGTAGCAGTTGGGTGGGTTAATACCACCTATCCATCCCTCTCAGCTATCACAGTATCAGTAAATCATTAGCATATTATATCTTGTGTATAATGGTTCAATAACTTGCCCTCATGCCTCGTAGTATATCAAAGGTGCACCTTTAATTTATTGCAATGACAATTTGAGAAGTAGTCGTGTTGACAGAGCAAAGGAAAAGCAACTACGTAGGAACTAGTACAAATTAGTACTTCGAAATGTGACATATTAAAAAACGACCAAACTTTCAAATTTCAACAAGAAAGCGAGAAAGAAATATCCAATATTTGGCAATAAATACCCAATGGTTATAAATTGAGACAGGTATCTGAGACAAATCTTACTTATGGGATACTAATTAGGATACTTTACTTATGGGGTGCTTCAGTTTACCCTAGGTAACTCCAACACTTATATAAGGACAGTAATAACTTTGTCCCAAAAGATACCGGTATCCTTGGTACAAATCTTACGAATTCCTACGTAGGATTGCGAAAAATATGGAAATAAAAAGATACCGAAAAAAGTTGTATTCCAATTATTAGTAGTAGAAGGTGTGGTATGAACTCTTGACGATCCCTATAATACCATAGGATCAACAATAGCAAATTGGTATACTTCGAACACAGTTTCTAGACTAGGTTCACGGCCTCTCTATGGTATTTTGCCATGGCTTTGACTCTTTTTTAGCTACGAGATTGATGATGCAACCAAACTAAGGATTCTCTCGTTATAATGGGTAAGGTATATACCGGTTGTTAGTGGTAGATATACCGCCCGCATGAGGTGTAGAATCTAATAAAGGAGCCGTTTATGATGCCGCCATTGTACGAATGTTACTGTTGTGCAAAGTGCACCTTTATATTATGATGAATTTTACAATAATAACCACCATCACAAACGATATTTATAGAAGGGTAATGGCGGCAAACAACTGTTACAATATCACATATTATTCAATGTTACGGATTAACAAACACTAAAATCAACCAGTTTATTCGGTGTTGCAGTTTGTAAAAGTGTACTTGGATACGTATTATGTGGGATTGTTAGTTTGGATTTGGGATGGTATTAGATGGGTAAGGGATTAGTTAGCAACACAACAATCAATTCCAGCTACATACAGCAATGTTTAGATGACAAATTATTTGAACAAAGCAACATACAGTGCATAGTATCAATTACTAATGATTATGATATCTATGCCCAACACAAAAATATTCCTTACAATTGTACAAATGTATATAATATCCAAAATGATCCCATTTAACAACAAATTGGAATTCACATGGCTCAAAAGAATTGGATGTTCCAATTCTTCTCTTTTTATTCTTTGAAACTTGGCATACAAACTGCTTCAGATCCTTGCGACCGCCATTGCAAGCAACAGGAGAACCACTTTGTTTTGATGATTGGATTATATACTGCTTGACAGGACCGAAGAATTCATCTTTGCTAGCATTATTAAGATTAGCAGGTGTTGGGAATTGTCTTGGTGAAAAGTATAGTCTGTCTGCCCAAGAATCCGGATCAGCTTGACCAATGTGTGTACTAATATCAATCCTCATCGGTGGGGAATAAAACTCAGTTGAGATGTCTGGGTCTCCATTAGAGAAACACTTGACAGGTAGCACAGCTAAATAAATAACACCAACTCTTCTCCCATTACAATCTAGACTATTATTGGCATCTACTTGGCCATTCGATGCCCATTTCTCATCAACCAATGTCTCAGACTCTCTACACTGTATTGCAGCATGTAGATCTTTCTTACTTGGAACATATCCACCTTTAACTAATTCATTAATAACAGCTAGTCTTTTTTGAGTAGATTGTTTTGGATAATCCATGACAACTTTGGTAGCATGTAGTTTGCTGTAGTAGTTCCCTTCCAATACAACAATGAGTGCTCGAGTTGATTTTGTAATGCTTATTAATTGTACAGCTGCAAAGTTGATAGCTTCTTTGATTATTTTATCATCATTATAACTACCAGATTCCCAACTACTGCATACTATTCCTCGGAGTTTAGAGAGAATGGCAAGTACTTTTGGTGATATACTTTTTACCAATTCATAATGTTGGTGTAATGGATGGTACTTATATCTTTGCTCTGTAAATACTTTAAAATCTTCAATATCTCGAACAATAAAATCCGTCTCGTCAGTTATGTATTGAATATAATCCATGACAGCCAATCTTGTGTTCGTGATTCTTGGCAAAATAACATAACCACCATTTGTTCCATGAGTTATATACCATTTGATGTCACTTTCAGGCTATAGACAAATGAGATTAGATAGAAATACAGATCAAAATAAGTAGCAACCAACACATATACTCACCAATTCCAAATCTTCACTTGTATGCTGGAGGTATACATCATCAATGAATACTGAACCACTATTATATGTTGACTCGGGCAAGTTCTCCAAACAAAATGGATTATACTCATAACGGAAAGTGATTTCGTGGCCCTCTTCCCGAGCATTCAACTTTAAAACAATCACTTTAAATCGTTTTGTTGTTGTATCAACAGTACCATAATGTTCATCATTGACAATCAAAGTAAATTTATCGTATGGTGCTAACGTGTTTGCAAATACGGAGAAGCTGATATAGGAATCTTTTCGACCACCGAGGGATAATACAGCATCCGAATAAGCACCGGGTCCACAAGTGCTTAAATTTGGACTTTTAATGCAGGTAGTACCGCTGTTTGATCGTTCATTTGTTAATGACCACGTCCTGCCGTTTGTACCATTAGTAGACCAATCAGGTCCAGGACGTGGACTTGGTGGAAAGGATCTCCAACCTTCGAAGTTGTAATGGTACATACTATCATCTGAAGGACGGGGTATATTTTGTGTATGTTTGTTTATTGGTAAGGGAGTTTTAGGAGGTGGCTTGTTGGCTCTTTGCATATCATGAACCACTACATCAATATCGTTTGTCCTATTCAAAATTAGATTGAAGTATCCTTTTATATCATTATCAACCCATGGATCTCCCGTTAGTTGTTCCACGGTATCATCGTCAACATCACTACTGCTTCTTTCACTAATACTGTAATCGTCATCACCGTATTCGTCCATATTTATTATCAATAATCAATCAAAGCCGACGCCGAAACTGCACACTCTAGTACAGGGTTGGTATCCTTTTTGCCTTTTTTCTTGACACTTTTTTCAATACTGGCAACCATAATATATACCATGAGAAGAACCATAACCATCATAAACAACACACCAATAATATACAAATTAACCAATCTAAAGTTTAGGAACAATAAGCGGCGGCCCTACTCTCGAGAACTGCTGCAACATAATCTATTAACACTCGTTCTAACGCCAAACCTAAAGGCTGAATAACTTTGGCGTTGGGAGCTGTATTGGCGTTAGGGCTCAATAGTTTATTATACTTGGCTATCTTCCCACAACAACAGTTGTAATGCATTGGCTATCTTCCCACAACAACGACAACAACAACAACAACAAATAGAGATATCAATAATCATTAATTTCAATTGCAATAGATTGCAATTCCTAATTCCTACCAATAGATATGGCGAACCTACGATGGATTAAGATAGACTTTTCTCGTGCACCCGATCCGAATGTTAAATGGAATACATTACCGAAAGAACAAAGATTGGATTTATTTTTGGAGTGGTGGAAAGGAGATCGTAAGAAACTATCAAATAGATATAATGTAGTGCTCGAAAAATATGTCGATGATCGGCTAAGGAGTAAGTGTTGACGTATGTGTATATTATGAACTTGCTCTGCTCTGTACCACAATTACTAACACTTCTATTTCTATCCCTCTAAATTTGTTAGAGAAAAGTCTCTACAAAACAATGAGCAATGAAGAGATGGATGAATTAGAGACTTGTATAAAGAGGGAGATATTAAGTATACACGTTAAACATAGAGAGAGGAAGAAGGAGACCGCTGAAAAGATAAGTATGACGTACCTACGGAATGGAATTGCAACATTCAAGGAAGAAGATAAAGAGCGGTTTGGCAAGATTGGAATACCTCGATGGGTGCTTGATGGATGGGTGGGAAGTTGGGAGTCCAACCCATTCTTTGGTGGTGAGTTGTATGATGTATGCATGTTTTTTTTATATTTCATTTCATACAAATCATACCTAACATATCATTTAACATATTCCAAAGAGGCCTTAAAGGAGGCACGTGTTATCATTGAAGAAGCAGAGAAGATCCTATCTAGTCCTGATAGTGAGGGTATGACTGTGGAGGAAATAAAAGAGAAAGCTCGAAATAATGGATATGACAGAATGGAGGCCGTTCATAAGAGAGAGAGGGAAGCAAAAGAGAAGCAAGACGAACAAGAGGCTAGGGAGAGGCGACTACAGAAGGAACGGGAACAGAAAGAGATTGAATTAAAAAGAGAGGAGAATAGGAAGCAGGAGATTAGGAAGCGGGAGGAGTTGGAGGCAAGGATTGAAAAGAAACGGGAACTGAAACAACAACTGATGAAAAAACAGCATCTATCAACATTTACTGGTGTCAAGAATCTAGTAAGAATAGCCAATGGTCAAGGTAAGAACATGTGTCAATGTGATAGAATGGTTATAATGCAATATTCTGACTCATGTATCTTGTCCTGCTCAGCTCCCCTCTCTGCTCCCCCCATTATTTCTACTAGTGAACCACCCAAATTGTCGTCGACTTCTAAAAAGACTGGCAGTGCTCGGGAACAGCGGATGGATCCAGTTGAACTTGAGTTAGTTAGGAAGAAAGAACGAGAGCGGAAGGCTAATCAAAGACGGCACAGGAGTCCAGAGGTCAAAGAAGCACAAAATGCTAAGGAAGCTGAGAGACAGAAAGGATATCGATTGAAGAGGAAATTAGCAGGATTGAAGGAGCCACAGTATAAAAAGGTTGGTAATTGGGAAGAGGATATAAAATGGAAGAAACAGGCAGCAGAGCGGATGAGAATTTGGAGAGCAAAGACGTATGGACCACCAGAGAAGAACAAAATCCCCCACAGAAAGTGCCCTCTTCATCAAACAGTGTGGTACAACCCAAACAACCCATGTAAAGCTTGCTTGGACTTAACTTATCCAAAAGAAATTAGAGAATTCTGGTCAAAGTGCAGTGAAGAGGAGCTGGAGAAGATGCGTCAAAAGAAGAAACAAGATAATGACAGGGCAGCAAGGCATAGGAAGATTAATCGTTACTGGGACAAGAAAAATGGCATTAAACGTAAAGACGGGAGGAAATCCCAACGTCGCAGGTATAGATAAAAGTAGTGCTACAAGAAAAATGGTATTAAACGTAAATAAAGGATCAAATATCTCAGTTTGTATGGATAAAAGTAGAATGATATGTAACTTTTTTATGTTAAATACTCAAAAAGGACATCTACAACCTAACCCCACTCGCAAATTAGTAGAAGTACCATCAAATGCCAAACAGTTTACTTAGAGATATGGAAGTCTTACCAAAAATGTGTTTGATTTGATTATGGACTACTTCTTCTTTCTAAAGTACTCCTTTCCAATTGCTCTATATATTGCTTTATCTGTGTAGCTTAGTTTTTGATATCTTTCCAAGGCTTCTTGTTGGACTCCGGTTGGGCCTTGTCCTGATTGTTTCTTTGTGTGCTTTTTCATATATATCGGTTCGAGTCTACTACTCTCTTGACGATTGTGATACTCATGAAACCAATAATCTAAGAAATCATTTAAAGTGTCAAATGTTCGATTGAGACGATGCTCCTCACTAACTTGAAATCTAATAACATCCCAGCCATCAGAAGTTGAGTATTCCTTCTTCTTCTCCTTCTTCTTATTATTATCATCGATCCACTCACGGTGATTCTCCTTCATGATATAAAAATTAATTACATCAGTGTAGTAACGGTGCCACATAGCAACATTCTTATCATTAATCGTCTCAAAGTCATGACGCCATACAGCAACATTACTTAGCAAATGTAACCCTTCAGAAGACAACACCATCAATTAAAGAATGTATTATTGTAACCCAATTTGTATCATTAATTCTATAGCATCGTATATTTAATACATCCCCGAACTATCCCCGCAGTGTATCTATTTTGATTTTGAACTTAATGAATGATACACTATCTTGTAGTAGTAATACATTTATTCTTCACTTGATATATCCGCATGTAATATGCAGCATCAACACTATCTCTAATACTTATTGTTTCGAGAGAATAAATGTTCATGAGCAGCAAGCAAAGTTATAAATGCTACCCCGCTTTTGCCATCAATTTGTATTATAAGGCCGGTCCATTGACCTAACACCGGGTAAACTGCTCCCGCCTAAGCGGACTACGGTACCAGATTTGTTTACGAAATGAATGAAAGCGGTGCCGAATATCCGTTGAGTAAAGACGGCTGTACTTTTGTATTGTCAACTAGTGATGGGGTTGATGTTCCTTGTATTCCGTATCACCTTATCCAT
>Ga0214477_100232_pt1 | contig 39152 bp, 26 predicted proteins | sample M1_20Mar14CPVII9_FD_165058 | JGI IMG/M metagenome (GOLD analysis project Ga0214477, IMG submission 165058) | Marine eukaryotic communities from Monterey Bay, California, United States - M1_20Mar14CPVII9sort6BwellC16 | ecosystem: Environmental > Aquatic > Marine > Unclassified | place: USA... | reverse complement strand
TGGATTACCCGAAACAACCAAAGGAGCATCTTCTTGTTCCACCACCATGTTTGTCTTTGTATCCTCGCTCAGTGAAGAGATGCGAGCCGAAGGTTTCTCTTGTTTGGATGCTAGTTGTTCTCGGAAAGATTTTACAGATTCGATCATGATACCCAATGTTAGCCCCAGATCAGTGCCCTTGTCTCTATTCTGCAACTCTTTTGTACGTGCTTCCAAGTAATCTTGTTCTTTGGCAAAGTTGATCTTCTCATAATGCTCTTTCAATGCCTGAGCTCTGACGGCCGCATCATAAGCAAGAGCTGCATCTGTCTCGAGGATGAAGCGGCCCAATCGAATATCGAGGAATTTACTGTCAAATACAGTACTTCTCTTATTACTGAAGTCCCTGTATACACCATTGTAGATAGATGTTGCCATGTGAGACTTAATGTTCTTCAACTCGACTTTATCAATGCCATAACAGTTATAGAACAAGGTTTTCAACTTGTCAGATACTTCAGTCTCTCTTTTTGGGGTGACATGAGGGCTTGGTTCCTGTTCATCTTGTTTGAGCTGCAAAGTAGATATGGTCAGTGATGAGCTATGAAATAACTCATGATAATAAAGTAAAGATAGACATTGCCAAAATACTCACCGAGTCAACATCTGAAACTTCATTGTCAAACTTTTGCTTCTTCCCAGGACCGTCTGAGTTACCTGATACAGCCAAGAGAGAATCTTCTTCTTCCACTACATAGTTTGACTTTTCCTGTCGAACAGTGGATTCCACTGAATCCTCACTTACTAGATTTTCGTTGTTCAGAGTCACAGCCGTATCTTCCATATCCACATCCGATTTGATACTAACAATCTCTTGATGATTGTACACTTTCATAATAGGTGTGAATGTATCATCATGTAGTTCTTTCATCAAATCAAATATTGTCTGTTCTAGTTCTTTCTCATCCCCATACACGGATACATCATCACCATCTTCCTTATCATCAGTATTGTTTTGATGATTTAGTAGTCCGGGATGGTAAACGATACCCGTCTCACCACAATGTGCATCTCGTAATCCTCGACGAATGGCAGAGGTCTTCCATACCAATGGGCAGAAATCTTTCTCCCCACACCCCCTGTACTTTTCATAATGTTTCACATCATAATCATGTGAAGTGTATTTATCATAACTTTCGCGGATATCAGTGGGTATGAACGTGCACTTTGGAACGTGAGTTAGTTGGAAGATGAGGAAGTTCTCTCGAATTTCCATAAGAGACTGAAACATATGAATAGAGAGGAGAAGAAAGATTGTTATTATTATCAACATGTGAGAGGTGTATGTACGCAGAGGATACCTCAACCTTAAATAATCAATAGTAATGCACCTCTTACCTGATATTGTAGAAGAGAAACAATAATACCCCACAAGAATGATGAAAATGGGATAAATAAAAGATGAAAGTTTAATTTGAGATTATACGAGTATGTGAATACAATACAAACACTACTTTGTCCAAAGATGAATAATATAATAGTTCATATGAACAAAACATTATTTTGAGAGGATACCTCTAATATGTACATCTTACCTGATATGCGGTAGATTATAAACGATCCCATAACAATTTAAATGGATACAAATAAGAGATAGAGAAGTTAGATACCATATGTCAATACAGATAACACATATGCATTGTACAAAAGAGGCATGAAAAGATACCTCAACAAAACAACAAACAAACGAACAAAACAATTTGTCTTACCTGCGGATGAGTAGGAGATAAGGCAAACAATACAACAACAGTTAAAGTAATAGAATTCGTCTTAGATAAATATATATTCAGCATATCTTATGCATATGACGAACCAACTAACACATGATATGCATTTAAACATTTGACATACCTTTGGATGAATTTCTGCCATGTCCGCTCGGTTGGTAGCGTTCTTGCAATGGATACAGCGGAATGCAAACCGTTGTTGATGTTCACCATTCAATACATCTGTATCAATCTCTTTACATAGATATAACTCCAACACTTCATTCCTAAGGATACTAGTGGATGGTAAGAAGTGCTCCTTCTCAGTATAATCGCCGAGCATAAATGGCGAGGATACCAATGTCTGCTGCTGCTGTACATCACTGCCACCGATGCTGCTATTACTACTACTAGATACTGATATTATTGCAGATGAAGCATGACCATGACGATCGTAATCGATAATACCAGGTAGCTCATCATCAAAGTCAAATGAATCGAATGGAGATTGAGATACCTCTTGTTGTTCAGTAGTAGTAGTGGGCGGCGATGATGTTGGTGAAGGCATGATGTTTGTTGAATTAGATGTATACATTAGTAGAGGTCTAATGTTCGTCGATAGTAGTTGGAGAAATGTGTGGTGAGTGTTGTTGCAATGTTATAGCCTTTTATTATGAGAGGAGATGCCAATCGACCAAATCCCCATCCCCAACAAAGAATCATTGTACCTGTATTGGTGTCGTTTAGAGAAGTAGTCGTAGTCGTTCGGTATTCAAACGTCAGAACTGTCTCATCAGTGACTTCTATTGAGTTCACTCTGTCTGTGCGGTGGTGAGTTAGGGATTTTTTCTTCACCTATGCATGTGCACTACCAGTACTACACTAATATTTCATACCGCACCATAACTACTACCAACGATGCCTTTATTACCAAACACTGCTATTACTACCCCTCCACGACAATGACTTAATCCACCGACTACAACTCGGTGATCTGCTGGACAGAATATCATATATGAAAATAAACAGTGTCGTGACGAGTAATTTCTGTGATGCTAGTAGTATTAGTAGTTTATCAGTTGCAGCGTCAGATTCGGAGAAAGACAGTATGCTTGATAATGAGGAGGGTTTATTTGTTGAAGATTCAGTAAGGCACGAAGATCGAGATAAAAAAGAAGTAAAGCCGTCCCTAAAACGATGCTCTAAAACGTTCTGTTTTGTACCAACGATTCATGACTCTCCTCCACGAGCTGCTAAAAGGGTGCGGTTGAATTGAATTGAGTATTGAGTAAATTGTAGATCGATTTATTAGTTCAATAATTAATATTGAGATGGTAGGGAAATAGACACCAAGACAAGAAGAGGAAGTGATACATATTAGAGATGTAACTTTAGTTTAATTCCTGATGATCATCACATCATGTGCACAAACTTTCACTATGAACATGTCGTTCACCCTTTATTACTTCCGTCTTTAAGGACTACATCGATTGGGATCACGTGGGAACATTGACGCTTTTCTAACATTGTCAAGACCGAGATATAAGAATACCACTCTTTCCAATCCAATACCAGCACCCGCATGAGGACTAACACCATGTCTAAATGATTCAATATATGTTTTTAATCCATCACCAACTTCAATTCCCTTACTCTCGATAATCTTGGTAACCAATTCAGGGTCATGGCATCGTTGTGCACCCGAACAAATCTCTTGTCCACGGATGAACATATCATATGAATTGGAGAAGTTGTCATCTTCAGGGTCTGGCATAGTATAGAATGGACGGATGTTTGACGGGTACTTGTCAAGCATGAAGAAGTCTGTTCCATACTTTTCTTTAACCGCAGCTCCTAATGCAAGCTCTTGAGCACCAGTTAAATCACCCAGACCATCTCCCATATCGAATCCTTTATCACGTAGGATATCCATTGCCTCTGGCCAGTGTAATACACATGGCTCATCAGTAAATGTTACCGGTTCAGATTCATATTGAGTTCTAATAACTTCTAACTCACGTGCCCATCGTGTCTCTAGATTTTCAAAGATATGCTTGAACATCTTATGCACCACCTCCAGCGTTTCCATGTAATGTTCATTAATAGCCATTTCAAGATCCAATCCAGTAAATTCACACAAGTGTCGACGGGTGTTGGAATTCTCAGCACGGAATACCGGTCCAATCTCAAACACACGATCAATATCAGAAGAAATAGCCATCTGCTTATACAGTTGTGGAGATTGGGCAAGACATGCCGTCGTACCAAAGTAATCGGTAGTAAACACGCCTGCACCACTTTCACTCTCGCCGGCAATAAGTTTCGGCGTATGAATCTCCACAAATCCCTGTGAGTATAACGACTCACGGAATAGTTGACATACTGCCGATTGGATACGCATAATTGCATTATTAGCAGGAGCACGCAGATCCAACCAACGATTATCCAAACGCAACTCCTGTCCAAGACGAGGAAATGGACGTTCAGTACCCTGACTTTCCTCCACCTCCTTCTCACTTCGAGCAGCATCCTCTACCAAGAAGGGGAGCATGGCATCAGCATTTGATACAGAATGTATCCGATTAATGACCAATTCAGCATCTTGGATTGAACAACTTCTTACTTCAGCAGGTGATACCGTACCCTCTAAATCTATCATACTTTCAGTAGTGAGTGTTTTTAAATACTTGATCATTTTGGCTGATTGTTCTGGATTTTCTTTATCCTTGAAGTAACATGCTTGTATCGTACCGAATGAATTTTGACGTAATACTAGGAAACAGGAACCTCCCTTGACACGAATTGAATTGAGACGTCCACGTAACCATACTTTTGAATCTGGTCCATACTTAACATCATCACTTTCTGTACCACCAATATCATTCACATTGACAAAGTTCCTTCCCGATCGACTACGTGACATTACAATTGACATATCACCCATGGGTGGGTATGATTCTTGTTCTGATTCTGATAGATATGTCACCTCATCGATACGATTTGCTTCCTCTTCAGCTGCTGCTTTAGCTGCCTTCTTTGCAGCTTTTGCTGCCTTTTCTGCATCCTTCTTAGCCCTGAATTTGTTGTTGTATTGCAATAGTTGTAGTAGAGATAGATGTATTGAGCAACTAACATATGATTTGCAATGTGCATATGATATGCACAAATGTATAAATACTTACTTTCTCTCCTCCCGAGCTGCCTTTATTGCAGCCTTCTCTTCCTCAGTCTTTTCTTCAGCAGAAGGTGCTGCATCTGTAGACATGAACCTTGCAGTGCTACTGCTTATTGATGGTTGTTGTCTCCATTGTTTTGATGTTTGAGTGATGATGGGTGAAATTGATGACGACGAGGATACCGCTAATGGCGCATTATTAGACAAGAAAGCCGATGCAAAGCATGAACCATTTCTACCGATCGCATAACGGATGCTGGCCGACGAGATATAAAGGAGCATTAGCTTTCCTACCATCTTATAGTAGAGAGTTGAATGAATGACATCATCGCGAGATCGAGAGAGAAATAAATTGAAACAAAGGAGTGAAAATGGCGATTAGAACGGTCGTCAATATTTCCTCTCAATCATCATCCAAAGAAGAAGAGAGTAGTGAGGTTATCGGCGGTGTTTACATATAAAGAATACATTATACAATGATATATCTGTCGTATATTATATCGTTTGCAATATTAACTACAGCGGTGGCCTTCAGCTCTCAATCTCGGAGTATCAATAAGAAGATACCAACTCAAAGTATCAAAGTTGATGACGATGGGGAGGAGATTGAGTATCTATTACCAAATGATAGACGAAAGGTATTATCACAAATAGCTGTACTATCTTCAACTTTGATACCAAAATCTGCAAATGCTGAAGAGGATATAATTACTCAGTTGCAAAACTCACTAGAGGAGCGATCCGTAGAAAACTCATTGGCGGCTCCTTCATATGGATTGGAAGTTGGAAGTACCTGATATTTTCTATCCATCATCATTTCAAGGAAGTTGGAATGTTCTATCAAAGACTGCTGATATTATTGCACCTTGCGGGTGAGTATTATTGTATACTATTACCTTTTTATAGTTGTATTATACACTGATCTGATTCTCTAAACAATCATCAATCAAATGAACATATAAAAGGTTTCAATTATTCACTGGTGGTGAATCGGGTTATAACAATGCAGTCCAATCAGAAATTAAAGATCATAATGATTTAGTATACAAGGCAAGATTTATAAGTGGACAGGATGAGAATACATGTATTGCAGACAGAGAGTACAATGCTAAAGAGATAGCCAAGGCTGCAATGGGAGATTATTCCGTCATTGATACTCCAATTGCAACACCCAATAGATATTCTTGTTTGCTAGCTCCGCCAACAAACAGCGGCACCGATAACTTAATTTCAGTCGATATCCTTGCAATCAAAAGAAAGGTCGAGAAGAGTACATCACCTGACAAGTTTGTTTGCAGCGAGTACGTGCGACAGGTTGTAACACCTTCTCAAAGGGGCAATCCGAATGCGCAGATTCCACCATTGTCAGTTAAAGAAATCGAAACCATATCCATCTACAAAGTAGTCAACAAAGATAAGATTGAATGTAGGCAAAGAACTGCAACATTTCTAGTACCAAGTCAAACTGACCAGATAGCATTCCAGAAGTGGAGTATAAGTAAAGGAAGACCCGTAGATATCCGCTATTACGATGTCATATATACCAAGGCTTAGATGACGGTAGTGGAGATATACTTAAAGATAACAATTTATCTTTAATGCTATGCAGCACCTCCCTGTTTAATTATCCTCAATTAATTAGGCATACTTTGAACAAAACTGCTCATAATGTTTCTGTATCCTCTTGACTACATCTTTTGTTTCAGGTGAGAGAAATGTAGTTCTGAAGCCTGATCGTCCTTCTTTCTGGCCGAACCCCGAAGCAGGTACCACGCATATACCAGTTGATTGCAATAAATCTAATGAGTAAATTGTATCAGGAGACATGCCAGACTCTTGTGCTGCTTTAATCACACCAGGAGGCATTTCGACACTAGGGAAGCAATACATTGATCCCGTGGCAGGCTGGCATGAGAAACCAGGAATGTTATCCAATCCTTTGCTCAATACTGATGCACGATCTTTCAACCCTTCAAATATTGCCTTCTTTTCCTGTTCATGAGAGTCATATGAAACATCCCCTTTATTAGGTCCTCGAACCATCAAGCTCACCATGGCCTGACCAGACACACTCGAGCATAATTTGCTGGCAGCAAGTTTGTAGATTATGTCAACCACATCAGAATCAATTCCCACAATTTCCATGTAGCCTCCTCTTTGGCCACATTCACCAAATACACCCTTTGACACACTGTGGAATGAGACTAACTGAATACCATCATTCTCAATCAAACCCAATTCATCAGCGGCACGTCTTGAACTGAAGAATTCATCTCCCTTGCGATATACATTCTCCTGATATACTTCATCTGACAGCAGTACAATGTTATTTCTTGCACAGAACATTACAATGTCTTTCACTTCATCTTTTGATAAAACACTTCCCGTAGGATTTCCAGGATTTATCAGAACAAGTGCTACTACATTGATTCCCTCTTCTTTGGCATCTGTAATTGATCGTTCTAATTCTTCCATATTCAATCCCCAACCTTTATTCTCATCAATATAATATCCAACTTGATGTCCGCCTAACAATCCAAGTGTTGCACTATACAATGGATATTGAGGTATTGGTGTCATAATACCACAACTCGAGTCTTTTATCAGTGCCGTCATTAGCATTGTAATGGCTTCTGACGCCCCTGCGGTTAAAAATATATTCTCAATATCAATACTACCAGGTTCTGCATTGTCCCTATTTTCTATAAAGTGTGCTACATCTTCACGCCATTGTCTAACACCCTTGGATGTTGTATATGCTCCTACACCACATCCACCCATTGCTGCTTTCATTTTCCTTGCCCTGTCAATAGCGTCCTGTGGGAACATTGATTTAACATTAGGATGATCAATACCAATAGCATCAGGTAATTGCAATAATGACATAACTTGTCTAGGCCAAGTTATTGACTTTTGTTGAACTGCGTGCGGGTTTCCGATGTTGGTAAAGATGATATGATCAAATCCATCAAACTTTTTGCCTGTAGAAAGTTCCTGTGTAATTCGTTCAGCTTCTATTGCAATTTTACCGCGGACGGCATACTCCATTGTTTTTAAATTATCATTAATAGTATCAACTGTTAAACGTTTTGCTGCTGCACTTGAGGCAAATGCCCTCCTTGTTGTTAATGATAGCATGATGACAATATTGACAACAGTGAAGAACAGGTGATGTTGGTGGAATGTGGATTTCAGTATCATTTTAAAGTAGGTATGTATGTATACTGAAAACAAAAAGGCCGAGGTGTGGTGATGTATGTGATGTGCCCTATCTGAAGGTAGTAGTAATAGCTATATCAATATTAATATTATATCCAATGGATTTAGTATTGCAATTGGCAACACAACTTCTATTATGAGAGTGGAAGATTGCGAACTCAACATCAATAATGAAATAATATCTTCGGTCTGGCCGTCGGCCATACATCTTGGGCCTTGCACAGTGCACGAACAAGCTCTCTTCTACCCACCAAAGGTTGGATGAACTGGAGCGGGAAGGTGTGTAATGCGGAGCATATGCATCTATGCAGAGAATATACATACCCACTAAGATATATTGCGCACTAAAAACTATTGAACTTGCAAAATCCAATTCAATATGGCACTTCATTCTCTATCCTGACCGATAACTTTAGGTTACATGTATTACTTATCATATCCAGCTAAGTATAGGCTTTGCAAGTAGGGCTGCTATTAATGCGGATAGTGCAGTCGAAACAACATTGACCATTTCATTCGATAGGAAACCAAAGCCACTAATCTGTTTAGTTGCATATCCATCACCTCGTTTGGCTATTCGTTTAGTCTCGTCATCATAATAAGTTGCTTGGATTGTAGCACCTAGAAACGAATCTATCAACGAGCCTCCTAAACCACCCATGAATCCAACAAATGATAAAATTACTATCTCTCTTGCAAATTGTGATGGTGTTATTGATGAAGATATAAATGGTAGTATTGACGCTATGCCTCCAGGTACAAATAAGCCGTGTATGATCCCCATAAGAGTACCACCCGCTGCACTAGCCATTGTTCCTACGAGTGACATTCCACCATTGGTACCGGGAGGTACACTTTTCCATGGCTTGGTGATTAACCGTGGTAGACTCTTTGATAGAATTCCCAATTCGGATGCCCATGTGTCTCCAGCACAACAGGCGAAGAATGCCACATATGCAAGTGTTAACTGATCACCAAACAGCGCCAAGGATAAGGAAGAAGATACAACATCTCCACCGATTAGTAAAGCACCATCTTTTCCAACTAATACTCTTCTAACACAAGCACATATAACTGCAATTAATGAACAAGCGAAAACTTGTGAACTACCCCGTTCACCACCTTCTGTTACCCCCTCTTCTAACTTTCCTTTAATCTTTGATCCAACTCTTGTCAACTTACTTGATGTCCAATAGAATGATAATAGTGTAATACCATTCCTCCAAGATGTTGCTAATGATAATGATGCAACTATAAATGCTGCAAATGCACCTTCTGTATTAAGTGACTTCTTCTTTAATCCACTATTTGATATTCTTCGGGCTGTACCAAGTAGACATGTAATATGATATATCAATAGATGTGTTAGATTGCTGATAGATCAGTGAAAGTTATCAGAAAATATTCAACATATGATCTTACCTAGATATATGCCTATACATGTTCGTGCTAAATCAGTAGCCGGTATGATTGGCATTGTAGCTGATATTATAGTTAATGGTGATAATATTACTGCTGATGCTTTACGAAGTGGTTTGATTTTAGTAGAAGTAGAAGTTGTTTCATGAAGTTGTTGTGCATTCAATTGCAATAAAGTCCTTGGAGTTAGTACTGCAGACGGGGTTGTAGAAAACGAATATACCCGAGATGATATTAAGACGAACAACAAGATGACGAGCCTGCAATAGTAACGCATGGATATATCACCTATTTGCATACCGACACAAACCTCACATAACTCATCTCAAAATCTCAACTCTCATAAAATTTTCTAATACAGACTTATTAGATCAGAGCACATTACGATACATCAGGTCTTTCTAGTAGGCTGAAGAGCAGATCGGTTGGTATTAGGATTAGATGTCCGTATATGCAATTGCTACATATTAATTATTAATTTTAGTGATGTAAATCAATTAATATGGTACCGTGACGGACTAAGAAGTCACGAAGATGAGGAAGGCAGAGTAGAATGGTATTAATGTTTATTCCCTTGTTATCCACTTATATTAACGACAATCCTCATAAGTTGCGGCAGGGATGAATAATCAATGTAAATGTGGATGGTATTCTTTACTTATTAAGAAGAGACTTTAGCGCTTATTATCGATCAAACTGGAAACGGTCTAGGTTCTCACCATAGTATCGATACTCCTCATTAGCCGCAGCAGCTTTATCCCTCTGATCACTCTTAATCTCTCCCAAGTATTCTTGATACAATCGTAAAGCTTTCGTATAATCGTCTTTTGTTGCGTGCCCCTTTTTATACAACTGATTGATTTGATTCAGAGATTGAGAATGTCCACTCCCCACTGCAATCATGTAATGCCTCATTGCTCTTTTCATGTTGCCCTCATTCTTTTCCTCAATACCCAGATTGTATCGTGCCGTTACATCTCCCATCATAGCTGCCATTTCATAGTGAAGCATAGCCATATGCCTATTAACTTCCACTCCATCACCATGCATATTACAAAAACCAAGAGTACCATAACCCTTAGGATTACCAAGTTCTCCTGCTCGATGGAATAATTCGAATGCCTTAGTAAAATCTTGTGGATATCCGCGTAATCCTAATGAATAGTTAGACCCCTGATTGTATATTGCAATAGGATCTCCGGCCTCCGCCCTTTTCTTTTCCCTTTCAGCTGCTTCCTTTTCTGATCTAGGAGCCACAACTCTGCAAAATGGACACTTTCCACCGTCAATTTTATTTCCTTGATTATCATACACAGGTGCATGAGAGCATCCACTGCAAATAACTTTTCCACAACATGACATGTATCTCCAGCCCGAGTTTAGAGTTGGTATTCGTAGGAAACAAATAGGACAATCTTCATATCGTGGAGGTTGCTTGAATAGCATGTCATCGAGTTCTTCCGTAACTTGTCTAAGCTTGTCGTCACGTCTTTCAGCAGCAAGTCTAACATGTTCCTCGCATTGTTTCTTGTGCTTCTTTTTGTGTTTCTTTTTACATACAGCATTGCAATACTTAACCATATAACATTTGTTACATGTGTTGTTAACATCACTACCTTCCTTACCACAATTTGCACACACTGATATTACCGATACATCATTACCATCTTTATTATCAGCCGTGCTCATGTTGTGTAACATATCGTTCACCTCGCATACACCATCATCATTTGATTTTGATGCACCGTCTTTACAGCTATCGGATGCGGTCGTCATCATATGTTTGAGTTTGATACTTTTAGTTGTTACGGCATTCAATTGCAATAACTGTTCCTTATACTACCTACTACAGACGGGGTAGTAGAAAACGATGATACCCGAGATGATATCGAATAAGGATATGATGATCCTGCAATTAAAATAGCTCAATACATCTGCCAACTCAAATATTATCAGCAAGAGATGCAATATGTAAAGGCCAAACTCAAAATCTCATTCAACTCTCATAAAATTTTCAGAATGTCATGTCATTCAGCCGTCGGAGAGCACAGTCGTCACTGCGTTTCCATTCTAATACTTTTAAAGTGCAAAATCGATTGATATTAGTTGTAGAAGCGCGCTAATATTAATCTAATATAGTTTACAGATTAGTTTTTAGTGATATAGTATCAAATGGTAGGGTACCGTGACGGCGTTGATTGTTGTTGAGAGTTGTTGATTGAGAGTTGAGAGTATGTGCCTATTATTAGATTAGTTCGTACACTAAAAGCGTATCATCTTGGTCAGAATTTAACGCTCCTTTCGATTTATAACACTCTGGTAATACCAATCGTCGTACGATTGAGATATAAAAGGATACCTCTCTAACTTTTTGCTTTGTACCTACAACCTACTATTTGATTTGATGATGATGGAAGGAATAGTAGTACATCCACCACACGTACATCGTCTCCTCCGTTTAATACGAGAGGGTACACCATCTCATGCCTCACGTGCATCGATATTACTTGGTCGATATGCGGCTTCTTGTTGTACTGGTGTTGCAACAAATAATCTCAAAAAAGAAGTTGAAGATGATGCACCGTCGAATGATGGTATCAGTGAGAAGGAAGATAATAGCAGTGATAAAGTTACTCATGTTGTCAATCCAGGTTTAATAATATGGGATCTAATAGGTAGACTAGTCGGTGGTGACGGTAATAACATCAATAATACCGCAACAGATAATGATGTAGGCAACAACAAGAAGAAGCGTAGTAAAAAGTCAAAGAAGAAGAAAGATGATAGACCAACATCTGGATTATTTGATAGTAATTGATCAACACGTACAAATTGTGCAGTTGCATTAGAACATGTTGCAAAGTGTTTACCGTTGGAGGATCGACGACACTTCTTTGAGGGTGATGCTGATGATGATAATATGGAAGTAAGTAGAGATGAAGAGGTACTACTTTGGCTTAGTGTGAATGATCTACACAAACCCATCAATGATACACAAGACAAGTCAACAAAATCACTCAAATCAGAAGAGGAAACAAAAACAAAGCAATCGGATGATGGTACATCTCAGCATATTAAAAACCAATTGGATATTGTAGCAGAAAAGGGTAGACTCCTGTTATCATCATCTGGAGAGCAATATGATGATGATTGGGACGGTGAAAGTAGTGAATATATACGTGAACAAGAGGCCTTGCATAATCTAGATGCAACTGCAGTAAAAGAATCATCGACAACACATGAGCAAGTAGATGAAACCAAAAAGGAAGAGTTACAACAACAATCATTCTTAATGAAACGTGTAGCATTACAAAGGAAGATATTGGCTCGACGTCTTGGTCTAAGTGGGATATTAAGTGCACCGATAGTTGCCGGAGATGACGATCAAGTACTTGTTAAAGATGATGACTTGATACCAGCGAAGAAGAATGAAGAGCAAACATCATCTAAAGCTACTAAAGTCAATAAGAAGAAGGCAGGTAAAAAGTCAAAGAAGCGTCGACGGGATGAACCAGAGGAACACACGAAGAAAGCTCCAGCTATTAGTATACGGGCATTACTAGTACTAGAAAGTAAACGTTCAACAACTGAAGCAAATGGTAGTACAACATCGAGGAGAGCTAGACATCGCAACCCACAAACATTATTAGGATCCGAATTGGCATACCGAACATTTGATCCAGACTGGACTGTCCGGCATGGAGCATTATTGGGTACATTGGCATTACTCCGTGCTTGGAAAGTTCACCAATCACTACCAAATAGAGCCCAGGACAATAATAATAACAACAAGAAAAAGTTTGGTAGATGGCCACAGGATATATTAGCACGATGTGTTTGTATCTTGTCATTAGATCAGTTTGCAGATTTTTCAGGTACTGATTACAGTCAAGTTGACAATAATAATGATAGTAATGATAATGACATGGATGATATCATCAGTGGAGCTATTATAGCACCTGTTCGTGAAATGGCTGCTCAAATTATTGCAATATTGTTGGAAGCTGCAGATACCAAGACGATTGCATCGACACATGACTTATTATTGCAACTTTTTACTCAACAGTATCGCATCACAGAAACAATGAGACGTAATAGTGGATGGGAGATTAGACATGGAGTATTATTAGCGTGGAAGTACAACATTGCAATGTTATTATTTCATTCTTCAAACAGAAATGGACAAACTATAGATATTGAGACTCACATTCGTCCACTAAGTCTTCAACTGACAACAACTGATCATACGAAGCATGAATCTCCATTCAATAAAATCATTTTTCAATCCATTCGAGGACTTTCTGATGCAAGTGATGACAATAGAGCAGGTGCAGCACAAGTTTTACGGCACTCTTTACTAATTGATGCAAGTCATCACGATATTGGTATCATAAGAGAGTGTTCCAAGCCATTGTGGGACGCAATCATGTCAATCAGGGCAGGTCTATCTTCATGTGCTCCAGATTTATTGAATTTACTCGCTGATCTATTGACACTAGACTGCACAGAGTTCATTACCAGTCTACAAGAAGGACAAGCATCACACTCTCTTGGTTCATTGCTACAAAGACTATCATTCTTTATTGACGATGATTCAAACAATATCAAAATATCATGCTTCCAAGCTTTACGGCTCGTGGCTCCATCAATTGTAAGCGCTTTCCTTGAACCTGATTATCATCAGGTAAATTGTACCGGCCCATTATGTTATATCCTCAACAAGCTATACGAAACTTTCTTCATGAGTAAATACATTCATAAAAGAGACGGAAATGACTCAGATTCATCAGACCCAGCAAGAGGAGAGCTTTTAAACAAGCGAAATCAAGCTTGGCATGCTATATTGGATGCCCTAGCTATGTTGACACAATCAAATGGAACCAAAGCCGTTATTGATGACTATTTCACGACGATGACACTTCGATACTTTTGTATTATTAGATTAGACAATAGTCTCTCACGGATACCCGTTTCAAGTGGTGTTACCGGGCATGATAGTGAATTAGACAATACATTCATCTCCAAGCTCACATCAGCACAAGCGCTCTCAGAGTTTTATGCAAAGATTTATGCAAGGGAACGACCTACCATACTTTCAAGCCTTATCCATTTAACCATTCAATCACCCTGGCTATGTCAATGTGAAGCAGGGTATTTACTTCATATTTGTATAACATCATTAACCAAAACAGAGGAACATATCAATCATGATAACCACTCAGTCATACAATATCTACCACACATGATAAATACATTTGAGAGACCTCCAATATGCATTCTCCTCGAAGACCACGAAGTACTTGACGATATCAGAGTACAAGCTCTATGTGATAATGGACTTGCACTGTTGTTAGATTCTTCAAAGAATTGCACTTCCAAGGAAGTAGTGCAACTGTGGCAACAAGTATTCGCTCAAAATGGGATCTCATTCGACGAACTGCACAAATCATCCAATCAATTATCATTGACCAAGGCTTCAATGAGATTATCAGCTACAATATCAGGTGCCTTGGTAGCATGTGGAGCTCAGAATCTACCACCAAAAGTAACTCCTCTGATTCGTGCTCTAATGACCTCATTAAAGAATGAAGAATCTCAACCACGAAGAGCCGAGACATGTAAATACATTGCAAAGTTAGTATCAATCCTGTCTGATAATCCTACTCATGAAAAGGCTACAAATAAGCTCATTGATAATGTATGTGCTATGGCATGTAGTAGAGATGTCAAGTCATCTTGTCAGTCTAAAGCTGCAGAAAGTGTCATCAAATTACTCGTGAGAGGCTCTGCTCAAAAGTTGGAAGACCTGTCTCCTATTTGGTCACGACTATCACCTCTGTTGAATGATGACATATCTCAAGAGGAAGAACTACATGATTCCATATGCATGCTTGAGATCATTTCCAAAGCCATGTCAAAAGATTGTCCATCGTTCATGATTGTGCTCGATTCATTCATAACATCAACGGTTCATGTTGTTTGCAAAAGTGATGACGACGAAGTACTAATGGATCAGGCATGTGCTTCCATCAATAACTTGTGTACAATTGATTTCTGTGCAACAATGGACAAGGTCATTCCATGCTTGCAACCAATGTTATCCAATATACAAGATGATCAAGGTAGGGAAGGTGGATGTAAACTACTCATGTCAATACTGCACGATTTTGAAGTCCTTGTTGCACCTTACGTCACAACACTGCTACCAATTGCAATGCGCTTGATGACGGATAAAGTTGAAGAGTGCTCACGAATAGCAGCTAGCGCGTTCGCCATACTAGTACGCATTGCCCCACTTGCAGCAAGTCATATTGACAAAGGAGATTCTAGTACTTCAGAAGATGATCACAATGTGTCCAACAATGTCATTCGTCACCTAATTCTTGGCAAGCCTCTGCCTCCAGTTACACTCCCAAAGACAGTGTTATCCCATCTACAAAAGAGTGGCACTACTCTAAGGCCATATCAAATGGAAGGAATGTCGTGGCTCAACTTTCTTACAGAGGTACATCTCAATGGGGCGTTATGTGACGATATGGGTTTGGGAAAGACATTGCAAGCCTTGATTGCAGTGGCCATTTTTCATCACAAATCAGCAGCTAACAACAAAGCTAAGTCTCTTGTGATATGTCCATCATCAGTTGTTGGACATTGGGTAAGTGAAATAGAACGATTCTTCCCAGGTGAGGAAGTATTCACTGCATTTGACTTTACTGGGAGCCCCAAGACAAGAAGATCAGCATGGCAAACACAGTTGAACAAGAGTAACATTGTGGTGACAAGCTATTCTATTCTGAGGAACGATATCAATCTATTGGAGAATGTATTGTGGAATTGGTGTATCTTGGACGAAGGTCACCTCCTCAAGAATCCCAAAACGGCTACCGCAAAGGCTTCAAGACGCTTAAAGGCCCAACACAAGCTTATTCTCACTGGCACACCAATCCAAAACAACGTAAATGAAATATGGGCAACATTTGACTTTCTTATGCCCAACTTTCTTGGTAGCAATGCACAATTCCTCAAGGAGTTTGCCAAACCTATAATTAAAAGTCAATCATCTGATGCATCTGCGACTGACATACACCAAGGAATGGAGTGTTTAAAGCTTCTCCATCAACAAGTACTACCATTTGTTCTTCGACGTGAAAAGTCTCAAGTTATCAAGGAATTGCCACCAAAGATTATTACCGATGTGCCATGTTTACTCAGCAGGCAGCAACATTTAATGTATCAAGAAACATTGAAACAGTCAGGCATGAAGGAAGCTCTTGATTTGGTGGATAAATCTCTTGTTGACACAGAAGATCAATCTTCTGATGATGTTAAAAGTCCTTCAAAGCTTGGCAGCAATGTCCTTACATCTCTTCTTCAGCTGAGATTGATTTGTACACATCCTCTCCTCCATTCATTATTTTCATCAAAAAGTAATACAACATCAAAGAGGCTTACCACTGATAGTATCTCACCCTCTTTTACTCGTCTAGACTGTTCTGGAAAGTTATCAGCACTAAATGACATACTACGACATGCTGGGATTGCAGAGGCCGAGATTACTGCCGCAGATAACGATGAATCTGGCTTCTTGGTTGATATGAATGATAGTCTTTCCGACACCAACAGCAATGAACTTGATTTTCTTGAAACTGATGACACATATGATGAGGCGGTGGCGGATTCTCCAGAACTAGTTGCGAGTAACTCTTCGAAATGCCTAATCTTTGCCCAATTCACACAAAGTCTCGATATCGTGGAACGGTTGCTCTTTGAACCCCATATGCCATCGCTACAGTATCTTAGATTAGATGGTAGAGTTCCAAGCAATCAGCGGAACTCTATTGTTGACCAGTTTAATCAAGATGCCAACGTCAAAGTCCTCTTATTGACTACCAAAGTTGGTGGCTTGGGGTTGAATTTGACAGGTAAGATTTGTCGATCTTTGGACACGATTATATCGAGCTTACAACTTAACATTGTTCACTCCTCACTTAAACTATATACTCAAAGGTGCCGATAAGGTAATATTTCTTGAACCAGATTGGAATCCCTTTGTAGATTTACAAGCAATGGACAGAGCGCATCGTATTGGTCAGACAAAGACTGTTAATGTCTACCGTCTTATCACATCTGATACTATCGAAGAGAAGATTATGAAATTACAACAACGCAAAAAGGCCACCAGTGAGGCCGTCGTCAACAGCGACAATTCGACCATGTTTAGTATGGGTACTGATCGATTGTTGGATATCTTTACATGTCGTGGGGATAGTAGTTCAGCGGCAGCATCGTCTACACAGGGTGATACAGGAGGTGATAACTTACTTAGCTATCTAGATGACGGCAAAGCGGATAGCGAATACGCTGGCTTATCAGTTGATGGCTTCATGCGTGGTCTGCATAATTAAATTTATAACAATCCCTTAAAGTTTCCCCTTTCTCTTCCCTTCTTTTTCTCCATATACTTATTTGGCTTTAAATGTTGACAAATCCTTCTTCTTTTTCTTTTTGAGCACCTTCTTTGGCTTATCTTCTACCGGCGCCGCAGCAACTGGCGCAGGCGCCGGAGTTTCTGTTTTAGTTTCCTCTGCAACTGGAGTTGCTGCTTCTTCCTTCTTTTCCTCCTTCTTGGCTTCCTCTGTTGTTGATACCTCCTCTGTTTTCTTGGATGTTAACTTTAGTGGTTTCCTTTCAGCCGATGGTGCTAAATTCAATGGTTTTCTTTGTGCAGGTGCAGAAGATCCTCCACCAGGACCCATTCTACTACCCCATCCGGCCGGTGCCATTGTTGGTCCTCCATTGGAGGCAGCAGCCATGCGATCTTGTTCCTTCTTCAACTCAGCTTCCTTATCGGCAACTATCTTATCTGCATCTGCTAAATCTGGAAATAGCTCTTCGGATGCCATATCAACTGACTTTTGAAATCCAGCTCCGTCCATGCTTGCTGGACCACGCGTTGTCGAACCAAACCTGGATCCTCCGCCTGCATTTCTCATGTGTGCTGGTACCCATTTACCTCCACTAGCACCGCTAGCCATTGAAGACCCCCCACCCATACCACTTGCACGAGCTGCAGCCTTGGCTTCCTTAGCTTCCTTCTCGGCAACTAATCGTTCAGCCTCCTTTTCCATACCCTCCTTGGCACGTGCTAATGCAGCTTTTGTTTCCTCAATACGTAATCGTTCAGCTACATCATCCTGTGCGCTACGCATTGTATTAAGTGCTTGCATATCTAATAATTCGGCAACTTTTGGTCCTGACGATGTTGTTGTTGTTGGTTTTGTATTTCCCCATCCACCACCAGATGTGTCTGCCCATTGATCATCACCATCTGTATTAGTTTTATCATCTGTACCACCTCCGGGTGTTGGAGCTGCACTACCCAATCCACTTAATCCACCCAATGAGGTTGTAACATCTTCCGATATCTCAGGTGCATCTACATGCTATTAATTGTTATCAACAATGTATATGAACAACAAGGAAGTATATGTGAGATTTTATTCACAGCAGTAGAGTATATAAAGTATATAATAGCGAGATAAACATATAAGCAGAATGTAGTATAAGTACGCACATAACATCATACAACACCCACATACACAACATAATACATAACATATGTAACAAACTTACTTCTAAGTTTGTTACCGCAGATGCATCAATTTTATTAGCATTGAACGCCTTGAACTTCTTCTTCTTCGTCTTCTTCTTTGCAAAGAATGCTGCCGTATCTGCCTGTTATGCATATAATAGGAGAGGCACAATAATGTTGGGAGGGAGATTAAAAGATGAGCATAAAATTATGTGAGCATTTTTGTTTTGCAATGAAAACTTGTCAAAAAGCTTCGATACTGAGCTACATCATCAAACCGCACATATTACTCACCATTTTGTCTATTTGTTATTGATGGAATACTATGATGATATTGTACTACTATTTGCCTCCGTCATCACAAGTTGAGTGGTTGTCATTTTTTTCAACTCTCATAATTTATTGTTGAAATGCTTACGTGGAATATTGATACCAAAGCATTGCGGTCGCACTCAGCAAGCCGCAAGTCGCACAGTGCTTCTAACTGCTACTATTAGCGCTGTATATATATCAAGGATCTTCGGTGAGTATGCCATCCCTCTCTCTCTATATATGTTACCATTGTCTGTTTTACATTTTACTCAAATACTCACATCATATGCTCATTTTATGGTATCCTTGTATTGCAATAGAAGTGTTGAGATATTACATAGTTGAGTGTGGATAGGATATCGATTAGAATTACTATATATAAGAGACGAATCTAGATATGTCATCAATAAAGACTGCATCTATAGCTACGGCTACCATTTTATCAACTGCACTCCTTATATATCAAAAAGATACCATAAAAGCATCCTATACAAAACATAGAGGATATAAAGGTATACTACAACTAATATGGGTGGGTGATTATCTACCACCAAAGCTCCGCAAATCAATGAATGAATTAGATAAGGTAGAAGTACGTATTGTAAAATCGGATCAACAACTAGAACAGATAGAAGTATTAATTGAAAAAGCAAGGTTAGAGAGTGTTGACGGATCAACAAAACTAACACCCAGAATGAAAAATGGCAATAGTTCAAAACCACAACCACAAGCACAAGTATCACAGGAGGAATTAACAAATCGATTATTTCAACAATATCCACAACTGAGAACAAAGATTGGTATATTTAGTAATAAACTTGATACGTTAGCGGCTTGTATAGATGATATCAAGTCTCATTCAGATGAAGAAGTAAAGAGTCGAAAGAAGGCTTTGAGTAATAGAATTGTTGCTTTGATGAATGGTTTAGATGACATGATTGCTACATTGAATTTAGAAGTGCAAGTTGTTGACTAGGTGGCATACAATTTGAAATAATGGTATAATCTAATTGCATTTATCTCCCTAAACGATTTGTGTATATATTTTCTCCCCTTTTGTTATGATATGACTCAGATCACAATAACATCACTCAGTTCTTCCTCAGTAGGATTGATCCGAGGTACCTGCTGCTGTTGTGATACGTCTTGTAAACCCAGAGCATCTCTTATTTTCATTTCATCAATGTCAGCAACCCTCATCTCTTGGGTTGTCCATTTCCATTTCTGGGTGATTTCTTCGACTACGGAAACGAAGATATCCTTCCTACGCTCAAATGAGATCTCGTTGTTAGTCGAGTCAAGGGAACGCTTCTTCACTTCCTTCTTCCATGCTTTGTTCAACGATTCTAAGTCAAAGAAGTTGAGAGACTGTCTCCCTGCAAACGAGCCAGCAAACTCGTGGAATTGCTTTGAGTAGACTTGTCTAGCTCCAAATGCAGCTAGCTCAGGTATTGCCGTTCGCATACGAGTCAAGTATTCGAATAGTAACTCCAAAGACTTATTGGATCTGGCTTTATGTAGACAGTACTCGACAACAAAGGCCTGGTCTGAGGCATATGCAGCCTCAACCAGTGTGAGCGGACATGAACCATCACCAACTTTTGTAATAGCAAACTTTCGATGGTACTCCGTTGCGTTGTGGAAGGCTTGCACGGTGTTGTTCCTACGACTGTTCTTTTTCAATTCGATACCTTTGAAATTCTTCTTATTCTTGTACTTTTCAAGTAACTTATCATGGCGTTCTTTTGGGTCTTCTATTTCAGTGTTGTCTGATTTATTGAGCTTCTCTGTTACACTACCTCCCGTGGTATCTAGCATTTGTGGCTGGGATTTTCTAGCCATACACTCTTTCTCATGAATATCTGCTTCGGCATATGTAGGAAATGCTTTCTTACATACATCACAAGTGAACACCTCTACAAATCCTGTTAGAGATTGTTGCTGCAAATCTTCAGGAGCCTTCTTAGTGTCCCCACTTGCTTTGCCAAGGAAACCAAGCTCAGGTGGGCTCTTGAGTAATTCCTTCGGGACTTCGGTTTGATCAAGGGCGGCGCTGTTGTCAGTCTTATTCTTCTCAGGAGGAGACAAAGTTATCCTTCCAATACTTGCCCCAACGGGCTGATCAATGTTCATTGAAACCGGCAACTCACTATCTTTAGGTATATCTTTTAGTTCCCCTTCCTCGGGCGAACTCTCTTCTCCTAACCTTTTATCCTTGTCATTAGACTCATTGGGAGACTTCAACATATCTTGAGCAGTAGGCTCTATTTCCATCGGGTCATTAGACTCCTTGCTAGAATTCCTGGGAGACTTCTCTTCTTCTGGACTTTTGATTGGACTTTTCTCCCCCTTGTCACAAGGTTCATCAGTCTCCATCGCTTGCAGTGTTTCGGGTGGACTCTTCCTTAGTCTCTTCTCATCAGGGGATGCCGACTCATCACCTAAACTTTCACCCCTGACGCCCTTCTTCTCACCGACGATATCATTATCGGGAGACAGTCTCTTTTTCCAATTATTCAAATTCATCTTCTTTCGCTCCTTATCACTCTCCCACTTTTGCAACCAATACTCCAACTTCGTAAATGAACTCTGCAGTGCATCTAACCCATGTTTTCGCATGGCAGAATCCAATGTGTCATCCATGGATCGGTATGCCAACGCTAATAAATGTAGAGCAATATCATCAGGTGAAATCTTATTCGGTGCTAAGGCACTTGATTCTACACGACCTGTCAAGAGTAATTCGGAGTAATGCCCGATTGCTAAATCAATACTCCATCCCTTACGTTGTTCACCTTCTGAATACTGATTCTGTTCATATCTTGATTTGGTAAGGTCTGATATAATATCATTTGCAAATGATAGAAGATAACGTTGTGGTAATTTTTGTATTTGATTCTTTCGATGCTGAAGTAGTGTTTGCAACATTATTAGTTGAACTTTGGGAGTGGATGGCGGTGGGATAGGTGCAATTGAAAGTGTGGTGGGAGATGATCCCCCAGTCAAACGCATATCACTATCACCTGATGCATACGTTGCCGTGTTGGTTTCACGGTCTACGAGTTGCATATCATTCCGCTCTTCCGCCTGCTGATGCCTAACATGCTGAGTTGATGCATCCAGCTGCACATCATCGGCCGACTGCTTACCATTCAATATTGTTGTATCAATATTGTTTGATTCGTTATTGGCCATACAAATATCACTTGGTTTATTATTTGCCACATCAATATCAGTTGATGATACTGCTGCACCTCTTTCGGTATCGACTTCCATTTTCTTATTATTATGTTGTGTTGTTGTAAATATGTATGTCTTTTGATTTAGTTGCTGGATAATCTCATCGTCTACATGCGGTGGATTGACAACAGCGATGCCACCAGAAGTATTAACTCTAGTGGTACCGTATTTATTATATGCATCTTCTTCTAATCTCTTGTATATCTTTGTCCTTCTAGTTCCATACTGAGACTTAGTTTCAACACTTTCATCTACTTCTGGATAAATGTAATACTTCAAAAAGTCACCAGTGCGATAGCAAGCAGCAATGATTCTATCTTCTGCTCTGTAATAGTGTATCCACGCCTTCTCATCTGCACTCAATCCTTCGTCATTGTCTGCATCCATAATTTATATTATATTAGTTGTGTTACCTACAATATCAATAGTGCAGTTTAGAGTGATGTCTTTATCTCTCGAGTATTTTTATTATTATGCGAACGCTGAGCAAGTGTATAATTCTTGAAAATATCAATTGACCAATAACTAGCACGCGGTACGGTGACAGGACATCTTCTATCTTTTATTGCAACGTCCGCTTATTTGTCTCAATACTATATTATCTACCTCAAACATGAACATTGTCATCTCATTTCAGTACTCGGGAACAAACCAGTCGTGTGAGATATTACATGTGTAATATTTTGAGCGCATTGCAAACATATGATACGTATGCATGAGTCGGCAGTATGTATCAATAGCAGAGTAGTAGCGCAATAGGATGGCAGAATCTTCTTCCCTATCATCTCATACATTGCATATGAGAAGAGCAGTTGATGATCTACATAGTGGAATTGATAAAATCAGCGGTAAATTGACATCAGATATCAATTTCGATAGTTTTGCACAAGATGTGCAGCATTCTGCTTTTGCAGCTTCTCAGAGATATCAACAAGAACGAGATGATGGATTAGATGGTATACACAACAAGATAGATAGTTGTACTGATTGTTTACCGATTGATACTATACAGGTGCATAAAGATAGTTCTTGGGAGGTTGTATACGCCACAAAAGATAAAAGTTGCAATGAATACTCAAGAGAATCAAATGACAATAGACAAACATATGATGCATACAAGTTTAAACAACAATATATTAACCGCAACATACCGTGTATCATCAGAGGTTTAGATCAATCTCATTTTAAAGACATCTCTACTCAATGGCGTACTGATGCACATGAGAATGATGATAGCAATTGCAATACAAAAGTCAATACAGATTGGTTTAGCAAGTATGTCGGAAATGATACATTAGTACCAGTTCGTATTGATAATAGCAATATAGATGGTGACGGCGGAGGCTTAGATGAAGATGGCAGAGCTGAAGAATGTCAAACAAAGTATATGAAACTTTCGGAATGGATATCACAATGTCACGAACAACAATCATGTGTAGGATATCTAAAAGATTGGCATCTTGTCCAGTTCTTATCAAACAATACTACCGAGAGACCAACACCAACTTTGCCACTGTATACTCTACCAAAATTCTTCGAGCGTGATCTACTCAACAACTTCTTGCAAAGATATAGTGATGGAGGAGATTACAAGTTCTGTTACTGGGGACCAAAAGATAGTAGAACTCGTTTACATTCTGATGTATTGCATTCCTTTTCATGGTCATATAATGTTATCGGAAAGAAGAAGTGGGTGTTTCATTTACCATCAAGTTATAATGACAACAATTCAAATGATTGTACAAAGCAGACCTTTGAAGTGATTCAACAGACGGGAGAAGCGATATTCGTGCCATCTATATGGAAGCATGAGGTCATTAATCTCATTGAAACAATCTCAATTAACCACAACTGGATCACAACTGCAAACATAGATAAGACGTGGCAATGTCTGATATGTGAAATACAGGCAATTGAGATTGAAGTAAAAGCTTGGGGAATGTCAGATGACGACTTTGAAGTAAGAGAAAACATGCTCAGAGGATGTATAGGTCTGGATGTTACAATGTTCATACTCATGATTATGACTGAAATGGTGTATCTATTGAAGTTACTATTTGATTCTGTAGAGGAAGATAATGATCGATTGTGGGATTGTTTATACAGTCTCTTTCGTTTAGAAGAAGTCCTTATTGAGGTTATCAGACTGCCAAACCTTGACAAAAGGCTGGAAGCTATGCTCAATTCAGAGAAGTATGCCAGTGAGGTCATAAAATTTGCTAATGATTTGATTACATTTATAGCTAAGCTAAAGGATGCTTCTACTTGATCTTTTATCTACAAACTACTTCACCTCTCTCAATTACTATATGCCTTTATCAAACTGTCAAGCACATTACTCATCAATGCTAAGTCTGTACTGAGAGGTATACTTGCCACGAAGTCAATACTGGAAGGGTAAACTGCAAAACCAATTGTCGTCAGCAAATCAATACTGCCTCGGTTGGATGTGATTGAATCGAAGATCTTATTGCTCAGCTTGAAGTTTCTAAAACGAGGGTTGTAGGGATCCTTTTGCACATTTGCAACATACTTCTTTGCAATTGAAAGCACATCCACAACTTTTTTCGCTCCGCTACTTATTCTCTCCGATTCACTGGCTGCACCCAAGCCATGCATCTCACAATGCATCTCAGACAGTTTGTTGGCCTTTTCTTCAATTGAGTTACTCAGTGTCTGGTCTTTACACACCTCCACATTTCCCCATCGGATGATACCTTGTTCCAATTTCACAGAAGGATTGTTTTGCTCTTCACTTGCTTGTTTGATAGCTTGTGCAGCAGCTTCATTGGGGGATTGCCCAGAGGCAACAAGAGTCGTAAAGATCTCTTTGACTCGAGCTTGTAGGTCTTCCGTTGATGGCTTGGGTTTCTCATCTTTCTTCCTAACTAAGTACTCTTCTGCTTTGACGTTTGTAGCTTTGTCACCAGCATCTCCTGATGCATCTTCCGCTTCACTACACGACAAGGCCAAGATTTCAAGCATCGAAGATGTTTCAGGAGGTACTTTAGTCAGCCAAGTCTTAAACAAACTTTCAATGGCCTGCTCTCCACGCTGACATGCTTGATGAACTTCCTTTCTACTATCATCAGGAGATACCACAACTCTACCAGAGAGTGAATCTAGTACCACAAAACTTGGTATACCTCGAACACCAAACATTTGCTTAGCATGTTGAGCCAAAGCTCTGTTGGAGAACGGCATGGCAAGGAAAGGCATCTTTGAATAGTATTGTTGGAATGACGCTTCATCTCGATCTGAGCTGACAAAGATAATTTCAAGACCGTGGGTTGAAGCGACTTCTTCTTTGAGATGATTGTAGAACTCGACCAGTAAAGGAGTGAAGCCTCTGCAGGGACCGCACCACGAAGCACTGAAATACAAAGCCACAAGACGTGTATTTGTAAGTGCTGTGCTTGTATCAACTTCTCCAGCATTCTTGGTAAGTAGTTTGTTACCAAGTAGTCGAAGAAAGTCATCGGCAATTGGAATATCAAACTTGGGAGTTGCTTTGGAGGATGACGTATTGGTATTTTCAACCACTTTATCATCATCAGGTACTAATACATCAGGGAGAAAGTGATACGTAGTCCATGACGAGTTATTGTCTGAGCTCTGAGTCGCTGATTGTTGAAATGGAAATGATGCACTGTCAATCAAATAAACAGGTGCGCCTGGTTTAGTAGTGTATCCAACGAATGATAATAGAGTTCCCAATGAGTACTGTTTGTCTTTTTGTTCCATAAAAGAATTAAATGCAAGCCGTTTCTGATAATTTGAAGCCACAAGCTGTGTCTTTAGAGGCATGGTAGTCTCAGGAAGACGAGTGGTGACATTTGATGGGATTGTGTTAATCTCTGATCTAAGTTTTGTGGAAGTATATCTAACATTTAACAAAGAGACTTTGATATATTGTTTACTGTTGGATGTATTAAAACTTTGTGCCCACTTTGGATGAAAGTTGATCTGTCCAATGTAAAGGAAGTATTTTTCATCTGATGCTGTCGCTTGATCCATGTTGAAACCACCAAGTCTACTGAATATAGATCTGTCAATATTCTTCTGATCATCAACATCTTTATCTCTAATACAACAAAGAGCAACAATACGTCCGTTGGGTACTGTATCGATGAAGCCTCCAGCCGATGACCACTTGGAGAATGCTTTTGATTGAAGAATACATCCTGATGCCTCGTCAACAATCACAATTGAAACACCATGCGATAACGTCACAGCACAAGGGACTCCGCTCACAGTGATGCACTCAGGATGAGATGTAGTTTGAGTAGGCATATGTGATTTTGTTGGAGGTTGAACAGCAATTGATACCGGACTTGTTACGGTTCTTGGAAGAAAATTCTCCACAAAGAATGAATGGGCTTCATCATCCTCATCATCCTCTTCCTTTGTCTCTTTATTGGACTCTTTCTTACCACCATCACCTAGCTCTTTTCTTGCTGCCTTCCAGGCCAAAGAACCACTGATACGTCCTTCTCTATAATCCACATCCCACACGCCAGAAGATTGCACCATACCAAAAAACTTTTGCTCAGCTTCATTCCGTTTGTCGAGCTCATCTAGTCTTCCCTTGCCAATGTTGTTCATTTGACGCAAAGCTCCACTCAATTGCACAAATATTCGATCAGATGTATTCTCATCAGGGGCAAACTCTCTACGTCGTGCTTGAAAGTCATCCGAGTAAAACTTTCTTGTATACCTTTTTGTAACATCTGCAACTGAATCATGTGTTGCAGCTACGGCATAGTTCAATTTCTTTCCCCATCCTGATTCATACATTGCTGGACGATCAATTAATCCCTCACAACTATCGGCATGAATCCACCTTTGTTGTCGATTCGAATATACTTCTACCCAAACGTGATCAGTAAAGTCATGAACATATCTAGTATCAAATCCCAATGCACGACAATATGTACCGAATAGATTAGCAAACTCTCCACATCGTCCCTTTCGACTTTTAAAGAGTGCTCTAGGTGAATTAAATCGAGGGAAGGTTGTCTCAGTACCACAAAGCTTGCATCTATATACTTCAACTCGACTAGCTTGTCCAACCTTTTCTTCTTCCGACTCTGGTCCTCTCATTCCTATGCTCTCCATCTGTTTACCATCTTCATTACCCTTGCAATTTGGATTGCAACATGGTCTTAAAAGTTCAATGATAGATAAAAAGTTTTAGTTGGCATAGATATAGTATAGCACTCATCACACACATAACACTATACACAAGATATCTTTACTTACGGTTGATTGCACCAAGTCATGATCTCCTTCTTAAAATAGAGTGTTAGACGTTTCAATAACAAGTCATCTCCTTCCCAATCTGAATCATCATCCTTGAAACAATCTGTTTTATATTGAACATCATCTTTGCAATCTTCTACTTTAGTGCCATTAATATACGAACGGCATTGATTATCAACTTTACATACTAATTCGGGCACTAATTCTTTGAATGGTATAGAGGAACGTATCTCAGCTAATAAAGCTTTATCACTTTCCCATTTTTTGGCTGTATTGACTGCTGATTCTGCTCGTCGCTGAAGAGTAGACATGTTATTGGTATTAAGATCTTATTTCTCAATAATTATAGATGTGGGAGTTTAAGGACTTCTGATAAACCTATGCCGCACACTAATCTACACAATTTAATAACCGTTTTCCAACGTGTACTAACGCTCTATATAATTTGAGGAGGCTAGTATACAGCCGCCACTACTGACAACATCAAACCAAAAGATCCAATAATTCCAACTCAAGGATATTGGCATTGGTATCCTTTTTTTGCAAAAAATGATGACGAGACAATCGGACGGGATACGCCTATATATTCTTATATTATCCTCCAATATGAAGCTATCTCTCGATATTTTGCTGCCTTTACTATCATTGGTGTCTCATGTTTATGCATCATCCAAGGTTATATCCCCGTCGCCGCCGACGAACTCCGATATCTCAACTCCTTTTGTGAGAGGGAAAACTTTTATCAACGGAGAAAGTAAAGATGCCAATACACAGCTTGCAGATGTTTATGGATGCTGTACTTCTACGTCACTTTCCGCGGATGGTAAGTATTATATTTCACAAACAGTGCATTACTACTCATATGCATGTTATGTTAGATTGAAAAAAAATGTATAACTTTTACTTGCACATCTTACGTCATTTTTTTTATATAACAGAATGTCCAGAGGGAACTGATATAAAGCACCAACGTCTGCTATCACAAGTTAAGATTGGTACAAGTGAGTTTTTATGCTTGTTTATTGCTTGCTTATCATCAAAAAGTATACCCGTCTCATCATATCTAAATCGATTTAGTGCCACAAATGACAAAGGAACAAACATTACAAGCTTTACAATCATCTATCAATGCATGGAAGGGAGGCTCCGGTGTCTGGCCGCAATTATCTCTATCAGATCGAATACAAGCTATTCAAAAGTTCGTATCAGAGCTTCAAAACAAGCGGGAAGAGATTGTTAATGTATTAATGTATGAGATTGGTAAAAACAAACCAGATGCAGAAGCTGAGTTTGATAGAACAATGCAATTCATCGACAAAACGGTCGATCACATACAACAAAGTGGCGAGTTTGGTAGATGGGATAGATCAAATGGATCAACACAGTTGTACTTGAGTAGGGCTGCTATCGGTATTGTTCTCTGCTTGGGACCTTACAATTACCCCTTGAATGAGACTTATGCAACGTTGATCCCCGCTCTACTCATGGGCAACGTTGCCATCTTGAAGATACCAACTGTTGGAGGATTGGCTCATTTACTTACTATTGACGCATTCATATTCAACAAAGTGGAGAGTTTGGTAGATGGGACAGAACAAATGGATCAACTCGTTCATATTCCGAGAGACCATCATCCTCTTCCTCTGATGATGAAACATCATCCTCTGAATCTGATGATGAATCCTCATCCCCTAATTCTGATGATGAATCATTATCCTCTTCGGACTTTCCGCCCTATCAAAGAGTAAACATGAGGGTAAGTTAACAAAATTGTGCACATCATATGAATAATAAACATACCTTCTCAGCAGCTGGTTTCGTATTATCCTCATCCACACTACCCTCATCGTCAGAGGACTTAATACTGTGATCAGCACTATCCTTGCTCGGCTGCTAATGGTATATTAAAGTATATTAAACAATATAAGACGATAGTTATATAAAACTTAAACTCAAATTGCATATTGGTGTGTATTACTTATATAATATAATTACGTACCTCATCGCCAGATAACTTTTTATCCTCCTCCTCCTCATTAGTCACTACATTTGGTATTGACCATTCGTTGGTACCTGTAGATGACATGCTATATAATTCATATATAGTGAGATATTATAAAGTTTATATTATGAGAAAAAGTTGGTGCATTAAATACACAAAAGTTAATTACGTGCCGCGGCGGTATATTAAACAACAATAATATACGGGGTTGTATTACTATCTATAAATAACACTTACCTTGTTGTATGTTTGTTTTGTTGTGAATTGGTAGGTATGTTCTTTCTTTACTTATTATTGAGGTTGGTGCAGTTGCATTTGGGGGTAAATAAGGTTAGTGCATAGAGATACTACCTAATTAAAACATATCACAGTATATCATATACAATCCTGTGTTACAACAGTTGTTCCTCACCTTGCCTAAACTATTTATATTCTCTTCCAGTCGCTTAGTTCGCTGTATATTACTCTGCAACATAAGAAGGCTGAACCAGACTTTGATTTGTTATGGTGAACTATACCATAAACAGTTTTTGAAGATGAAAACATCAACTCTACTTGCTTGCAATCTTCTTAGCGCTCCTAAGCCATCAACATCCCCCAAGTTAAGGCATCATGTAATTCATCACATCTCATATATAAAGTAGCCGCCGCCGGCCGTATGGCCCCTTCACTATGGCGGCGGTTGCCACTGGAATATAGCTATCTTAGCTGAGGAGCGATCCGATTTTTTATTCCCGGTAAAAACAATCAAAAGCAAACAACACAATACAATAACTCAATGTATCAATGCTTTGAACCAATTGCGGCGCCATCTACCCAGCCACAGCATCAATAAGGTGAGAGTATTGTTTCATTGTATATGGGTGTGCGTTTTACATACATTGTTTGTGTGTTTTAATTACTTATTAGTTGCTAACACTACACCAATCTCAAACACCAACGACCACCGTCATATATTATAATATATCCAACAGGCACAGTATACACCGCCATCTCCATCATAAACACTACCATACCTACTATAAATGTGCTAATAAGAGTACTACTACTATATAATAACAGATAATAATTGTGGTTCTGGTTGCACCAATACACCACCAATTAACAAAAGCATAATAATAATATCATCATCATCATACAATGTGTTCATCCTGTGAGAATAACTCCGCCACTCCAAACAAGCGCCGCAGTGGAGAGAATACAGCTAGTAGTCGAAAGAAGAATAAAACATCCAATAACAACCTTACCCTCAGATTGACTAAAGAAGAAAACGAAAACCAAGAAAAGGTGGATAAGATTAGAGAAGAAATTAATAACGGTACATCAGAACTTCATAGTAGTATTCAAAACGGTGTTAAGACTATACAATCATCACCTTACTACAAAAGGAAAGCAATCAATCCAAACAATTCCAATGAGGAATATTATCTACATAGATATTTGTACAATAATATCATCCTTGATTTGGTACAGCTCAAGGAAACTACTCCTCATTACATCTTGGCTCTAATGTTATGCTTGACTAAAGATAGTAATGATTCCCTTGAGGGTAATACTACGTTTGAAAGTCGTGATGCAATGGATAAATGTGCATCAGCACGATTATTCGGATTAGTATCTGATTACATCGAGAAATACTTCCCAGACAACGGTATCAATTATGGCAATGGTTGTAACATGAAGGCATTTAATGCACGATCCTTTTTCTGCATAAGGCAAGCTTCTTCGCCATCCAATTGTAAACAGTGGACACGTGATGAGGCTGAAGCAAGATTCTTTCCAATAAGTATTTTAGCTGGGATTTGTGAAGAGTGGAGTATTCCTATCCTTGTGCTAGATCTTTGTGGCAGTGGAGGGTCCTGTGCAAGGACTCAGCTGAAATATCTACACAAACAATACAAGTGTATCACATGCACAGAGGGAAGTGTCCATATGGCTTGTGCAACGACTCGATATCATCCAAACTCCTACAAGAATGAAGAAGATCAGTGTGGCGGGGTCAGTTTACAATATGAGAACATGGATCCAGCTGTCAAGACTACCCATGATATATCAGTTGCACGTATGAAGGCAGATCAAAGTGTTTTACCTCCCGAATACAAGCCACTGTCTGACTTCTTGAAGGATAGTCGAGATGCAGTTTATGTTGTTCATAACGTTGAAGAATACAGGAGACAAAAGGAAGAGAAGGCTGCTGCTAAGGCTGCCGAGAAGGAGGCACGACGTGTAGAGAAGGATAGGAAGAAGGCTGATAAGGCTGCTGCTTTGGATCTAAAGGCAAGTAAATGCGCTGAATATCAAGCACGGAAGATGCTGGTGCCCTCGTTGACATATCCTGAATACTTGGAGGAAGAGAAGGCAAGACGCAAGAAGATGAATCCTAAACAAATGAAACTGGAGCGACTAAAGAAGCAGAAAGAACTGCTACTAATGGCTAACAAGTTACAATCGGGATGACTCTCCCGAAGGCACGAGTCTCTTATTTATTAAAATAGCTTAGAAGAGGTATAAGACGTCTTATTATTATTCTCGCTATGATTCTGAACAAGTATGATGATACTCGTTTCGATTTAACTTCATCTGCAGATTGTATCGACGTGATACTGCTTCTTTCGTGGCTTCTACGGAGAAAGTCTTTACCGCCTGGTACAATCAACTTTGTTAGTGGAAAAGGCAGAGTTACAATGCCGCCGCTTATGGAGTCTGGAAAGATTGATAGCTTAGCCTTCATTGGGGGAAGTGCTGCTGCCGACAAATTGATCAAAGCACATCCACACCCACATCGTTTAAAGATATTTTTGCAACTAGAGGCCAAGAACATGGGCATCTATCTTCCAGATTTATTTACAAGTAGTGACAATGAACATATGGATAGAGTGATGAAGGAAACTATAACTGGTACGCTTAGTTTCAATGGTCAGCGATGTACTGCACTGAAGCTTCTGTTTGTGCCAAAGAAGAACGCCGAGCAGTTTACTAGCATGTTGGCAGAGAAGGTTGAAAGCATATCTATTGGATTACCTGATGAATTACACAGCAATGAGAAGTACTCTCAGATCACACCCCTTCCATATATGAAACGTGTGCAGTATATGAAGGACTTGATTGATGATGCTATCAGCAAGGGAGCTAGAATTGTAAACAAAAATGGTGGTTCGATCATAGGTGGAGAGAATCGACTCTCATGGTTCCTGCCATTTTGTATCCGGTTACATCGACCATGAAATTATTTGAAGAGGAACAGTTCGGGCCAATCATCCCAATTGTAGAATACGAGTCTTTGGATGAAGCCAAAAAGTACGCCAGAGATGGAAAGTTTGCACAACAAGTGAGCATCTTTACCTCCGAAGCAAATGATGAAACATCACAATTGGTTGACTTGTTTAGTGCAGTGTTCGGGAAGATTAACATCAACTCACAATGTGGGAGAAGTCCCGACAGCTGCCCATTCAGGAAAGTCTGCGTTAGTATTGTTTCACGATATGAATTCGTGTGTTCAGTATAAAGTTCTAACAGATGTTTCTATCTCCTCTCTTTTATCATCATAACAGTGGCAGAAGAAGTTCTGCTCTTGGTGTCATGTCGGTTGCGCACGCTTTGCAGGAGTTCTCGATCCCTACAGTCATCAGCTACAAGTCTGATATACAGAGAAACCAACATATAATCAATGGACTTGAAGAGCAATCCAAGTTTTTACAGAATGTATAGAATAGTAAATACAATGTACATATCCTAAGTTAGATCTGCAAATTCTGTACATCTCTTATTTCAATTACAATTCGATATGAGTATCAAGAGGTGTAACCTTCATTGGTATTAGACTTTCGTCATATCCAAATTCTCTGAACAGCTTCTTGATACGATCTTGAAGCTTCTTATCTCCACTCTTTCTTTTGCTACCATGTGCACCGCCAAGCAAGTCCTCCCACCCAAGTTTCAATCCATCTTTATTCCTCTTGTTCAACTTCTTCTCAACGACCTGTTGTGCTGAACTACTTGTATTGTTCTCTTTGTCACAAAGCTTGCTAATTCGTTCATTGTTAGGCTCGTATATTGTCGTTTCAGTAGATAGAAGTCCAGCCATTTCAGCGACATCGCAAGAACTTGACTCTTCAATACGATAGAAGCCATCAATATCTCCCCTCTTTCGAGCTGCTACCATTTGCTCCAAATATAAGACCATAAAGAACCCTGTAGCTTCGATACAACTATCCGCAAAGAAGTTATCATAACCTGGAAATAGTGCTGATGCATATGTCCAAAATGGCACTGCAGGTAATCCATCTACACCACCAATACAATACTTGGACACAAGACTTTCAAGATTATGCATCGGGTTACGTACTTGATGTAAATTCTTCACAAAGGTAGTATTATGTGAATCATGACAAGTATTAGTAACAGCACAACCCCACTCTTTTAATAATGAAATGTAACATTCCGATTTCCAACATTCATCCCATTTGCCTCTATAACTACATCGATTTACTGGTGGGCCATACATGGCTGGATGAAAACCCATGTTGGAATGTGTTTCGTAATCGTATGCATTACAAATCTTAGCAATGGCTTTGACTTTATCTTTTGAATCCTTTGGCTCGTTGAAGAAACGAATACCATGAAACCAACTGATTGTACCATCTCTATTAAACTTCCATGCAACATCGGCATTTTCATGTCCTATCTCTAATGATAGTTGAGATTTTAATGTATTTGTCATTTGAACAGTACCACTACCGGGTGTTGCAACAATTAATACCTGACGAGAGGTATTAGTGCCGTAAATTGCTGGACGTAGATTAATCAAGTTACCAGTTGCCTTTGATACATACTCAGGATGCTGTAATTGAACGTAGTAATATCCATAGTATAATAGATATGGTATTAGAACAAATTTACCAACTCGGATTAATGGATGTTGTGTAAAAATATCTTTTGTTGACATATCATCTAACTTATTGTTACCCATTAATTTTGTGATTTTGGCAATGATACCTTTGAACGATATGCGCTCATTATTATCATTGTCTTGATTGTTAATGTTGATATCCTTATCATCTGGTTTGGTTCCCTTTTGCCTTTTACTTCGATTAGATTTTGTCATGATGATATCTTACAATTGATATGAGAATGATGTTGTCCAAGATACCTCAAAAATGATATCGCTGAAGATTCCACTTGATAATGTATTGCAAATCGATATGATAAGTTACCCCCGACCGCCAACTATATTCTTATGTTTATGAGGAGAGAGTAATAAAGATTATTATGGCGCTAGAGGAGATCAGAAGCAAGAGGAGTGAGTCAAAGATACTTTTGAACGGTGAATGATAAAATTTCAAGGATACCTCTCAAATAAATTTAATTATAAATCTAGCGCCAATCAGCATTGACCATAGATATATGTAGACTATTGTTGGCGAAGCGTAGTGCTATGAGTTTGGCCTGGTGTGGATGATTGACTAATACAATCATAAGATACGACGGCAGTCATGGGAAAGAAATCAAGACGCACAAATAAAGGCGATGGACATACTGCAAAAACGATAGAGAGAGGACTGAAGCCTGGTGATATCATTGAGATTTCTGGATTACAAAATGCTCCTCAATATAACGGTAATCGAGGTATCATCTTAGGAGAGCACAAGCCTGATCAGAATGGGAATTTACGCCATCCAATACGTCTATTTGGACACAAAGGAAAGATACTTGATGTTCGTGTGAGCAATCTCCAACATTCACGCGACTTAGATGAATGGAAAAAACCAATGCTTGATTTCGGTACATTGTTGGAGTTAGTCCAATCCACCAAGACAGTATACGACGAGGATAACTGTGGTGACTTTGCAATGAAACTGTGGAGAGAATTAGGAGAGTTAGGGCCACGGCATCCACTCACTATTGATTATAACATCAACATAAGAAACGAGATACTACAATCTCCTGGACATAAACTATTTTGGCTTGCAATGGATGCTATTGGTCATCACCTGTTGATAGAAAAGTGCAATAATACATATCGAGTCTTTCAAGCGTATATTGCACAAAACAATACTGGATACACAGGTGGTCAATGGTTGTTTAGTGATATGAGAAATAAATCAGCATGGTTGAAATGGGGTGGCGGAAAGGTACTTTCTATCAAAGATATCAATGATTTACTGGATCTAGTGGTCAAGTGGCAGAAGCTGTTAGTAACTATGTTGAAAGACTGTTTACTAGATCAAATTCCAGGCCTTGAAAATGATGTTATTCCTTACCTATACAAGTCACCAAATGCCAACTCAAACTTACCTACGCAACTCATCAATGAATCAATTCATCACATTATCAGTTGGAGTGATACTATGACACGTCGAATTGGCCCCGAAGGTTGTACAGCTATAGGTCTAGATAGTGAACAACGTGTCCTCCCAACCCAGCAAGGTGTTGATATACTAATGGGGCTTGGAGAGCATGTATTGAACATTCCGTCCAACTTATATACCCAATGTGATGATTTGTCTAGAAAGATGACAGGTGAACCATTTGTTCCCGCTTCACTATTCTTGATGCTTAATGCTGGAATATGGTGGGAAGTTAGAAGACAACCTAATGGCGATGCAATTGGTTTTGGCTTTCGTGGGATGGACTTGGATGTACATTTGACAGAAGAAGAAGGGAAAAGAAGGGCGGAAAAGATGCAGCAGAACGAAATGACAAATGTTATGAGAAATGGGATAAGCTTTGGAGAGCCTTAGGATTGTAGCATAAGCATAACAACTATTCTCTGGACTACTATATAGCAAATAGAATATGAGATTACCGACCCTCAGATTAGACGGGTATGAGACTTGCGATGGGGAGGAGACGAGGAGAGCAAAGATACTTTGAACGGCACGCAAACGATAAAATTTGAAGGATACCTCTCCCCCTGCTACTAACTTCTCCATCCCCTTGCTAACTCATTTTATTTGATCCGCCCCATACGATTGGCTGCTTCTCCTCATGCAGCATATGGAATCGATAGCTGGATAATACTGGCTTGTTTAGGTGCTCTATACGTATACCTATTTACTCTCTATATAAGAATACAAGATGATATAGACATCGATACAAGATAGAGGATACCACACACCAATAAAAATGACACTACTTCGGATATCAACTCATCATATTAACATAAAAGTGATACTTGGGTTTACACATCGTCGTCTACTTCGGATATGGATATCAATACTTCTACTAATGCTAATAATAGTAACAACAAGTAGTGAAGACATAACAGGAACTGAAGCATGCTCCTCTTGCAATGCAAGTGATGGACATAAGTGTGTAGGACGGACAGTACAAGATGACGCCTGTAGTGAATGTTCAACAGGAAAGTCCGCTCTTGTATTGTTTTATAGTGTGAATTCGTGTGTTCAGTATAAAGTCTCGATGATTTGAGTGCTTCATTTGGCGTTAGTTTGTTTTTAATGATTGCCCTTGCACATCCATATGTACTAACATAATATGTTATAATCTCCTCTCTCTCATCTTCATAAACTATGAAATCGCATCTTCCAGGACAAACATTCTGGCCATGCAATCTAAAAAAAGAATGTTGGTGTTGGGATACATCATTAAATCGTGACCCGGGCGATGATGATTCAGAATTGGCATGTTCAGGATGTGGACGAGAGTCTGATACTGAAACATGTGTTAGTAATCAGAATAGTTTAATACCCGTTGGTGATGAGGAATGTATAAAGTGCTTAGAAGGGCAGAGCTATTGGCCATGTGACGACATAGGATTGTGTTGGTGCTGGGACAGTACTAAACCGAAGAAACCACCAGCACCGGCAAGTGGATTGAGCCTTGCTAAAGATATTGATCTAAATGTCAAATCACCATGTGAGGTATTAACCAAGGAATCATTCATGAAATTAGCTCCCAATTCGACATTTCCATATACATATGAGGGACTATGCCAGGCAATTGATGATTATAATGAACATCATACCGAAAAGTTTGCAGCAATGGGTACAATTGATCATATTACTGCCGAGATTGCTGCCTTTCTGGGAAACACCGCCCATGAGAGTGATGATTTTGAAGCAGCACGAGAATATCTCGCATGTGGAGATAAGAAGGAAGTAGATGGAAAGGTATACTGCAAACCATGCAACAATGACCTCTACGACTGGGTTAATAATGTATGTTCAGTATCAATGGTTGATCAAAACTCTCCCTACAATTCATACTGTCAACCTAGCTTTGAACCTCCCGAAGGATGTATCTGGAAAGTCCGCGTTAGTATTGTTTTATCTTATGAATTCATATGTTCAATATGCCTTGTTGATTTGGCTGCTTCACTTGACCTTCGTATATCTTTATTTGATTGTCGTCGCAAGCCGTATATACTAACATGAGTTACAATCACCTCTTTTTCAACATGACAAATCATAACAACGCGCATCTTCCAGTGATACTATAACACAAGTGGCAGAGAGCGGTGAATTAGCGGGTTATGTAGAGGCATCAAAAGTATTCTATGGGAGAGGAGCGATACAGCTCAGTTGGAATTACAATTACATTAGAGCAAGTTATGCACTGACTGGCAGTGCCAATACATTTTGTGAAGATCCCGAGCTTGTGGCACAGAAACCTGAGTATGCATGGGGCAGTGGAATCTACTTTTGGATGGAGAATGAGAAGGAGGGGTCGACATGTCACAAAGAAGCGCTCAAAGGAGATTTCGGCGGTACACTCAACAATATTAATGGAGGATTGGAGTGCCCGGCATATAAAGGCGGCTGGCATGCAGATGCAATCAAGATGAGATTAAACAGATACTGTGCAGCAGCATCTCAACTTGGTATGGCAGCAATCTCCTCTTTAGAGGGCTGCAAAGGCATGAGAGAAAGTTACGACGAGTGTCTACTCGATGGACATTGTCCTTCTTGTGAACAGTATGCAGGAGTTGATACTGTAACCTTTGCAAACACCGATGGTGTGGTTGTATCAAAGCCCAAAGAACCTGATACTAATACAGAACCTGAGAGTACTGTTACAAATACAAGACCGATACCAGAAACTCCTAAGCCTACACCAGCACCGATAGTACCGCGACCAGGGATTGCCCTACCTGTGACAACCAATTCTCCAACAATACAAGAAGTCGTACAGACTGATTCTCCATCTTCATTGACTTCAGTTTTTATA